>Ga0209347_1001339_pt1 | contig 41554 bp, 36 predicted proteins | sample AutmiccommuBRH23_FD_187382 | JGI IMG/M metagenome (GOLD analysis project Ga0209347, IMG submission 187382) | Deep subsurface microbial communities from Mt. Terri, Switzerland - Autotrophic microbial communities BRH/23 (SPAdes) (version 2) | ecosystem: Environmental > Aquatic > Deep subsurface >... | reverse complement strand
GGCGTCCACTACATTCAGCAGGGTGCTGTTGTCATATGCAAACCCCGTTTCTTTAATAAGGTTCAGGTACAGGTCGAACGGGCTTTTTATGATCACGCCAATGGCCTCGTCGTCAAAAAAATGCTGGCTTTTAAATAATTGTGAGAGAACAGGGCCGATTTCGAAGTTATTTGCCACGAAAGTGCCGGCCATTCCGGAAATGATCAGTTGTGCATTCCCCGCGTCATCATCAGAATCGGGATGCACGAAGAACTCATATAGTTTTTTACAGATGAAAGTGGCGATTTCATTGGGCCTCTGGTTGAAAAGGATGTCGATTACATCGTCATAACCCCAGTTGCCGCTCTGCCCGAGGATGGTCTTGGACCCCGGGTCGAAGGCAGTGGGATCGAAGGCCACCGGGTCACAGCCAATCTCCCCGCGTTCGACATAGCCCGATAAGGCCCTGGATGTTTCAATTATATCCTGTTCCGTATACCCGTTACCTTCCCCAAGGGTAAAGAGTTCGTAAAGTTCCCTGGCGTAATTCTCGTTTGGGTTGTCGCCATTGTTATAGGCTCCGTCCAGGTAGAAAAGCATGGCATTGGTAAGCCCTATTTCGGCGACAAAGGTTTTAAAATTACCGATGGCGTTACGCTGCAGGCAGTTTGTATAATGGTATAGGAAAGAACTGCAATTATAAATATCCAGTTCCGTAACAAAATGGTTGCTCCAGAAAAAGCTGAGCCTGTCGCGGAGGTTGTTGCTGATTAATGCACCTGCATATGTGATCTTCCACTCTTCATATTGTGTCCTTCGCACCTGGTTAGCGGCATCATCGTCGGCCGGATAGTTGCTGTTGTTCCAGTCGGCCCAAACCGGAGCCTGACTTGCAGGCATACTGATTGCCTCATTGATAAGGTTGTCTACCAATGCACCTGCCGATTGGCCCACTGCCTGGTTGATGGTCTGCACCGAAGCACTGAACCCAAGGCGCCTGTAGAGGTGGGCAGCCCGGGAAGCATCCAGGGGGATGGTGTATGGCGCTAATGTAGAACTATTACAATTAACGAAGTAGTCCATAGTAAATCTAAGGCTTTAAGCACGTTCATGGAGTAGGGGCAACATCTTAACGCTTAATCCATATGTATAGTATGGTATTTCCGGCATATTCGATATCCGGGAGCCGAATTTATTGGTAATGCAATGTTTTTGCGATGAACGGCATTTATTTTCGATGAAATACATCAATTTTTAAGAAATTGAAGCTGATATGGCCAGACATAATGATTTGGGTGCCAAGGGTGAAAGCCTGGCAGCCGCCTATCTTGAACGGCACGGATATAAGGTGCTCAAGAGAAACTATCGCTATCTGAAGGCGGAGATAGACATTATAGCAAGGAAAGGCAAGTTGCTGGCGATTGTTGAGGTAAAGTCCCGTACTTCCGAAGATTTCGAACCTATAGCAGGCACCGTGGGGAGGAAGAAAGTGGCACTGCTGGTGCTTGCCGCCGACCATTACGTAACGTCACGGGACATAGACCTGGAAGTGCGCTTTGATATTATTACCGTTTATTTCCAGGGCGAGCATCCGGAGATTACCCATATTGAAAATGCATTCTATCACTTTTAAATATTTGTTTTATTTATAACAAATTGTTAGTTTTGTTCCACAACCAAGCCTTATGAAAACTATTTCTTCTGTTGTAGAGCAATACATAAAAAAGAAACCATTCCTTCAAAGTGCCCTTGCGCAGGGCATCATTAACCTTACTTCCCTTTCCCGGATCGTTAAACCCGAGATAGAGGAAGAGCTGGGCAAGGAGATACGGAACGGCGCCATTGTCATGGCCCTGAAACGGCTTTCCGACGATATGGAATTCCGGGCCACCCACCGTATCATCAAGGTTCTCAAGAATATCGGGGAAATTACGGTGAGGTCTTCGCTTACCGATTTTACTTTCCTGGTCTCTGATTCCATCCTGGAAAACCAGACCGGGTTGCTGGAAGAAGTAAAAAAGAACAAGGATGTTTTTTATACCTCATCAAGGGGGGTAAACGAACTGAACATTGTGGTGAGCAATATCCTCGACAAGGCAGTGGAGGAACTCTTTAAGGATGAAAAATGTACGCAAAAGGCAGAAAACCTTTCATCCATAACGGTAAAACTTCCGGCGGAAAATGTGTCGGTTCCCGGGATTTATTACTTTATTTTCCAGCGTCTTGCCTGGGAAGGCATCGTGCTTTATGAAGTTATTTCCACGACCAATGAGTTTACCATCATTGTAAACGACGACCAGGTGGACAATGCCTTCAGGACCATCAAGGACCTCAAGACCTTATAGTCCCGATTTTTCAGGAAACCGCCACCCCTTTAGGAATAAGGGGTTCCAGGGCTTTCAGGGCTTTGGCAACTGAGCCTATCCCCTCAAAGGTAAGTAACAGCCGTAACCCTTTCCTGGTTTGCTTTTCCTTCATCCTGCAATGCCGGGAATGCGATTGTACAAATTGCAGTACCTGGTTGAAGCGGTTGCTTTGGTAAAAACCGGATTGCTGGTCGGCAATAAAATACCCGATCAGTTTCCCGTGTTTCATCACCACTTTTTCCAGGCCAAGGTGTCTGGCAATCCATTTAATGCGGACGCTATTCAGTAAATCCTCTACCTGTGAGGGTAATTCCCCGAAACGGTCCTGCAGCCTGGTTTCGTATAGCTGCAATGCTTCTTCTGTTGTGATGGTATTCAGTTCGGTATACAGGTTAAGGCGTTCCGTGGTGCTGTTTATATAGTCGTCCGGGAAAAGGATCTCGAAGTCCGTATCAATCTGCACTTCCTTCACATACTCGCGTTCGTCTTCGGAAGGCATCTCATAAAGGTCCCTGAATTCGTTTTCCTTAAGTTCTTCGATGGCTTCGGTGAGGATTTTCTGGTAGGTTTCAAAACCTATGTCGTTTATAAATCCGCTTTGTTCCCCTCCCAGCAAATCGCCGGCACCCCGTATCTCCAGGTCTTTCATGGCAATATTAAAGCCGCTGCCCAATTCCGTGAACTGTTCCAGGGCCTGGATTCGCTTGCGTGCCTCGGTGGTCATCTCATCGTAGGGAGGGGAGATAAAATAGCAAAAGGCCTTTTTGTTGCCCCGGCCTACGCGGCCGCGCATCTGGTGGAGGTCGCTCAAGCCGAAATTATTGGCATTGTTGATAAAGATGGTATTGGCGTTTGTAACGTCCAGCCCGCTTTCCACGATAGTTGTGGAAACAAGGACATCAAATTCCCCGTTCATAAATGCCAGCATGAGGGTTTCCAATCGTTTTCCCTCCATCTGCCCGTGTCCAATGCCCACTTTGGCGTCCGGGACCAGCCGCTGGATCATCCCTGCCACTTCCCTGATATTCTCAATGCGGTTATGGATAAAGAAAACCTGACCGCCCCTTTGTATTTCATAACTGATAGCATCCCTGATGACTTCTTCATTCAGGCGGATAACATGGCTTTCTATGGGGTAGCGGTTGGGGGGAGGGGTATTGATAACAGACAGGTCCCTGGCCGCCATCAGGCTGAATTGCAGGGTCCTGGGGATAGGGGTTGCCGTAAGGGTCAGCACGTCCACGTTTTCTTTGATAGCCTTGAGTTTGTCCTTCACAGACACGCCGAATTTTTGTTCCTCGTCAACGATCAAAAGCCCGAGGTCTTTAAATTCCACCTGTTTGTTTACCAGTTGGTGGGTGCCGATAATAATATCTACTTTCCCGTTCTTAAGTTCTTCGAGGGTCAGGCGTTTTTCCGGGGCACTGCGGAAACGGTTCAGGTAATCTACTTTTACAGGCATATCCTTCAACCGATCTGCAAAGGTGCGCTGGTGCTGGAAGGCCAGGATAGTGGTGGGCACCAAAACGGCGACCTGCTTTCCATTGTCTACTGCTTTAAAGGCAGCCCGGATAGCGACTTCGGTCTTCCCAAAGCCCACATCTCCGCACACCAGCCTGTCCATAGGCCTTTCGCTCTCCATATCGGCCTTTATATCCGCAGTTGCCTTGCTCTGGTCGGGCGTATCCTCATAGAGGAAGGAAGCCTCAAGTTCGTGCTGCAGGTAACTGTCTGGCTGGTACTGGTATCCTTTCTGCAGCCGTCTTTTTGCATACACCTGGATGAGGTCGAACGCAATTTTTTTAACCCTGGATTTGGTTTTCTGTTTGAGTTTTTTCCAGGCAGCCGAGCCTAGTTTGTAAATTTTAGGTGTAACCCCGTCCTTGCCGTTATATTTGGAGATTTTATGGAGCGAGTGAATACTTACATACAGGATATCCCGCTCGCCATACTGCAGTTTAATGGCTTCCTGCTTTTTGCCTTCTACCTCTATTTTCTGCAGCCCGCCAAAGATGCCGATGCCATGGTCTATATGGGTAACATAGTCCCCTGGTTCCAGCTTGTTGAGTTCCTTAAGGGTGATGGCCTGCTTCTTGGCGTAGCCGTTTTTCAGGTGGAATTTGTGGTAGCGCTCAAAGATCTGATGGTCTGTATAACAGGCCAGTTGTAAATCTTCGTCTATAAACCCCTGGTAAAGCGGAAGGACTATGGTGCGGTAGTGTACAGGTCCTCCTACTTCCTCGAAAATATCATGGAACCGCTTTGCCTGTTGTTCTGAAGCGCAACAGATTATGTTGGTATAGCCCTGCCGGTCTTTCTCATTGAGATGGGCTATCAGCAGGTCGAACTTTTTGTTAAAGGATGGCTGGGGCTTCGTCCGGAAACGTACTTCCATAGCGGCATCCATGTTTGGATCGCCACCAAGGGTTATCACCTTGAAGCCTTTTAATTCCTCCTCCAGAAGCGACGGGCGAACAAAGAGCGCATCGGGCTTCAGGCGGCTTGTTTCCCCTGCCAGTTTGTTAAAAGAGGTTTCGGCTTTTTCAAAGAGATCGCCGAGTCTCCCAAGCATCAGTTCCCTATTTTTGAGAAAGACAGCAGTGCCCCCTGAAATATACTGCAGGAAACTTTCACGGGACTCCTGCATGTGCTTATCGGCAACATTTGGGATGATGGCAATGTTTTTCACCTTGCCGGTAGATAGCTGGGTTTCCACGTCGAATGTGCGGATACTGTCTATTTCATCCCCGAAAAATTCAATGCGATACGGTTCGTCATGGGAAAAGGAGAAGACATCCACGATTCCGCCGCGGACAGAGAATTCACCAGGCCCGGTTACAAAATCAACCCGCAGGAAGCGGTACTCAAAGAGCACTTCATTCAGAAAATCCAGAGACAGCCGGTCTCCGGTTTTTACTTTGAGCGTGTTTTTGTCGAGCTCCTTTCTCGTAACCACCTTTTCAAACAGGGCATCGGGATAGGTGACAATCACCGCGGGCTTTTTCCTGGAATTGATCCGGTTAAGGACCTCGGCCCTCATCAGCACATTGGCATTGTCTGTTTCCTCAATCTGGTAAGGCCTGCGGTAGCTCCCCGGGTAAAACAACACATCGTCCCTGTTGAGTAGTAATTCGAGGTCGTTGAGGTAATATGCGGCTTCTTCCTTTTCTTCAAGGATTAGCAGGAAGGGCCTGTTGGAGGTCCTGAACGTTTCGGTGATTACAAAGGACAGTGCCGAACCGCTAAGGCCCCTTAAGGCGACAGGGGTGTCATTCGCGGCAATGGATTCCCGCAGTTTCCCGAGTTGGGGAGACTGTTCAAAAAGGTCGGGAATGGTAGGTTGGGCCACCAACTAAACTTTGTGCAAATATAATCCCAAATAAAAGCCCACCCAAACCGGTAGTTATATTTTAATTATCTGCCGGTCGGCAATGGCAAAGACCTCGTCCTCGGCCATTTTCTCCATGGTATGCATGCCGGTGAACGACCCGAATGCCGGCAGAATCAACTGATCCGTGCTCATAAAAAAGCAGGGAAGTCGCAAAGATTGCCGGCCTTTGCCCCGGATCCTGACGGCAGGATGGATATGCCCGGAAACGGTAAAATATCCTTTCCGCTCTTCCGGATGGTGCGTAAATAAGAAACCTTCCATAACGATTTCAGGGACCACCCGTATTCCCAGGGCCTCATATTTATGGGGAGAAATAATATCGTGGTTGCCGGTTACCAATACCATCCTGCAGCGAATTTTTTGAACCCAGGCTTCAAAGAGTTGCCATTCGGAATTCAGGTAGGAATGGAACAGGTCTCCAAGGAAACAGATACCGCTGGGTGAAAAATGGCTGATGCATTCGTCCAGATGGTCGAAATTTCCCGGAATGGCTGCGGTAGGGATTGCAGCCCCGTATTTGCGGAAATGGGATACCTTGCCCAGGTGCAGGTCGCTTACAAAAAGTAATCCGGCTTCCTTCCAGAACAGTACCCCGGAAAAATGCATATCGAAATGCTGGCCACGGATCTGGAGAGGATGCACCATAGGGCAAAGCTACGCCAGGGAAGCCGGTATTCCAAGATCAACCACGCCTGAGTTTTTCGGCCATCCTCCGGATACGGTCAGCCAGCTTTTCGCTTGAAAGTTTTTCACGCAACCGGTCGGTTATGATAGGAAAGGAGAAGGGTGTCGGCTTGCGGCAGGCCTTCCATATTATTTCCTGCCCTGCGATCCGCTCCAGGGCCTGCAACAGGCGGCCTTCTTCCAGCTGGTGCTCAAAGGTCTCCCGGAAGGCCTGGCGGTAAAGCAGGTTATCCGGTTCATATTCCCTGAAAACATCAAAAAGTAACTGGGAGTTGCTTTGCAGATGTTTCATTTTTATTCCCTTATCGGGATAGCCCGTAAAAACCATCCCGCTGATGACAGCTATGTCGCGGAACTTCCTCCGCGCCATTTCTGTGGCGTTGAGGCTCTTCTGCAGGTCGTACAACATATGGTCGGTGGTGAAAAGGTTATTGTCCAGGACTTCCTGAATGGCAATTTCCTTATCGGAAAGCAGTTCAAAGCCATAGTCATTAAAGGCAAGCGAAAAAGTAATGGGCGACAGGAGGCTTATGCGGTATCCCAGCAGGCTGCCCATGGCTTCATGAACAAACCTGCCCTCAAAAGGATAGAAAATATAATGGTAGCCTTCGGAAGTCCTGAATGATTCTATAAGGAACTCATTTGGGCGGGGGACAATGCTTTCCCGCCGTTGCCTTTTAAAAAGGGGGCCAAGCGATTTGATTTCCTCCGACTGCCATTGCGGGTCCATGCCGGCCGAATATAATTCGTTGCGCAATAATTCAGACATCTGTGCAGAGAGGGTAAGGCGGCCACCCATCCAGCTGGGGACTTTGCTGGTTTTCTTTGAAGAATTCCTGACATAGGCCTGCATTTCCCGTATCCGGATAAATTCGAGGGTACGGCCGGCAAAGGTAAACACGTCGCCGGGATTTAGCTTGGAAATAAAAGACTCCTCAATGGTGCCCAGGTAGCCGCCCTTTTGGTAACGAACGCTAAGGTGGGCGTCTCCAACAATGGTGCCGATCTGGAGCCTGTGCCGCAGGGCCACTCCGCGGTCATATACCTTAAAACGCCCGTCTTCACTTACCTCCACTTTTTTATACTCGTCATAGGCCTGCAGGCTCTGGCTGCCCAGTACCAGGAAATTGAGGATCCACTGCCATTCGTCTCTTGTGAGCGCCTGGAAGCAAAAGGTTTGACGTACTTCTTCAAAGAGCTCCTCAGGATAAAATCCGTCTGAAACCGCCAGGGTGGTAAGGTATTGTACAAGCACGTCATAACTGCTCAGATAGGGCATCCTGTCTTCAACCGCATTGGTGTTTACGGCCTGTTTCAGGGCGGAAGCCTCTACCAGTTCAATGGCATGCGTAGGGAGGAAGTAAATAATACTTTCCTGCCCCGGGCGGTGTCCGCTGCGGCCGGCCCGCTGGAAGAAACGGGCCACCCCTTTAGGCCCCCCTATCTGGATGACCGTTTCTACCGGAGCAAAATCGACCCCAAGGTCCAGGCTCGAGGTGCATACTACCGCTTTGAGGCTTTCGTTGCGGATGGCCTGCTCTACCCAGACCCTGGTTTCCTTGTTGATGCTGCCGTGGTGCATGGCTATTTCACCGGCAAATTCCGGGTGCTTCTCCAGGATTTTCTGAAACCAGATTTCGCACTGGCTTCGGGTGTTGGTAAAAAGCAGGGTTGTGCGGCTATTCCGGATAATGGGGATTACCTCCTCAAGCAGGTGGAGGCCCAGATGCCCCCGCCAGGGAAAGGTTTCCATTTCTGCTGGGATGATACTCTTAACAGTGATCTTCTTATTTAATTTCGCCCGGATGAGTACAGAATTCTCCCGTGCTGCCGTGGCAGGCCCCAGGAGGACCTCCCGGGCTTCTTCCAGGTTGCCAATGGTTGCCGAAATGCCCCAAATCCTTAATCCCCCGCATATTTTTTTAAGGCGCGACAGGGCCAGTTCCATCTGCACCCCACGCTTGGTGCCAAGCAATTCATGCCATTCGTCTACCACAATGGCGCTGCAGTCCTTAAAAATAGCGGCATATCCGCTGGTGGCCAGCAGGAGCTGCAGGCTTTCAGGTGTGGTAATCAGGAGATCGGGCATCTCTTTTTTCTGCCTGTTCCTTTCCACCGTAGAGGTATCACCGGTACGGATACCTACTGTAAGCCTGGTTCCCAGGTCGCGGGTCACGCGTTCGGCGGACTGCCTGATCTCCAGGGAGAGGGCCCTCAACGGGGTAATCCAGATAGCCTTAAGCCCTTTTTTGTGCCTGGTCAAATAGTCGGGGTTTTGGTGGATATAATTCAACACTATCGGGAACCAGAGGGCATAGGTCTTTCCACTTCCCGTAGGGGCATTCAGCAGGCCGTGTTTTCCATCGAGGAAGGCTTCCCAACTGGCCCGTTGAAAGGGGAAGGGCTGCCAGCTCTGGTCCCTGAACCAGTCTTCCGCTATGTTGAACAAGGCATCCTCCTTCATGATTTTTACTATTGGGTTAAGGGATCATATTTTTCAGATCCTCCAGGGTGTTCGCCTGTGCCGGGTTTTTATCCTTCCTCCACCTGAGGATCCGGGGGAAGCGGGTGGCCACCCCGCTCTTGTGCCTCTTCGAAAGGCTTATCCCTTCAAAGGCAATTTCGAAGACCAGCTCCGGGCTTACAGACCGCACCGGCCCGAAACGTTCCAGGGTATTTCTCCGTATCCAGGCGTCCACCTCCCGGAATTCGGCATCGGTAAGGCCCGAGTAGGCTTTGGCAAAAGTTACCAGTTCCCGCCCGCCATGGTCTTTTTCCTCCCACAGGGCAAAGGTATAATCCGTAAAAAGATTGCTGCGCCTTCCATGGCCGCGCATGGCATAGGTTAGTACGCCATCTACGGTAAGCGGGGCCACTTTCCACTTCCACCAATCCCCTTTTTTCCTTCCCACCAGGTAAGGCGAGTCCTTTCTTTTCAGCATCAGCCCCTCACTTCTTTCTTCCCTTGCGCGTTCCCGTGCGGCGGCAACCTGTTTCCAATCCGAAAATTCCATAGTTTCTGATAGTTGCAGGGGGAAGGTATGCACCGTGCCGCCGTTTTTCTTCCCGGCCAGCCGGACGCTTCCATATAAATTTTCGAGTAACTCCCGCCTTTGCAGGAAAGGCCTGTGCCGGATATCCCGGCCCTCCCATTCCAGAAGGTCATAAACCTTGATGATCACCGGCACTTGTTGCAGCAGTTTTCTGGACACCGTTTTCCTTCCGATCCTGGTCTGCAAGTCGTTAAAAGTACCGATCTGCCCATTTGGATAAGCGAGGATTTCCCCGTCGAGCACAGTACCCATGGGCAGGTTTGCGATAAATTCATTGAATTCCGGGTATTTGTCGGTTACCAATTCTTCCCCCCGGCTCCATACAAATAGTTCCCCTGCCCTCAGGATAAGTTGCGCCCGGATACCATCCCACTTATGTTCGGCCACCCAGTTGGCAGGTTCTCCCAGGCCTTCTGGGGGCCCGTCCAGGGCGTACGCTAGGTAAAAGGGATATGGTTTGGAGAGGTAGGCGGCTGCGTCCCTTTCCAGTACCAGTTCCCGGAAACCGGTAGTGGCAGGGTCCCAATTGCCCATAAGCTTGTAGGCAAGCTCATCCTCATCCAGACCGGTGTATTGGGCCAGTGCCCTGGTCATGAGTTTCTGGCTTACCCCAATGCGGAAAGCGCCGGTTATAAGCTTGGTAAAGACAAAGCGCTCGTAATAGTCCATCACCTGCCAATGCCGGAAGAGGAATTCTTTTTTTTCAGCCTCGCTCCTGGCCTTCAGTTCAATCATTTCTTCCAGTACCCGGCTCAGGCTTTTGTTACTGCCAGTTTCCTCGGATGGGATTACCAGGGCAATTGTTTCGGCAAGGTCGCCAACGATGTGGTAGCTTTCTTCGAACAGCCAGGACGGGATCCGGGCCAGTTCCGAAGCCCATTCCCTTAACAGGGTGGTATTCACCGGCCTGGGAGGGCGACGGTGAGAGAGAATGGCAATAGCCCATACCTTGTCTTTATCATGTGCCTGACCGAAGTAACGGGCAAGCGCCTCCACCTTAACGCTTGTCTTGTTGGAACTGTCGAGTTTCCGAATAAGGGCTGCAAATTCTTTCATCCCTGAACTTTAGTCGTTTTGATTGCCCTCCTTGACGGAATCCCTGCTTTGGAGGTCTGTTTCCGCTGCCTCCCCCTCGTAGCGCGTTTCTTCCGCCCAGGCATCATATCCCAGTTCACTGAGGTATCTCGAAAGAATCCTGGAATACCCGTGGGTACAGATTACCTTTTCCGCCCCGGTTTCCCTGATGCTTGCCAGCAATCCCTGCCAGTCGCAATGGTCGCTGATGACGAAGCCTTTATCGATGGCTCTCCTTCTGCGCGTCCCCCTGAATGCCATCCAGCCGCTGGCAGCTGCCGTTACATAAGGCACCATTTTCCGTATCCAGGGGCTGCCATGGGCCGATGGCGGAGCCAGCACGAGGTTACCGGCCAGGCTTCCTTTTACCGTGTCAGTAGTAATCAGCTTGGTAGGCGGTAACCCGGCATAAGGGCGTAGCACCTCTGTCATGTTCTCCACCGCGGCATGGGTAAAGATTCGCCCAATGGAGGGATCCAGGTGTTTCAATAACCGCTGTGCCTTCCCCAGGCTGTAGGCAAAAATTACGGAGGTCCTGCCTTCTGACTTGTTTTGGCGCCACCATTGGTTGATTTCTTCGAAAACCTGTGCCTGCGGCTGCCATTTAAAGGCGGGCAGGCCAAAGGTACATTCCGTAATAAAAGTATGGCAGCGCAGGGGCTCAAATGGAGTGGCCAGGCCATCGTCTTCCACTTTATAGTCCCCGCTGAAAACCCAGACTTCCCCTTTGTGCTCTACTCTGATCTGGGAAGAGCCCATGATATGGCCGGCTGGATGCAAGCTGAATTTCACGCCGTTTATAGAGAAGATTTCCCCCCAGGGCCGGCCAGCAACATCGATATCGCCCAGGCGGTGCCGTATGATGGGTACATTGAGTTCATGGGTGATATATTTCCTGTGCCCCGGGCGACTGTGATCTGCATGCCCATGGGAAATTATGGCTTTGTCTACCGGACGCCAGGGGTCGAGGTAGACCGCCGCAGGCGGGCAGTAAATACCTTTGTCTGTAAATTCCAGCAGGGGTTTGGGCATAGCGCCTTGAAGTTAAAAAATTAAATGAAAATACAGTTCCCGTGTCTCTGGTGTGGCCGTTCATACGAAATTACATCCCCTACGGCTGTGAATGACTTCAAAAAAAATTAAATTTGACAAATAACGTTTTTGAATTATGGGATTTTTGGATTTGTTTGACAGCGGTTTCCGCAGGCGTAATCAGGATCACTTCGCGGCCATTGTACGCGTTGCCATGAGCGACGGCATCATATCGGGCCAGGAAAAAGCTTTCCTTGACCGGCTGGCGGCAAATTTACAGGTATCTGAGCCGGAATATGAAAAGATCCTGAAAGATTATATGTCGCACCCTGTTAATCCCCCCAACAGTTACGATAGCAGACTGGAGCGGTTGTATGATCTCGCACGGATGGTGTATGCCGACCAGCATCTCGGCGAAAAGCAGCGCGGCATGCTTGAAAGGCTGAGTGTTGGCCTGGGCTTTTCAACCGCCAATGTATATTATGTGGTGGATAAAGCGCTGAAACTAGTAAAAGCCGGGGTCGACCTCGATAATTTTATAGAGGAGATTAAGAATATGAACCGCTGAGGTTATTCGTAAAGCGACATAAATTCTTCCGCTTTTTCCACCATTTTCCTGCTGCCGCAAAAAAATGGCACCCTTTGGTGCAATTCTGAAGGCTCTATTTCCATGATTCTCCTGAACCCGTCACTTGCCTTCCCACCTGCCTGTTCGGCCAGGAAGGCCATGGGGTTGCATTCGTACAGGAGGCGCAGTTTGCCGTTGGATGCGATACTGCTTTTCGGATAGATATAAATCCCGCCCTTGATCATATTCCGGTGAAAATCCGATACGAGCGAGCCAATATACCGGGAGGTATACGGACGGTCGTCCTCCTCCTTCTGGCAATATTTGATATAATCCTTTACACCCTGTGGGAATTGGCTGTAATTGCCCTCGTTGATGGAGTATATCCTGCCCGTTTCCGGGTATTTCATATTGGGATGCGAGAGGTAGAAGGTACCTATGGCGGGGTTCAGCGTAAAGCCGTTAACCCCATGCCCGGTAGTGTAAACCAGCATCGTTGAAGTGCCGTAAATAAAATATCCTGCGGCTACCTGATTGATGCCGGGTTGCAGGAAATCCTGCAGGGTCACCGGGCTGCCAATGGGGGTGATCCTCCGGTAGATGGAAAAGATGGTCCCCACCGAAACATTGACATCTATATTGGAAGAGCCGTCGAGCGGATCGATCAGGATCACATATTTGTTCGTGAATTTTTCGTCCTGGCTGTTCACACAAATGAAATCGTCCTCTTCTTCGGAGGCAATCCCGCAAACTATCTCACGGTTTGTAAGGGTTTGTTTGAATTTTTCATTGGCCAGGACATCCAGTTTCTGTTGTTGCTCGCCCTGAACATTGGTGTCGCCCGACGCCCCGATGATATCAATAAGGCCCGCCTTGTTTACCTCGTGGTTTACTACCTTTGCCGCCAGGCGGATGGCGTTTATAAGTTTGGACAGCTCCCCTGAGGAATACTGAAAGGCTGCCTGATTCTCTATGATAAATTCCCCAAGGGTCCGGTTGGTCCTGTCCATAAGCAAAAGCTGTTTATATGGCCACAAATATCGGGTATTTTGTGAAACTATAACGTTTTCGCACCAAGGGAGTTTTTTATATTTATAACTTTGTGTTTTATTTGTAACAATTATGAGTTATTCAATTCGGGAAGCGCGGAAAGTGGATATGGGCCAGGTGCTGGACCTTATCCGGGAACTGGCAACCTTCGAAAAAGAGCCCGATGCGGTAGAGGTGAGGGTGGAGGACCTTGAGAAAGACGGGTTTGAACCCAACAAACGCTTTCATTGTTTTGTTGCGGAAGCAGGCACACGTATTGTTGGGATGGCCCTGGTATATTGGCGGTATTCTACCTGGAAAGGCCCGGTGATCCACCTGGAAGACCTCATCGTAACTGAATCAATGCGCGGGACAGGACTGGGCAGCGCACTTTTTGAGGAAGTGATCCGTTATGGATACGGATTGGGCGTGAAGCGTATTTGCTGGGAAGTGCTGGACTGGAATGAACCCGCGATCAGGTTTTACGAAAGCAAAGGAGCCAGGGTGATGCGCGACTGGGATGTGGTCCAACTCGATGAGGAAGGGATTCGGGAATTTATAAAAGCTTTATGAGGATTTTTAAATTTGGAGGGGCATCGGTTAAGGATGCCGAGGGCGTACGTAACCTCGTACGCGTGCTGGAGCAAACCGGCCATGATGATATCTTTTTGATTGTCTCGGCCATGGGCAAGACAACCAATGCCATGGAGAAAGTTGTGGATGGTTATTTTAAGGACCGCCAGGCGGTAAATGCCATCCTGCAGGAAGTAAGGGATTACCACCTGACAATCCTGAATGATTTGTTCCCGGAAAAAAAGAACAAGGTTTTTCGCGATACCGAATTACTGTTCGACGAAGTACAGGGATTCCTGGCATGGAACAAATCACCCAAATACAACTTTGTTTATGATCAGGTAGTTGGTTACGGGGAGCTGGTTTCCACTGCCATCGTAAGTGCCTACCTCAACGAAGTGGGGATAAGCAATACCTGGGTTGATGTCAGGAATTATATCAAGACCGACAATAATTACAGGGATGTGAACGTGAACTGGGAAAAAACCCAGCAGCAGGTTTCCGCCGGGCTCGACAGGAAAAAACTGTATGTTACCCAGGGATTCCTTGGCAGTGATGACAACAATTTTACGACCACATTAGGCCGGGAGGGATCGGACTATACAGCCGCCATCATGGCCTATTGCCTCGATGCCGATTCGGTTACCATCTGGAAAGACGTCCCCGGGGTACTGAATGCCGATCCACGCTATTTTGATAAGGCCGAACTCCTGAACCGGATATCTTACAGGGAGGCCATAGAACTGGCGTTCTATGGAGCATCTGTGATTCACCCCAAAACCCTGCAACCCTTGCAGCGCAAAGGCATTCCCCTGCATGTAAAATCCTTTCTCAGGCCAGCAGACCCCGGCACAACGGTTGGTTCGGGCGAAGGGATAGAGCCGGAAGTGCCTTGTTTTATCGTAAAGAAGAACCAGGTACTGATGAAGCTCTCCTCCCTGGATTTTTCTTTTATTGTTGAAGATAACATCAGTGCACTCTTCAAACTCCTGCACGATTATAAGATGAAGGTTGACATGATACAGAACTCCGCCATCAGTTTTTCAGTATGCGTGGATAACAAATTTGGCCGCCTCGAAGAATTGCTCGAACACCTGCAGGGCAAATTCAAGGTGGTATGCCATCAGGACGTATCCCTGTATACCATCAGGCATTTTACTGCGGAGGCCATCAATTCGTTACAGAACGGCAGGGAAGTACTGCTGGAACAAAGGGGCCGGGAAACGGTGCAGTTGGTGGTAAAATAAAGCCCCGCTTTTAACGGGCTGTTCCTGCGGGGTCCCTCCTGCAGGATTTTCCTATCTTTACCCTCGAAAATTATTGGATTGCTATGGGTTTAGTTACCGCCAAAGAAGTTGCCAAGGCCATTAACCTGCATAAATACGGGTTTATTGGAACCTTTTTCGGTTGGCTGCTTATGAGGGTAACCAAGATTACTTCAATAAACGAGTTTTATGACAAGCACAGCCACCTTGAAGGACGGGAATTCCTGGAAGCCATCCTGGAACATTACGAAATAGATTTCGAGATTCCGGAGGAAGATTTCAGGAGGCTGCCAAAACAGGGGGCATACATCACTATCAGTAACCACCCACTTGGAGGGATAGATGGGGTTTTGCTGTTAAAACTGCTGCTGCAGTCCCGGTCCGATTTTAAGATAGTTGCCAATTTCCTGTTGCACAGGGTCGCCCCGCTGGCACCCTATATTATGCCCGTAAACCCCTTTGAAACCCATAAGGATGCCAAAAGCAGCATAGCCGGCTTTAAAAGTGCGCTTGCCCACCTGCAGGAAGGGCATCCGCTGGGGATTTTCCCGGCCGGGGAAGTCTCTACCTATAAAGACGATAAACTGATTGTGGACCGGCCCTGGGAAGAGGCCGCCATCAAGCTCATCCGAAAGGCCGAGGTCCCTGTGGTGCCTATATATTTCCACGCCAGGAACAGCCGCCTTTTTTATTATTTATCCAGGATAAACGATATATTCCGTACCGCCAAACTGCCTTCCGAACTTACTACCCAAAGGAACAGGGCCATAAAAGTCCGCATAGGCCAGCCCATCAGTGTACAGGTTCAGCAGGAGCAGGCTAGCCTTGAAGAATTCACGGAACTGCTCCGGAGGAAAACTTATATCCTTGCCAATGCGTATGAAAGGGAACGGCTTATCGACCAGATCCCCACAACCCTTAAAATCCCCAAACCGCCCCGGAAAATTGCTTCTGCAGTGCGGAAAGAAGTGATTCAGGGCGAGATAGATAAATTACGGGAAAAGGATATGCGCTTGCTTCAAAGCAAGAATTATGAAGTGTTTTTGGCCAAGGAAAGGGATATGCCATTCATCCTGAAGGAAATAGGACGGCAGCGCGAATTAACCTTCCGGGCCATTGGGGAAGGTACCAACAACGCCATAGACCTGGACCGTTTCGATTCGTACTATTACCACCTTTTTCTCTGGGACGATGATGAAAAGACAATCGTAGGGGCCTACCGCATGGGCATGGGCTCGGAGATCTTTGAGAAATACGGGATAGACGGGTTTTACCTGCAGGACCTTTTTCGTTTTGAGCCGGAGTTGTACAAGATGATGCGGCAATCCATAGAGATGGGCAGGGCCTATATCATTAAGGAATACCAGCAGAAACCCATGCCGCTTTTCCTGTTGTGGAAGGGCATTGTGCATACCACACTTCGGTTCCCCGAACACAAATACCTTATCGGGGGCGTGAGTATCAGCAATCAGTTCTCCAACTTTTCCAAATCACTGATGATCGAATTCATGAAGTCTAATTACTGGGACCCCTATGTGGCCCAGTACGTGCGACCCAAAAAGGAGTTTAAGGTTAAGTTGAAAGATGCGGACAAGGAGTTTGTTTTTGACGAGACTGAAGCCGACCTGAACAAGTTCGACAAGCTGATTGAGGAAGTGGAGCCGGGGAGCCTGCGCCTGCCCGTACTGATTAAAAAATACATCAAGCAGAATGCCAGGGTGGTGGCCTTTAATGTAGACCCGCTATTTAATAATGCGGTAGACGGCCTGATGTACATCAGGATAGCCGACCTTCCGGAGAGCACGGTGAAACCGGTGATGGAGGAATTCCAGGCCGAATTGGAACGCAAACTCGCTGATAACCATAACCATGAATGACGGAGGTTCCGGGTTCCGTTCCGGGTTTCTCCTGTTCTGGCATTTGAGTAATGAGGTAGTTTCCACGTCACTCAAATACACAAATACACCCATCACCAAATAAACCAGCTTCTGCCAACTGCTACTGCCTACTGCCTGCGGCTTACTGCCTACTTTGTTCCGGGTCACTTCGTACTCCGAATCTTCCTGCCTTACAATTGTTTATTACTTTCTGTAAATTATAAGTTACATCCATCATGAAGCGAGCCGTACTCTGCTTGATGACTGCCTACTGCCTACTGCCTACTGCTTACTGCCCGGGGCCTCCACCTCCACCCCAATCTAAAGATAAGTCGTTTCACTGCAATAATCAAGCAGGCTAGTGGGTTCAAAGTTCAAGATTCAAAGTTCAAGGGGTTAGTTCCGGGTACCAGGTTCAAGGTTCCGCGTCACTTCGTTCACCGAATCTTCCTGCCTAAAAATTGTTTAATTCTAATTGTCACTTAGTACTTCCCCTTCTGACCACTGCCTACTGCTTATTGGCTGCTTTGTTCCGGGTTCAAGGTTCCCGGTTACTTCGTTCTTCGATCTTCCTGACTTACACTTATTTATTACTTATTGTTAATTGTAAATTGCTTACATCATGAAGCGAGCTGTGCTCTGCTTCATGACCGCCTACTTTGTTCCCGGTTCCGGGTTGTTCCCGGAGCCTGCCTCACGACTACTACTTTTTAATCCACCCCTACCGCAAGGCTGCGGCGCTCAAAGAGCAGGTTGTCATACCAGGTCCCGTCCAGTTTTGCAATACGTTCCCGCTTGCCGATAAACCGGAACCCTGCCTTTTCATGCAGCCTGATGCTGCCGCTGTTTTGGGGAAAGATCCCCGACTGTAGTGTCCAGAGGCCTTCGGCTTCGCTTTCACGGATTAGTTTTTGGAGCAGGGCAATTCCCACGCCTTTGCCGCGGGCAGCCTGGCTCACATAAACGCTTACCTCTGCAACACCGCCGTACACACAGCGCCCGGAAACAGGTGAAAGGGCAGCCCAGCCCATGATGGTATCCCTTTCTGCAGCTACAAACCGGCATGTTTTGAGGTGGGCCATATCCCATGCTTCATAAGGTGGAACGGTTTTTTCGAAGGTGGCAATCCCCGTGGCAATCCCTTCGTCGTAGATTGCAGCTACGGCCGGCCAGTCGCCGGCTTCCATTTTTCTTATTTCCATAAGCTGGTTTTTAACAGCATCTGACGGCTGAAACAGCGGCTTTTTTGATTCCTCCACCAATTGATGTATTTACTACTTTACTTTTACCCTTGCAGGAGGCCGATTCTTCTTGCAGCCGTAGAATCAATTGATCGCCTTGTGTGCTATAACTGCCAACCGGGAGCTGGGCCGTATGGAAAGCCCGGTTCCCGTATTCAAACTTTACGGGCGACAGCGGATCCATAGGCTTGATGTTGTTTACCCTGTTAAGGATCGACAGGGCCTTAGCAGCGGTAATATACCTGGTTTTATTTATTTCGGAAGGGTTCTCCAATAGCTGGATGACCGTTTCTTTCCAATAACCCGTTCCGCCCCCGCAATCTACGGAGTCAACCGTAACATTCTTCACTTCGGTAATATGGTAGTTGGCACCTACGGTTTGCCCACTGCGGTATTCAAAAATCAGCTCCTTTTCGGGATTTGCCTGAAGCAATTGAATGAAATCCTTTGTTTTCATGTTTATTTGATTTTTAACAATTAGATTTTGTATTCTTAAAAAATGAGTTTATGATTTGCTGTAGTTCGTTCCATCTGTCGCGGTTGATACAATAACAGAGTCTTTTTCCCTCAACTTCCCCGCTGATCAGCCCAGCTTGTTTCAGCTCTTTCAGGTGTTGTGAAACGGTGGGCTGGGCAAGGCCGATTTCTTCCACAATGTCATTGCAGATGCATCCCTGCTGCCTGCTGAGGTATTGCAGGATGGCAATCCGTGCAGGGTTGGCCAGAACCCTGAAGATACCGGCCAGCTGATTCTGTTCGTTGCTGAAGATCTGAGTTTTGGTAAGGCCCATGATATATTTATATATTGCAATATTACGATATTAATTTGAAAGAAAAAAGCCGGATCGGTATATTCCGGCTTATTATTTCAGAACCAGGGTTTTTTTCCTACCTGGTAGGTGTTGTAGAATTCGGCATCGGATTTGGTCAGGTAAATGATTCCTTCCACCAGGCCTATTAAGCCTGTTATCCAAATTATAAATACGCCAATTCCAATACATGAAAGCACTATGCCAACGAGGCTGATGGCCAAAAGGATGATTCCTTCCTTCTGGTATCCTAAAATAAACTTATGGATCCCAAAAGCGCCGAGAACTATTGCCAAAACCCCTGCCAGGATTTTCTTGTTCTCCCCTCCGGCATCCTTCAGGCCTTCGGAAAATTCACTGGCGGTTTTTTTGGCTTCTTCTCCGAAACTGCCTGACTTTCCTGATGTTCCGGCAGCCCCCCCGGTTTCATTCGCAGTATCGTGGGCCTTTTTGGCGCCCTCCCCGGGGATATCACCCGTTCCTTTTTGTTCTTCTGACATGGGTATAATATTGGTGGTTAATATGTTCTGTTAAATGTAGCAAAATATTTGATATCATGGAGATGGGTCATCAACGGGTTCCCATAGTTCCAGCTTGTTGCCTTCAGGGTCCATGATCCAGCCGAATTTTCCGTATTCATACTCCTCAATTTCCCCTACTATTGTAACCCCTTCCTCCCTTAAGGCCACCAGCAGGGATTCCAGGTTTTCTACCCGGAAATTCATCATAAAATCTTTTTGGCCGGGGTTAAAATAGGTGGTGTCTTCCTTAAACGGGCTCCATTGGGTTGAACAGTCACGGCCTTCCATGTCCTTCCAGCGGAAGGTACATCCATAGGCATCGGTATTGAGACCGAGGTGGGCCTTATACCAGTCTCTCATGGCTGCGGGATCCTTTGCTTTAAAGAAGAAACCTCCCAGGCCCGTGACCCTGTTTTTCATATTTTGGATGTTTTGAGGTTACCAAACTTGTTAATATATATCTGGCTTGTATTGAATGAAACCATGAACAGTACATCCGAAGGGAACTAAACCACCTTCGCGATACCCCTTCATTTCCGCTTAAGAATAAATGCTGAAAGAAGGGAAACAAACAGCCCCATTATCATTGCGGTAAGGAACATAACAAAGGCCATAAACACACTGCCATAGTCCGGGATTTCGCCTTTATAGCCTTCCGACCGCATGACGGCCTCATATTCCTCAAAAAATCCGGGATTTATGAGGGTAGTGTAAATAAGATCCGCTATAGCAACCCCAAGGGCCGTTACAGCCGCAATCAAAAGGCCGATCATTACCCCCTTGCGAAGCCTTAATTTACCTCCGTTTATCTGATCCCTGTAGTGCTTTATTCCAAAGAACACGAACGAGAGGGAAAGCAGGATGGCCAGATACCCAATGAGCTCCTGGGTAGAAAAATCCGTCCCCATACCAAAATAAAGGCCGCCCAGGAACAGCATAAATGCAAGGACCAGGCCGTACAGCCCGAATTTACCAATGGTAGACTTCATAAAATACCGGTTTATAAAACCAAAAGTGATATCCCTCAACAGTTTGGTCGTCTTACTAAAGTACCAAAATATTTGTAGCCCGAAACCGATGGCCCCATTAAAATAATCGCAGCACCCCCGTATTTGTGTGGCCTGGATTCATTGCCTGGGAAATTATCAAGGAGGCCGGATTACCACCTTCTGCCGAAATGGCCTGAGGAGGGGAACCGATTAACGCTGGGGCTTAAATCAATATAAGGGCAGGCCGGAAGCCAGGCCTGAAAACCCGGATACCAGGAGGGTGGTTTTCCCGGGAGTTAAGCAAACCGCGCCCTGATCTTGTCCACTATCGTTTGTGCCAGTTTTTCCTTGCTTTCCACTGTCCAGCCCGCAACATGGGGGGTCAGCAAAACATTATCCGCACTGATGAGGTACTGGAATGCTTCCGGCAACTGCCGTCCCGAAAAAAGGTTTTCAAAGGATACTTTTTCATATTCCAGCACATCGAGGCCGGCCCCCAGAACCTTACCTTCCTTCAGGGCGCTTACCAGGTCATCTGTCACCACACACTTCCCCCTGGAGGTATTCAACAACCATATGGCTTTCTTAAATCCCTTTAAAAACCGGCTATTTACCATGCCTATAGTAAGGGGGGTCTGGGGGAGGTGCAAACTCAGCACATCGCACCTTTGTTGCAGCTCTTCCAGTGATACCTGACGCGCGAATTCATCGCCAACCCCATCAAGGATATCGAGGCAAAGTACTTCGGTTTCAAACCCGCTTAGTTTACGCGCAAAGGACTTCCCGGTATTCCCGTAACCAATTATGCCCACCGTCTTCCCATCAAGTTCCAGGCCCCGGTTACCTTCGCGGTCCCAGCGGCCCTCCCTGATCTCGCGGTTGGCCTTGATAAATTTGTTGAACAGCGCCAGTAACATGCCGAGGCAGTGCTCGCCTACCGCGTTCCGGTTACCTTCCGGGGCAGCAGCCAGGTAAATGCCCCTTTCGGCCGCGTAATCAGTATCAATGTTTTCCAGGCCGGCACCCACGCGGCCTATGAACTTCAGCCTGGTCGCCTTTTCAAGGAACGGTCGGTCGAGTGCAAACCGGCTCCGGATGATGATCCCGTCATACCCGGCTATTTCCTTTTCAACCTTTTCACGGGGTGCATCGTATTCTTCATGGTTCTCGAAGCCCATGGCCCCGAGTTGTTCCAGCAGGAGTGGATGGTTGGTATCCAGGTGAAGTACTTTCATCCTAATTATATTTTTGGATAGTGGGCCCTGGTCTTTGCATCGATTACATTTCCGGTATGGGAAGTGCTCTTTTTTTCGAACAGCATAACAAAAACTTCCTCCCCGTTCCGGGTACATGGGCAGTGTTCAATACCACGGGGAACAACTATAATTTCCCCTTCCTTAACGATCTCCGTATGCTCCCTGAACTGCATATACAAGGTGCCTTTAATTACCTGGAACAATTCATCTTCTTCTTCGTGGGCGTGCCAGACGAATTCGCCGCTTACCCTGGCAAGCAGCACCTGCATTTCGTTTACCGTGGCAACCTGGTGCGGATGCCATTGATCTTTAAATGCGTTGTATTTTTCTTTCAGGTTGATGGGCTTCATTCGTTATGGAATTTCAGGGTTTAAGTCCGGAAACGGCAAGGCTCCCAGCTGAAGGCGGTAAATATTTCCCAGGCCGTTCTCTATACCCTGGGCAGCTTCTTTGAACTGGTCCGCGGAATGGAATCTTTCCGTCCCGGGCTGATGCCTGTTGCTGGAAAAATAAAGGATCCCCCGGTCTAAATCAACAAACGGACAATAGTCGAGAAAGCCGGAATTTACCGCGGGTCCGAGGTTTACAGCAGGGGTCCAGTTTCCGGCTTCATTCCGGGTGCTAAAGTATATGTCGCCCCCGCCCAGTTCATCCACCCTGCCGTAGGAACTGAAAAGGAGAAGGCTTTCATCCGGGCTTACATAGGCATTGAATTCATAGTTTTCCGAATTGATGGCACTGTCCAGCGCAATAGGCTCCCCGTAGGTATCGTTGCTAAACTTGCTGAGGTAAATATCTTCCTTTCCCGGGCCTGATGCCCGGACAGCGGTGAAATACAGGTTGCCGTTCGAACAGACGGCCGGGTAGAATTCATCTGCAGCAGTGTTGATAACAGGGTCGAGGGGCCGCGGTAATCCCCATCCCGGGGATGTTTTTTCAACGACCCAAATATTGTAATCAGTTCTGCCGGAGAGGGTATCCGTATCCACCGGCCGGTCCGAGGCGAAGAAAAGCCTTTTTCCGTCGGGGGCGAAAAAGGGTTCTATATCCTGGTATTGGCCGGAAAAGGGTAGGATCTCCGGTTCCGTCCAATGCCCCCCTTCCCACTTTACCATTACCAGGCAACGCCGGTCCTGGGTGTAGTTCCCAAAGGTATAAATTATGGTTTTCCTGTCTGGCGCTATCGCGAGGTCCCTCTCATTCATGGGCGTAGAAATCCATCCGGGCCCGAAAAGTTCTGCTTCTGAAGGCGCTGTGTCCAGATCTAGCCTTGGTTTCCCCCCGGGCTGGCAGGCTGCAGACAAGAGCAGTAAGCCAAAAATTGCCCCCAAAAATTTTCTCATCGTAAAAGTTATAAGGCTCCGGGCCCGTGGAAACAATGGGAAACCGAAACTACAAACAGGTCAAAGATATTATTTCCGGGCGAAACACCGGGGTGGGGGATGTACAATCGTGTAAGGGCCGGTCAGATTCCCAGCACCAGCTTGGCAATCCAGAAATAGATAAGGATCCCGAAGATATCGTTACTGGTGGTAATAAAAGGGCCGGTGGCAATTGCCGGATCTATCCCCCTTTTGTGCAGGAAGATAGGGATGAAAGTGCCAATAATACCCGCTACGATAATAACCGCTACAAGCGAGATGGAAATGGCAAGTGCGGTGGAGAAATCGCCTTTCCACAGCCAGGTAAACAACAGTAATACGATGGCCAGGATGAGGCCATTCAGCATGGCGAGAAGCATTTCCTTCAACAGGCGGTTGCTTACGCTTCCTTTGAGGTCGTCATTTGCAAGACCCTGCACAATGATAGCACTCGATTGTACACCCACATTCCCTGCCATAGCGGCGATTAATGGTGTAAAGAAAAAAAGGATGGCATGCCTGCTGATCATCGCTTCGAAGCCACCCATAATAGCCGCGGCGCCCACGCCACCTATAAGACCCAGGAACAACCAGGGTAATCGGGCCCGGGTAAGCATCCATATACTGTCATCCGCTTCAACCCCCTGCGAAATACCGGCGGCCATCTGGTAATCCCTTTCGGCTTCTTCCTTGATCACGTCCACTATATCATCTATAGTGATTCTTCCCACCAGCCGCCCTATCTCGTCTACCACCGGAATGGCTTCCAGATCGTACTTAGACATGATCTTCGCAACCTCTTCCGGCTTTTCGTTTACACTCACCGAATCAACCTTCGGGATGTATACGTCCTTGATATGGGTGGTCGTAGAGGTGGTAAGCAGGTCTTTCAGGGATAGCCTTCCTTTTAGCCGCCCTTCGTCGTCTACCACATATATGGAATGTACCCGGGTAACATTTTCGGCCTGGGCCCTCATTTCCTTCACACAGGTAAGCACGGTCCAGTTCTCGTTCACCTTCACCAGTTCCTTTGCCATAAGGCCCCCGGCAGAGTTTTCGTCGTACCGGAGCAGGTCTACAATATCCCTGGCATGTTCCCGGTCTTCTATTTCCGAGATAACCTGTTCAACAATATCGTTGGGGAGTTCCGCGATTATATCGGCGGCGTCATCGGTATCCAGGGCTTCCAGCTCTCCGGCAATTTCCTTGGCAGAAAGGTTGTTGAGGATGGCTTCCCGTACATCCTCGTCAAGCTCAGTAAGTACATCGGAAGTTTTATCGCTGTCCAGCAGCTTAATCAGGTAAGTGGCTTCCTCCTGGTTTAGCTCATTGATGATCTCGGCCACATCGGCATAATGCACCTCACCCAGGAGCGAAAGGAGCTCGCTGTCCTGCCTGGTTTCAATCAGCTGCTCGATCTGTGCGACCAGCTCTTCTGTGAGTTTAAAGGGTGTCATCCGCTATCAACTTGGTCAGCGCTACAAACTCCGAAACTGCCAATTGTTCCGGGCGCCCGTCAAAGATAGCACCTTCTTTGAGATTTTCTGAAAGGGCAAAGGTTTTTAGGCTGTTCCTGAGTGTTTTTCGTCTCTGGTTAAAGGCCGTCTTTACGATCCTGTAAAACAAGGCCTCATCGCAACTGAGGTTGTACGGTTGTTTTCGCCTTAACCTCAATACGCCTGACTGGACTTTAGGCGGAGGTTCAAAGACATGCGGGGGCACCGTAAAGAGGTATTCGGCCTCATAGAAGGCCTGTACCAGCACCGAGAGGATGCCATAGGTTTTATTGCCTTCCCCCGCGCAGATGCGTTGTGCTACCTCTTTTTGGAACATCCCCGAAAACTCCGGGATCCTGTCTTTGTATTCCAGGAGTTTAAACACGATCTGGGTGGAGATGTTGTAAGGAAAATTACCAATGATGGCAAACTGTTTCCCCGCGAAGATCCTGCTAAGGTCATACTTCAGAAAATCTGCCTGCAAGACCATGAAGCCCACAGCCTTTTGGAGTGCCTTCGGATGCTCCAGCGGGAAGCTGTGGTTCAGGAAGACCACCGATTCTTCATCGAGTTCCATGGCAATGAGGTCTACCTCCAGTTGCAGCAGGTATTTGGTCATAACCCCTGTTCCAGGTCCTATTTCCAGAACTGATGAATACCCTGCAAGCGACAAGGTAGCAGCTATCTCCCTGGCTATATCCTCATCTTTAAGGAAATGTTGCCCCAGGTGTTTTTTGGCACGTACAGGACTTTTGTAATGGTCATCAGCCGCTTCCTTCCTCTGGTGTTTTCTCGAATTCCCTTTGCGTTTCTGAGCCATTATTTCGTTTGTTCCGACCTCGTTTTTTCTACATATACCCATGCCCGGCGACCCGATTTCAGGGATACCAGAACCCTGGTATAAGCGGGGCCCTCGTACACATCAGCTTTCAGGAGTTCGCCGTCGGCAAGCTCATAGGCCATGCCCTGTACTTCATCTTCCGGATTCCCGACTGGTTGCAGTACCAGGTACCTGCCATACATTTTTTTTTCAGAGATGACATAGCCCGGAAGGGTGTCGGCCTGCCCTTTGAGGCTTCGACGGAAAACATATTCCTGCACCGCTTCATCCTGCAGGGTCCCGTAACTAAAAAGGAATGCCTTCATGAAAGGAATGATTGATCCTCTATGACTTCAAGTTCCGTCCGGAAAGCCACAAATTTGCCAGGGAACCGGCTAAGAGCCTCATTCCGGAGGCGTTCGGCATCCTCCTCATAATACTGCTGCAGCACTTCCCTGCCGGTTGTATAGTACTGGACCGCATAGGTTATCCCCCCGCTTTCCTCTTCCACCATTACCCTGCAGATCCTTGCCTGGACGAATTTACCCGTTGACAGCATATCGGGGATATGTTTTTCGCGCATCCACTGCAGCCACGGATCGTGTACACTTTCCTCTATATTAATGGTAACGTTATAGATATACATCGGCGCATAAATTTACTGCTGGCCCCGGGCTGTAAAACCCTGTGCTCAGTTGATACTGTCGCCCCTGAGCATGCGGAAATATTTACGCGCCTGGGGGAAAAAATAACTGTCCTGGTAATTGTATAATATTTTCTCGTAGTGCATACTGGCTTTTTCTTGATCATTTAACTCCTTGCGGTACAATTCACCCAGGGCGAAATGGGCATCGTCTGCCAGGATATCCTGCCCGTAAAACTCCACTATTTTAATGTAATTGTACTCGGCCGCCTTGTGATCATCCAGGCTGAGCAGCAATTCAGCCTGTTTCAGGAGGGCATCATCCTCAATTTTCTCCCCTTTGTGCGCTACCAGGATATCATCGAGGGCAGCAATCGCCTCCCGGGTTCTGTTCCTGTAGGCCAGCAGGTCGGCCCTGGCGTATTTCCTGAGAGCCGTTTGGGTGGAATCTTCTAGCGAGTTGTCTGAGATCAGCAGGCTAAGTTGCATCGCATCATTTGCGATCAGCTGTGATGACGACCCCCTCAGGACTTTCAACTGGGTCAGGGCCCAGTCAAAATCCCCTTTGTAAAAACTGGTCTGGGCCACTTTAAACCGGGCTTCCTGTCCGAGGATATCATTCTTGAGGGTTTTTTGCACCTGGGAAAAATGAATCAGGGCCTCATTGAATTTCAGGTTGTACACCAGGATATCGCCGAGAGCCAGTTTTAAATAGGCTTCCCCATAGCGGGCAAGGGGTATTTCCAGGCTTTTTTTGAGGAGGTCGATCGCCGGTTCCGGGTTGTCTCTCCTGAAAGCAAGGAAATTGGCGAACGCTATCTGTAACTGCAGGGTTTTCCCCTGGAAACCATAAGTCGTCACCAGTTTGTTGTAGGCCTCTTCCACCTCCTCGAGTTCCCGGTTATCTACCTGGTCCTGAAGGCGTATATCAATAAGGTTTAATTGAGCGTTCAGACTGGTTACCGGGTCGCTGCTGTTCTTTGCCACATATTCGAATATGGCTTTCGCATCCTCCAGGGCCTGATCTTCCAGGGCAAGGTTACCCAAACCCTCAAGCCTCTGCAGGTTGGCTCCTTCGGCCCTCTTGTAAATCGCCTTTTCCTGGCTGAAAGCGCTCTGATATTGTTTCTGTTGCACAAAAAGCCAGCTGAGGAGTTCGTTCCATAGGATGTCGGGGTCCTGTTGTGCCTTCTCCAACAAGGTCTTTTTGAGTTTGATATTGTTTTCATTGGAGGCATCCACGCTGATATAGGTTTCAATATTCCGCAGGACATTCTCTTTTGATGCCCGTCCGCGAGAGATCAGTTCGAGGTAGGCGGCATACATTTTTTCTATGTCGCCCATTTCCCCGTAAATTCGGGCCATCTGAAAATTATAGTCGAGCTCCGGGTTCAGTTCCATGGCCCGTTCGTAGGCCTTCAACGCATGGTCCAGAAGGGTGTATCGCTGAAAACGAAATCCAATGCCATACCCGTAGTTGGGGTTTTCCTCGATGGCCGAAAGGGCAATCTTATAATATTCTTCGGCCTTTTCAGGGAGATCCTGCAGGCGGTAGTTATAACCCAAGTCTATGTAGATGGTAGGGTAGGCATTCCCGGCTTCAATACTCCGGATCATAAACTCCCTGGCTTTTTCAAATTGCTCCAGTTGCTGGTAGCAGGCAACCAGCCCCTCGGCATAATCGCTGCGCCTGGGATGGCGTTCTACCAGTTTCTCGTAAAAAACCCTGGCCTTATCAAATTCCCCATCGTCAAAATACTGCTTGGCAAGGAAGTCTTCCTGGGAGAAGACACCTTGTAACAGGAGGAAGGCAGAAATAAGGGCGAGAAATTTCAAGGATGGGTTTTTTCCAAAGATACACAGATTGCTATAAGATGCTGTTAACAGTTTATTAAACGGGAAAACCGCAGCAGTTCGTATGGGCGGGTGCTTTGGAAGGCAATGGAGGATTCCTTATAGCCTGAATGCAGGTGTATTTTCTTCCGCAATCAGCTCAAACCCGCAATAGGGTATCAGGACCTCGGGGATGCGGATCCCCTCAGGAGTCTGGTAGTTTTCCAGGATGCCGGCCAGCACCCTGGGCAATGCCAGAGAACTCCCGTTAAGCGTGTGGGCCAGCCTGGTTTTCCTGTTCTCATCCCTGTAACGCAGTTTCAGTCGGTTTGCCTGGTAAGTTTCAAAATTAGAGACGGAACTGATCTCCAGCCAGCGCTCCTGTGCTGTGGAATACACCTCGAAATCATAGGTAAGCGCTGCTGTGAAGCCCATATCACCACCGCAAAGGCGCAGGATTCGGTAGGGCAGTTTCAACGCCCTTAAAATCCCTTTAACATGTTCCACCATGGCATCCAGGGCCTGGTAGGAATTGTCGGGGTTTTCGACCCGTACGATTTCTACCTTGTCAAACTGGTGCAGGCGGTTAAGGCCGCGGACATGTGCCCCGTAACTACCGGCTTCACGGCGGAAGCAGGGGGTATAGGCCGTATAGCAGAGCGGGAAATCCTTCAGTTCGAGCAGGTTGTCGCGTAACAGGTTGGTTACAGGGACTTCTGCCGTTGGGATGAGGTAGAGGTTATCGTCCTTTAACTGGTACATCTGCCCTTCCTTGTCGGGCAGCTGGCCGGTACCGAATCCCGAAGCTTCGTTTACCAGGTGCGGCACCTGCAATTCCTGGTAGCCCGCTGCGGTATTCCGGTCCAGGAAGTAGCTGATAAGCGCGCGCTGCAACCTGGCACCTTTCCCCTTATAAACCGGGAATCCGGCTCCGGTAATTTTTACTCCTAGTTCAAAATCTATGATATCGTATTTTTTGGCAAGTTCCCAGTGCGGCAGGGCGTTTTTCCCGAGATCCGGGATCTCGCCTTCGCGGAAAACCTCCTCATTATCCTCACTGCCTTTACCGGGAGGGACAGACTGGTGTGGAGTATTTGGGATCTGGTACAGAGCCTCTTCCAGGGCTATGGTGGTTTCAGACAGAACTTCGCTCAGGGTTCTGGTTTCCTCTTTCAACCTGGCGCTCCGTTCTTTCAATTTATCGGCCTCCGCGGCCTTTCCGCTTTTGAAGAGCAGCCCTATCTCCCTGGACAGGTTGTTGGCCTCAGCAAGCAGCGTATCCAGGTTTGCCTGGGTAGCCCGGCGCCTCTCATCCAGTTGGAGTACCTTTCCCAGCAAGGGCCCTGCCTCAAGGTTTCGCTTGGACAGCGCTTTTGCAATGGCTTCTGAATTTTCACGGATGGCCTGTAACTGCAGCATGATTGTAATTTTGATGGCAAATTTAGGGGTTATTCGCCAATCATTCCAGATACATAATCGAAATTAAACAGCCATCCTGTCACGAACGCTTACTTCGGGTTTTCAAGCCGGGACGGAAGGATCCATTCGTGGTGTTTAAAATGTTGCCAGGGTTCACTCGCCAGGTCTGTTTTGGGGTCGATAAAAGGGCGCATCGGCCTTCCATTGATACTGACCTTTGATTTTACGTATACCGCTACATCTTTACCCTGTTTGGCATATTCCCTCCTGAGGCGCTGGGCGAATTGCCAGATAAAATCAGGGTAAGCCGGCATGCGGAGGCTTTGTTTCCTGCTAAGGTAATCGCCCGGGTTTATGAAGGAGGAGCCGCCTGTGGCTTTATCCACAACCCTGAACTGTATTTGCCCGGTCCTGCTCCGCAGCATCATCCGCCAGCTCATCCTGTGGCCTTCTTCCGTCCAGAGAACATCATCGCGGAACAAGTGGTGGCGGAGGGGCAAAAGCAACTGGATAAGCAGGAAAACGCCCCAGCCCAGAATGATATAATTGCGCAAGGATGGTCGGTCAACCCTTTCGATCAGGAGGGGGGGCTTGTTTCTGAAAAAAATCTTCCTGACCGTTTCAGGTTCGAATAAGAAAAGGGTGAATGCCAGGGACAAATATGGGAAGATTCCAATCTGAAAAACAATGGAATTAAAGAGGTGGAAACCTATAGAACAGATAAAGGCAATTTTCCTGGAGGGTTTCCAGAGCAGGGCGGGTACTATGAGCAGGTCGAAGAGGATGCCGATCGCCCGTACGGCCTTTATAACCCATTGCTGCTGCAGCCAGTCCCCAATGAGATAATAATCCGCCTTGGTTTGCATGAGGAGTTTTATAAAACTCAGGTCGAGCCAATCCCCGTATATTTTGGCGATAGCGGCATAGGTATATACGATGAACAATTGCAGGACCACTATCCATTTTATATAACTGTGCATACTTTGGGCCCTTATTTCCGGCCTTGCCCTGGCATCTAGTGAAAAATCGCGATGTGCAGGAAACCAGCACATAAAAAAGGATATGATGATAAGGAGGTAATAGTGATTGTTATAGGAAGTTTTTTGCATGAGGTAAACTCCTGTCCAAAGGATGGTGAAACCGATTATGCTAAAACGGTATTTATACCCTGCGGCAATGAATAATCCCAGGGTGCCCATCAGGACAAAGTAGCCATACATCCCGGGGCCTGGCAGGGGCTGCAACCATTCGAAACCGATAAAACTGAAGGTGAAATCCGGTTCCACCAGGGTCCGCCGGACCCATCCGGTGGCAATAGCCCCGAAACATTCCAGGCTGATCAGGATCCCGAAGAACACCCGGAATGCGATCAGGGGGCTGTTATCGATCCTTCGAAACAAAAACCGGTCAAGCATTTAGGGCGAAATTAAGGCAAGAGACGTTCGCCTGTCTTCTTCAAGCTGCTTTTTTAACTCTTCCAGGGAGTCGAATTTATGTTCGTCCCGGATCCGGTCGGTAATGGACACCTGTAACCTTTTCCCATAAAGGTCACCGCCAAAGTCGAAAAAATGGATTTCAATACGTTTTTCCTTGCCGTTTACCGTCGGGTTAAACCCGATATTCATCATCCCGTAAACCAATTTCCCCCCGATACGGCTTCGCACCACATACACCCCATTCCGTGGGATGAGTTTATAGGTTTCGGCAATCTGAAGGTTGGCAGTTGGAAAATCAAGCTGCCTTCCAAGGCCTTTACCTATGGCCACAGTGCCCGTAAGCAGGTACTCATACCCCAGGTAGGCATTGGCCGTACGGATATCGCCCTCAGTAAGGGCCCTGCGTATCTTCGTGGAGCTAACGGAAACATCGTCTACTTCCTGGGCAGGGATTTCTTCCACCTCAAAATCAAAGGTCTCACCAAAGGCAACCAGATCTTCGACGTTCGCATTGCGGTTCCGGCCGAAGCGGTGGTCATAACCTATGATGATCTTTTTCACCTTTAATTCGCCGACCAGGATATCGCGTACGAATTCTGTTGCCGAAAGCCGGGAGAAAGTTCGGGTAAACGGGTGTACTATAAGGTAGTCGAGGCCGATTTCCCCGAGGATCTGTTGTTTTTCTTCCAGGGTATTGAGCAGTTTGATGTCTGCATCTTTTTGCAGCACCATTCTGGGATGCGGGAAGAACGTGAGTACCGTGGATTTTAACTGCAGGCTTTTGCCGGTTTTTATAAGGCGTTCCAGTATTTTCCTGTGGCCAATATGTACCCCGTCAAACGTTCCTATGGTAATTGCTGTGGAATGCTTTTTATCGTAATTAGAAATGCTTTGTACTGTAACCACGTAAGAAAAATAATAAAAAGACTTACATTTAATTTTTTAAAATCCACTTAATGGATACAAAACTACGTCTAGTTTTATCAACAACCATACTATTTTTTTCCTTTTATGGCGTAGCTCAGACTTCCTACTGGAAGCGCGACCCGGGTGCCGGGGCGGAAGTTTCCGGAATGATAAGACGGATAGACGTACGAAAGGCGGATACCTATTCGCTCTCCCCCGATATTTTTGAAAAAGCCCTTCCCCGGGCATCCTCCGGGAAGCATGGCCCGACCGTTCTTTATTTTCCCGATCCGGAGGGGAACATGTTGCCCTTTGAAGTATGGGAAACCCCGGTAATGGCACCGGCTTTGGCTGCCCGGTACCCCGGCATCCGTTCCTTTAGCGGTCGCAACCTTAACAAGCCCGGAGAACGCATCCGATTCAGCCTTTCGCACAAGGGCCTGCAAAGTATGCTGGTACAGGGAGGAGGGCAAAAGAACACCTTTATGCAGAAAGTTCCGGGATCGCAAGACCAGTACCTGCTTTACCAACGGGACGGGCTGGGAGGAGCAGCGGCAGACTTTATCTGTTATACCACCTCTGTTTTGGAAAAAGACGCATCTGCCGGAAGCGGCAAGCTGGTAGACGACCAGCTGCTCCGGAAGTACCGCGTTGCCATATCTGCCACCGGGGAGTATACCACATTTCACGGCGGGAGTATTCCCGATGCCCTGGCTGCCATAAACGCAACCCTGACCAGGGTGAACGAAGTATTCGAAACCGACCTGGGGATTACGCTCGAACTGGTAGCCGATACAGACCAGGTGATCTTCACCGATGCCGCAACAGACCCTTATGATACCAACCTCAATACCGAAGTACAAACCACCCTCACCAATACCATAGGGGAAGGGGGTTATGATGTGGGCCACTTGTTCCACCGGGCTAATGATTCGGGGAATGCCGGGTTTATAGGCTCCGTATGCAGGGATAACCAGAAGGGGAGCGGCTTTTCCTCCGGCCAGGTTCCCGAAGGCGATATCTTCGACCTGGATTTTGTCGCCCATGAGATAGGGCATCAGTTTGGCGCCAATCATACCTGGTCATTCGAATCGGAAGGCACGGAAGTACAGGCCGAACCGGGGAGCGGGAGTACTATCATGGGCTATGCCGGGATTGTAGACGGGCAAAATGTGCAACCCAACGGAGATGATTATTTTCATTACTTCAGCATACTGCAGATTACTGCCTATGTACAATCCGTAAGCTGCGGGGAGGCTATGGCCATCACCAATAACCCCCCCGTGGTAACCGCCCTGGGTGATTTTATAATCCCGAAGGGAACAGCCTTTGCTTTAACAGGTACAGCCACAGACCCGGATGTGGCCGATGTGCTCACCTATTGCTGGGAGCAAATAGATAACGGGGTGGTAACAACCGCCAGTTTCGGCCCTGCCAACCCCACTGGTGCCAACTTCAGGTCCCGCAGACCGGATACCGTTCCTTTCCGGTATTTTCCCAGGCTTGAGGAGGTGCTGCAGGGAAACCTCACACAAACCAATCCTGAAATCAATTCTGCCTGGGAAACTGTTTCGGAAGTGGAACGGGAAATGAATTTTGCGCTGAGCGTACGGGATAATGCACTGGGGGGAGGTCAGGTGGGATCAGACCTGGTGATGATCCGGGTTATGAACAACGCGGGTCCGTTTAAGGTAACTTCCCAGGCAGGGGGAGAAAGCTATCTGGCGGGTACCATTCTGCCTGTCACTTGGGAAGTGGCGGAAACGGATAGCGGCCTTGTAAATGCCCAGGAAGTGGATATTTTTCTTTCCACGGATGGGGGATTAAGTTTTCCAATCCAATTGGCTGATGCAACCCCGAACGACGGCACCCAAGAAGTCCTTATCCCCGGGCAGGCCACGGCGAACGCCCGGATAATGGTTAAAGCCAACGATAATATATTCTTTGCAGTGAACGGGGGCGATTTCAATATTGCGGAAAGTCCGGTTGTGCTGCAGTTCGAGCAGCTGGAGTACACTATCTGCCAGCCTAACGAACTACAAATCCCATTTGCGTATGAAACCTACGCCGGCTTTAATGAAGAAGTAACCTTCTCTGCAACCGGGGTACCTGCTGCGCTCGGCATAAGCTTTACCCCTCAAACAACCATTGACGCCATCAACCCCGTAATCCTGGGCATAACAAACACAGACCAGTTGGCTGCAGGCATTTACCCGCTTACGGTTACTGCCACCTCTGCCGGCCTTAGCAGGCAGGTTAACCTGCAACTTCAGATTTTCGATGGCAGCTTTGAAACCGTTGTCCTGAACACCCCTTCGGACGGTGCCGGGAATATAAGCCTGAATACCGTGTTACAATGGGAAGACAATCCCGCCCATACGTCCTATGAGTTGGAAATAGCAACCGATCCGGCATTCAACACCATTGTTGAGAGCGCCGCCATCCTTTTTAACGATTACCGGCCGCTGGCGCTTGAACCGGCCACAACCTATTACTGGCGGGTAAAGCCTTTAAATCCCTGCGGGGAGGGAGTGTTCTCCGTCCCTTTCAGTTTCAGCACCATCCCCGTAAATTGCCAGGCAAGGGAAGCTGATGGGTTGCCCATCCCGATTTCCTCCGTAGGGACGCCACAGATTGAAGCGACTGTTACGTTCCTGGACGACCTGCCCGTTTCGGATGTGAATGTGAATATAGACCTGGACCATACCTTCCTCGGCGACCTGGTGATCACACTGGTTTCCCCGGCGGGTACGGAGGTAATATTAACTTCCAATTCCTGTGGGGAATTCAGTAATATCAGTGCTGTTTTCGACGATGAAGCACTGCCTTTTGTATGTGGAAACAACCCTGCAATAGAAGGAACCGTGAAGCCCCTGGGCTCCCTTGCCACCTTTAATGGCGAATCCGCTTTCGGGAACTGGACCCTTATAGTTTCCGATACAGCCCCGGCTGACGGGGGGACGCTTAACGGTTTTGGCCTTGAAATTTGTGTGGAAGGAAATTTCAGGCCGGATGCCGACGCGGACGGGGTTTTTGACGACGGGGACGACCTTTGCCCCGGGACCCCGCCCGGAACCGAAGTAAACCCCGATGGCTGCCCGGTATACCGGTTCGACCCTGAGAATTTCACCCTCGCGCTTATCAGTGAGTCCTGTATCCCCAGCAATAACGGGGCCATAGAAATCACGGCAAACGAGGTGTTGGACTATACCATCACTGTTAGCGGCCCCGGGACAAATGTAACGGATGAATTCACTACCCTTTACGTCCTGGGTGACCTGGCTTCCGGGACATACACCATTTGCATAAGTGGTAGTGATGGCACCGTTGATTTTGAACCTTTTTGTTTTGAGGCCGTTATCGGGCAACCCGAGCCCCTTACGGCTTCAACATCGCTGATGGCGAACGGGCAGCAGGCGATCCTCCGGCTTGACGGGGCCGACATATACCTGGTGGAATTCAACGGCATACTGCAACAGGTAGCCGCCTCTGAGATCATCCTGGATCTAAAGGAAGGCAACAATGCCCTTAAAGTCCGCACCACCCTTCCCTGCCAGGGGGAATACAGTGAGAATATTTATGTGCCGCGCAGCCCCGTGGTATTCCCTAACCCTTTTGATGAAGAACTTACCATTTATGCAGGGCCCCTCGCGGATGAAATCGAAGTGGCCGTGTTTGATGCCGGGGGCAGCCTGCTGGAAAGGAAAAAGTATCGGGCGGTTGCGGGGGAGATCAGGCTCGATTTCAGCGGAAGGCCTTCAGGGATGTACCTGATCGGGCTGGCTGGCCACGATTTTACAGGAACTTTTAAAGTCTTAAAACGATGAGGCCCCTTGTTATCATCCTGGCTGTTTTAACCCTCCTGGGATGCGGGAAAGATTCTCCTAAACCGCCCGCCGCCGCAAAATTGCTTTTCCCCGAACAAAACTCGGAATGCACAACGGGGGTCGACCTGAATGAAACCACCAGCAGGGTTGAATTCCTCTGGCAGAAGGCAGCGAATACCGACAGTTATGAACTTCGGGTTACGCACCTCCTGACAAATGTTACGCAGACGGTGAGTACAGCCCAGTTAAGCGCGGAGCTGCCTCTGCAAAAAGGAGCTCCTTATTCCTGGATAGTCATTAGCCACAATACGGAAACCCAGGAGACGGCGTTTAGCAGCAGCTGGCGGTTTTACAATGCCGGGTCCGTGCGTACCTACGCCCCGTTCCCTGCGGAAATCATCGAGCCCGGATCCGGTGCCACGGTGTTCCGGGATATCAATAACGAAGTGGTCTTGGAATGGGCAGGGGCCGATATAGACAATGATATCGCAGGTTACGAGCTGTACTTTTCGGAAGTTGACCCACCGGTCCTTTTTTCGGAGCCTGCAGCCAGTACAACCAGCATCAAAGTGAGTGTGCAGGCCAATACCGTGTATTACTGGAAGATCATTACAACAGACAGGGAAGGAAACCGGTCCGATTCGGGGGTTTATGGCTTTAGGGTATTATAAAAGACGGGCTAGGTGCCATTGAACTGATCCATGGTTATTTTGGGACCAGCAAGCACGAAGGAGAGCATCATATCGGCTATCCTGTCCAAACGCTCTGCCATTGCTGATTGCTGCACTTCATCCCAGGCGCTGAGTACATAATTTACCTGCTGGCCTTTTGGAAAATCCGATCCTACCCCAAAACGCAGCCGGTGGTAATCAGTGTGTTGCAGCTGTTGTTGTATATCCCTGAGGCCGTTATGGCCCCCGTCGCTCCCTTTTGCCTTCAACCGAAGGGTCCCGAAAGGCAGGTTAATATCATCTGTTATGACCAGGACGTTTTCGAGGGGGATTTTTTCCTTGTTCATCCAGTATACAAGTGCTTTTCCGCTCCGGTTCATATAGGTAGAAGGCTTAAGGGCAAACACCTGCCTACCTTTTTGCTTAAAACTTCCCACATCGCCCAGTTTCTGAGTCTCAAATGTAAATCCCTCCCGCCGGGCCAGGGCATCCAGGGCCTGGAATCCTATGTTGTGGCGTGTAAGGGCGTACTCATCCCCAATGTTTCCTAATCCTACCAGTAAATATTTTTTCATCGGACCGGGTCTTTGTATGGGTTGCTTATCAGCTCGTTTAAAAATGTTGAACCATGAAGGCATAGTACAGTATCAGGCAGGTAAAAATACAAAAGCATCCCGAACCCGGCATCGGTATGAAGGCCGGGGAGGATGCTTTGGTACTTTTATAGAATTTACAGCGCTTACTCCTTATCTTCAGCGGCCTCTTCAGAGGTAGTATCCGCTCCTTCCGCTGCAGCTTCTCCTTCAGGGATTTCACCTTCTTCCTCATCGGTTTCAACCACAACGGCAGAACGTGCGGTTTTCACCTGTACAACAACCGTATTCTCCGGGTGCAGGATGGTAAAATCATCACTTAACAAACTTTCAACAAGGATATTGTCGCCGATTTTAAGGGTCGAGATATCCACATCAAAAAAGTCTGGCAGGTTCTCGGGCAGCGCCTTGATAGCCAGCTTCCGGTTTCTGAACAAAAGCCGGCCGCCATTGCGCACTCCGGGGGAGCTCCCCTGAAGGCGTACCGGGATCTCCATGGTCAGTTCCTTGTCGTCGAACAACTGGTAAAAATCAATGTGCATAATACTGTCCGTAACTGGGTGGAATTGGATATCCTGCATTACCGCCTTCACTTTCTTGCCACCTTTCATATCAACCACAACGGTGTGGGCGTTTGGGGTGTACACTAAATCTCTAAAAGCGAGTTCATCAGCTGAAAAGTGTAATGGTTTTTCCCCTCCGTAGACCACGCAAGGGACCTTTCCAGCATTACGTAGGGCTTTTGAAGCTTTCTTGCCCACGCTTTCTCTTTCTGATCCTTTGATTGTAATTGATTTCATTTAAGATTTCTAAATTGTTAATATTGATTATATCCCTGAAATTAAAACCCTGCGCCCTGGAACCAAAAATCGGTTACATCAGGAATTTGGACGCAATGGAGGTATTATGGTGTACCCGGTGCATAACGTCGGCAAAGAGTTCCGCACAGCTTAGTACTTTAATTTTTTCGCTTTCCTTTTTTAATGGGATGGAATCGGTTACAATCAATTCCAGCAGTTTTGATTTTTCAATTTTTTCGTAGGCCTTTCCGGAGAGCAGCGCGTGGGTTGTAATAGCCCTGACGCTTATGGCCCCGCGTTCTATCATCAGGTCGGCTGCCTTGGTAAGGGTTCCTGCCGTATCTACAAGGTCGTCAACCAGCACCACATTTTTCCCGTTTACATCGCCTATCAGTTCCATATGGGCGATCAGATTGGCCTTTTCCCTTTGTTTGTAACAGATCACCACATCGCTTTCCAGGGCTTTGGAATAGGCATAGGCCCTTTTGGATCCTCCCATATCCGGGGAGGCGATGGTGAGGTTGTCCAGGTTGAGCGATCTCAGATAGGGCAGGAAAAGGGTTGAGGCAAAAAGATGGTCTACCGGCTTTTCAAAAAAGCCCTGGATCTGGTCTGCGTGCAGGTCCATGGTAATAATGCGGGTGGCCCCGGCTGCTTCCAGCATTTTCGCCACCAGTTTGGCGGCAATAGGTACCCGTGGTTTGTCTTTCCGGTCCTGCCGTGCCCATCCGAAATAAGGCATCACTGCGGTGATATGGCGTGCGGAAGCCCTCTTGGCCGCATCCAGCATCAGCAGCATCTCCATGAGATTTTCCGAGCTGGGGTTGGTAGAACCTATGATAAAAATACGGGTACCCCGGATGGATTCCTCAAAGGACGGCTGAAACTCCCCGTCGCTATAGCGGGAAAAGATCACATTCCCCAACTCTGTCCCGTAATATCTGGCAATTTTTTCTGCCAGTACGGTGCTTTGGGTACATCCAAAAATTTTAGGTTCCGGAACTTGGTACGCCATACTTAACTTATTGTCTTCCACTTGGCTGGGCCCCCTTTTTCCAAAGGAGGTGCAAATTTATAAATTTATTTGGCTTGTATACGATAATTCGGGGGAATTTTGGAAGTCGCAATAAAATATTTTTTAGCTTTGCAGTCCGTTTTGCCTCGGTGGCGGAATTGGTAGACGCGCTGGATTCAAAATCCAGTGATAGCAATATCGTGTGGGTTCGATTCCCACCCGAGGTACATTTTAACCCTCTTAATCAATTGATTTTGAGGGTTTTGTGTTTTTTGAAGTGACGGGAAAGTGACGGTTTATCACGGCTCTTGAGTTAGCAAAGCAATCTATTTAACAAATATATTTTAGATTATTCTTATTTTCTTTCTAAGTGCTACTACTTTTGATCAAAGAGTTAAGACACATAATCGCGCAACCAACTAACCCATTTTAGCATCTAGATTTTGATAAGAAAATCTCGGGTATAAAGCATTAATATGACAATGATATTTCGACATATTTATTTGTTCATTTGCGGTTTAACTTTAATTCTTTCTGCCGGGTGTTCAAATGAGGGTGAGAATTCGGAAATAATTCGAAACATGGAGGGAACCCTATTAGGAGAAGCTTCATGTAATACGGAAAGTAATGGCCTGGCATATCGGATAGACGTTCATGACTTTGAGTCTGTGGATTTCATAATAACCCCTAATTTGTTTAATGAATTTAAGCAAGAAGGAGAAAGAATTAGGTTTGATATGATTCCCGGGAATCAAGGTATAACCTTTTGCACCAACAACTATTTTCCAAATCAATTTTACATGCTTCAAAATGTTTCATTCGTTGATTGATATCACAATTGGATATATTGCATCATTTAAATTTCCTTTTTAGCTGTTAATAACTCTAATAACCTTGCTACCCCATCATTTTAATTGGTATCAAATAAGTCCATTTGAAACTTTGCTTTCTTCACCTTAATAAAATTAAGTTTGATTTGACTAGTTTTACTATAACTTGTTGTTTATCAGAAGTATGTGAATAACAAAACAAATTTTTAAAGCCTTTTACTTCTCTTCTTTACTATATTCATCCTAAGAATTCTGCAACAGAAACAAAAGCGCTTTTGTTCATTTAATAGTAATCTTAAATCCTATTATTATGGACAATGTATTTATCCTCGAACGGCTCGATCGTATTGAACGCCTATTATCGTTTAGTAAAGAAGTACTCACCTTTGAAGAAGCCTGTGATTATACAGGAATCTCCCGCAGTTATCTATACAAATTAACCGCGGCCAGTGAAATTCCACATTCCAAGCCCAATGGAAAGATGATTTATTTCGAACGGGCAAAACTCAATGCCTGGCTGACACAGAATCGGCGAAAATCCAAATTCGAAATCGAACAGGAAGCCCTTGCCTACGTGATGAAAAATCCAAGGCACTAGCTAACGAGATCATCCTACTTATTTCTACACTTTTCACATATGATTTCTTGTGATAAAAAACCATCTCAATGAAAACAGTTCCGTACTTTAGGATAGGTACTTCCTATTATAAACTGGTAAGTGCCCCGACCATCGCCGGTCATTATAACGAGATCCTGGTACCCTGGAATATCGAGACGATCCGGCAGGATCATGGAAAGGATTACTTAAGTAAGATCGCGAAATACGATGGCTTTACCTGCATTCCGAGCCATACCGACTTCAGACAGGAATACCAGAACTTTTATAATACCTATTCTCCCCTAAGGCATGAGCCCAAGGAAGGAGACATTATCAACTCCCTGAACCTGGTTAAGCACATCTTTGGTAAGCATGAAGCCCTGGGACTGGACTACCTCCAGCTGCTTTATACTAAACCGATCCAAATCCTCCCCATACTCTGCCTGGTATCCAAAAAGCGCTCTACCGGGAAAAGTACGTTCCTCAAATGGCTCAAAGCCATTTTTGAGAATAACCTGACCTATCTGACCAATGACAGCTTTAGTAGTCAGTTTAACTCAGATTGGGCTAATAAACTACTTATCTGTATTGATGAAGTGCTTTTCAATAGGGAAGAACTTACCGAACGAATCAAGTATCTGAGCACAACCAATATCAATAAGATGGAGGCAAAAGGAAAGGATAAAAGGGAGGTAGAGTTTTTTGGAAAATTTATCCTCTGCAGTAACAACGAAGAGAATTTTATAAAGATCGATGGAAACGAAACCCGGTTCTGGGTACTGAAAGTACCAACAATTAAGAAAGAGAACACTGAATTTCTTGATGCTTTAAAGCAGGAGATTCCTGCATTACTGCATTTCCTCAAAAGTCGGGAATTATCCAGTTCATGCAAAACACGGATGTGGTTCACACCGGATCAGATCAAGACGCCGGCCTTAATAAAGCTTGTGCAAAACAATCGCAACAGGGTAGAGAAAGAGCTGGCCAGTATTTTGCTAAGCGCAATGGAGATTTTTGATCTAAAGGAAATCGATCTGTGTCCCCTGGATGCCTTACAGGTATTGAACCGGACCCGGGTAAAAACGGATCTGACTCAACTTAGAAGGCTGCTAAAGAAAGATTGGAAATTGGAGAATAAAGATAACTCCCTGAGCTATCAAAAAATGGTGATCTGGCAGGACGGTTCCCTGCAGTTGATTGAAGCCAAAGGGCGGTACTTTACGGTAGAAAAGTCCTTTTTACTTGAAAATTTTGATGAAACGATGAATGATTGAGCCTAAGGCAATGATTATGGAGGCTAAGGCTGTCATCATTCTATCATCATTTAGTCATCAAAAATAAAAGTGATGACAGGTAAAGGCAGTGAAATTATAAAAGTGATGAACCGATGAAAAAAATGATGACTTGAAAACACCTGTAACCATTAGGCTAAGCAGAAATTGTCATCAAAATATCAAAAATTCTGTCAAAAGTATCCGGCTTATGAAAAAGAAAAGAATGAACTGTGAAACAGCCCGAGGTTTTTCCATAACGAAGGCGTTGGAAAAACTCGGGCAGTTTCCCTGCAGGGAATCGGAAAAAGAAGCTTGGTTTCTGAGT
>Ga0209347_1001338_pt1 | contig 41644 bp, 35 predicted proteins | sample AutmiccommuBRH23_FD_187382 | JGI IMG/M metagenome (GOLD analysis project Ga0209347, IMG submission 187382) | Deep subsurface microbial communities from Mt. Terri, Switzerland - Autotrophic microbial communities BRH/23 (SPAdes) (version 2) | ecosystem: Environmental > Aquatic > Deep subsurface >... | reverse complement strand
GCGAGTGAATGTCGGCTCCTGCAACTGTATAGACCTGGTTTGCGTGCCTGTTGTAAAGATAGGATATCACATCGATGTCATGCACCCCGATATCAAGGATGACACCAACGTCCCTTATCCTGGGGTTGTAGGGTCCTACCCTGGTTGTAGAGATGGATACTATCTTCCCCAGCAGCCCGGAATCCACTATCTCCTTGAGCCTTATCACGGCCGGATTGAAGCGCTCGATGTGGCCTACCATGACAAACCTGTTCAGTCTCTTTGCGGCGCTGATAATGGCCTCTGCGTTCTCGACGCTGTCGGCAATCGGTTTCTCCACAAGGACATGTGCACCTGCCTCGATAGCATCGATAGCTACCTGCCTGTGCATCCTGGTGGGCACAACAATGCTTACCGCATCAAGTCCTTTTCCCAGCAGTTCCTTGTAATCTGTGAATGCTTCGGTCCCGTACTCTTTTGCAAGCCCCTCTACAAGATCCCTGTCTATGTCTGAGATGCCAGCAAGTTCCACGTTCGGCATCTCACTGTAGATGCGTATGTGGTTCTTGCCCATAGCTCCTGCACCAATGACCCCTACTCTTATCACCTGTTACCACTCCATTCCCTGACCGTGCCTGTGATCAGGTCTATATCTGCATCTGTAAGCTGCGGATGTACCGGCAGTGAGAGGACTTCCCGGCTGGCCTTTTCAGATATTGGCATACTGTCCGTATAGCCCAGTTCCTGATAGTAAGGCTGCCTGTGTATGGGTATGGGGTAATGGATGCCTGTGCCTATGCCTTTACTGTTAAGGTAGGCTGCAAGGTCATCTCTCTTTGCGGTGCGTATAGTATACTGGTGGAAGACGTGGCTGCATCCTTTTTTTACTGTAGGGCACACAATGTTCTGCACATCCTGCAGTTCACTCGTCAGACGCTTTGCATTCTGTTGCCTCTTTGCTGTATACCTGTCCAGCTTCTGCAGCTGCACCAGGCCTATAGCCGCGCATATGTCGGTCATGCGCAGGTTGTATCCCAGCATCTCATGCAGGTAGCGCTGTGCGGAACCATGGGCACGGATCATGCGGGCCTTTTCTGCGATGTTCTTGCTGTTGGTAGTGAGCATACCGCCTTCGCTGGTTGTCATATTTTTGGTCGGGTAAAAACTGAACGCACCCGTGCCAAAAGAACCGACCTTCTTACCTCCGTAGGTGGCCCCGTGGGACTGGCAGGCATCTTCAATGAGCAATAAATGCCGGTCTTCCGCTATATCACGAATAGCATCCATCTCGGCAGGATGGCCGTACAGGTGGACAGGCATAATGGCCTTTGTCCTGGGATTTATCTTTTCGGCCATCAGGTCCGGATCGATGTTGAATGTACCGGCATCGATATCTGCAAAGACCGGCGTTGCACCGGTGAACAGGACCGAATTTGCAGTAGCTACAAAACTGAAAGGGCTTGTTATTACCTCGTCTCCTTTTCCTATGCCGTGAGCCAGCAGGGCTGCGTGCAGGGCAGCAGTCCCCGAGTTCACTGCAACAGCATGTTCGACACCGTTATATTCTGCGAAGGCCTGTTCGAAATCGGTAACACGCTGGCCCTGGGCTATCATGCCAGAGCGCAGTACATCGCTGACGGCCTCGATCTCGGCTTCATCAAGTTGCGGCTTTGCTACAAGTATCATAGTATCACTGGATATTTGCAATTATCATAAGTTAGATCTTATTCAGGCTTTGCAGTCTTTCCGGCAGATCGGTTATCCTTGCAGGACATCCCAGTGCAAGCTTCCATGCAGGCACGTCCTTTGTGACAAGAGCCCCGGCAGCAACCATGGCTCCCTCTCCGATCTCTATTCCGGGGATCAGGGTACAGTTGGCTCCGATAGAAGCTCCTTTCCTGATGACCGGGCCTACAGGACGGTACTCTCCTCTCACAGGGTACTTATCATTAGCCAGCACCGCACAGGGTCCGATGAAAACATTGTCTTCAATGGTCACATGGGTCGGGATGTAGACATTCCCCTGTATGCTCACATTGCTTCCAATGTTCACGTTACCATCAATTATTACGTTCGTTCCCACCAGCACATTTTCACCAAAGGTGGTCTTCTCCCGTATCATGGCGTTGTGGCCTGTCCTGAACCTGCTTCCTGTCTTAACATTACTGAAGATGGTCGTACCGGCCCTGATAAATGAATCGTTGCCGATATCACAGCCCGGGAAGTCAAATTCCTCGATCTGCTTTCCCTGTGAAGTTATCTGAAGCAGTATATCATGCTGCGGATACCCAAGGGTCACGTTCTCCATGACCGTACAATTTTCCCCGATGGTCGTGGAGCCATATATCTTTGCAGATGTATGGATATAATTCTTATTATTGTTGTGCATATGCCCACACTCTCTTGGCTATATATCGCGTTTACCATATAAAGATATTTCAGTTATGGTACTTTGTTACACTTAACGTCACAAGTATGTCCTGTCCGTGCTCTTCTAAAGGATACTATCACCTTCAACCTATGGGTACTTGGCACCGGAAGTCTTCCGGCAGAATGAAAATATCTGCTATGATCCCGGTGAACGAACGTGAACATGTGCGATATATTTGGCTGGCTTATTATAATAATGGTTGGGGTGGTCTCTGGCTGTCACAGATAAGATATATTTCGTCAAGCTTTTTCTCCCGCCACAACTGTATCTTCTATCCCGGATCGGGAAAACACTATAAGTTAACTCGGCTTGAGCCCTTCACTTTGAGAATATCTCCTTTGTCCCTCCGGCTATAAGCAGCGCAACATCCTTCAGCACGAACATCTGCTTGAAACCTTTTGGCAGGGCAATGTATCTGGGCTCCCATATGGGGTTGAACTTTTCCTTATAGGCGCGCAGGCCCTTGAAATTGTAGAAGTATTCGCCATGGGTGAAGATAGTTGCGCCTATCTTGTTCCAGAGCGGTGCCAGCGTCCTGTTCTCCAGGCCGGACAGGGGAGACATACCAAGCGAGAAATACCTGTATCCATTCTCTTTGCCCCATAGCATCAGTTTAACGAACAGGTACTCCATGGTAGTGTTCGATATCGCTGGATCGTAGCGCATGAGGTCGATAGCCAGCTCCTCTTTTTCCGCAGCTATCCATATATTGGCAAAAGCAGCCAGTTTTTCTCCTTTCTTTATCACCGCCAGGGGAAAATTGCTAAGGTATTCAATATCAAAAGAACCCATCGAGAAACCCTTCTCTCTGGTATTCTTAGTCTCCAGCCAGGCATCGGATATGCTTTTAAGCTCTGCGGCGTATCCGGCTACATGCTCTGGCTGGATTATCTCGAAATAATATCCTTCCTTCTCCTCCATGCGCTTGACACAATAGCGGAAGTCCTTTCCTGCACTTCCTTCCAGAGAGAAGGATGAGAGCGGGACCTTGCCTTCCTCTCCTATCTTTATGAGCGTCAGGCCGATGTCCAGGTAGTAGGGAATGAACCTCTCACTGGTCTCATAGAACACGGTCCATCCCTGGTGAAGGTTTGCCATCTCATGGAAATCCCATATAAGTTCCTTCATATGTCCGCATTTCCCAAGAGGGTCACCCATGCAGACCCAACTGTTCCCGGAGACACCGTACATCAGGAATGCATCCTTTGGCTCATCGAACAGCAGGTACTTATCCTTTAGCAATGCGAGATAACCGTTGGTATCTTTACTGGCGTAGGCTATCTCTCTGGCCTTTGCCATTTCTTCTTCTCCCGGGAGTTCTAGGCCCTTGCTCGAGCCTCCGAGAAGTTTCATCATCCCGATAACAGACAGGATGAAAATGGCAGCCACAACGGCCCTGAGGAATCTGGGCACATGCAGGTCCGTGCCAAACTGCCACAATAGGCTTTCAGAGTATTCTATATGCTCATGCGCAAAGAGCCCGAGCCAGATGAAACTTATAACGACAACAGCTATCGCAATGATATTGTCTCTGCTGAAGGACTGGTCCAGAAGGGATGATCTCCTGTAGAAGTGCTTCCTGTTTGGCAGCAGAAGCAGAAAAATAATGAACAGGATAATGGATTCGGCATAATTGAAGCCTTTAAGGATCGAGAAGATACTACCCATGAGCAGTATGGCGACTGACAGAATGTATGATCCGTCAACTCTCTTCCACAGGCCGTTGGCAAGTACAAGAAGCAGGACGCCTATCATGCTGCTCAGCAGGCTTGACCCTTCTATTAAAGGCAGGGGGACGATCCTTGCTATGATGCGCATGCCTTCTATCTGGGGCGGGAGGGCCTCTGAGAAAAGGAGCACTACTCCTGCAAAGAAAATAAGCACTGAGAATACCTGGGGAGTGAATGCAGAGAGTTTCAGGGTTTTATTATGCAGTTTTACCAGTATCTTTCTCCTGGCATTGAACTCGCTGTATGACAGGATAGCTGTCCCGATGAGCAGCGGCGTGATATAGTACACACCCCTGAATATCAGAAGGGCTACGATCACATCAGACGTTGCTGCATATGGGACAAGGGAAAATATCATGATGGCCTCAAATACCCCGAGGCCCCCGGGTATTGTACTCAGGTATGCGACTATCTGCGCTATGAGGAACATAGCAAGCACGTATGTAAACGAGATCTCCGCGTACTGTGAGAGCAGAAAATATAGTGCGCTTCCGGCAAAAATGGAATCAAGAGAGGAAATGAGAACCTGCACCAGTGCGGTCCTGATATCCGGGAACCTCATATCCTCGCCTTTTATCCTTATTATCCTGTTCTGCAGGCAGAGCGCAAGGTAAAATCCAAGTGCAAGAAGTAAAACCCCCCCGGTTATCCTCAGGGTAAGCGGTGTCATGAATGCCGATTGAGGCAGCTCAAGAGGATAGAAGCAAAGCAGCAAACCTCCTACAAAACATATTCCGGCCCAGAAAGTGATACTGCAGAAGGTTATGACCTTTCCGATCTGCAGCACTGTCAGCCCGTAAGCCGAATAAGACCTGTAACGGAGGTATCCTCCGGTTAAAGGGTTGAATCCGATATTGTAACTTATGGATGTGCTTGTAAAAGATGATTTTGCGATCTCCCGGTAGGAAACAGACTGTCCTATGTACCGCATCGCCAGGAAATCATATCCCATCAGTGCAGTGTAGCTTAAGAACGTGAAGGCAAGCGCCAGTAAAACGCTACCAGGTGCAAGTTCTGCAAAGCTTGATGGAATACTCTGCAGCTGTATCAGATGTAGTCGCCTGTTCAGGAACCATAATGAAAGCGCAAAGATAACTATCGGTAGAAGATAACTGACCGCTTTTCGCAGCTTGAGACTCCTATAGTTGTTTTTCTTTATCAATGTGATTCTCCTGAAACAAATAGTATAATGGTTATTCTTCTATTTGTATATTTTTCAGGTCTTGCTCACATATCACATAATGCCTTCTTCTATTATCGATTCCTCGGTAACCTTCTCAGTTATCCGTATGTCCTCTGTGACCCTGTGCTCTTTCCAGTTGCCTTTGCGGAAATATGCTATGGAGATCACAGCCGCAAGTATGTTCGTTACAGGAAAAGCCCACCATATGCCCTCTTCTGCCAGCGGTGTGTGCTGCGACAGGACATATGAAAGAGGGAACTGCAGCATCCAGAGGGTGACAATAGCAAGCACCATGGCAATAAGCGTATCTCCGGCGCCGCGGAATGCTCCGGTAAGCACCTGCTGCACACCTATGAATCCGAAGGTCAGTGCCATTATCCTGATGAACGTCGTACTGGACCGGATAGCCTCTGTCTCTCCCGGTATGAAGAAAGATGAAAGCGGCTCCGCAAGGAAGAATATCAGGATCCCGGCCAGTGTGAGTGAGATAAAGCCTATCCAGCTGCTTACCTTTGTGATCCTGGCAGCCCGTTCTATCTTCCCTGCACCCATGTTCTGCCCCACCAGGGTCGAAGTGGCCATGGAAAGCCCAAGGGCCGGGATTATGACAAAGCTGAGGACCCTGCTCCCGATGCCATAAGCCGCGATAGTGATAGTGCCAAAGCTTGCCACAAGCAGGGTGAGCACTGCCAGTGCCAGGGAGCGGGTTGACTGTTCTATCGAAGAAGGGAACCCCAGCCTGAACATCTTTTTGATAAGTTCTGTATCCGGCCTGAGATCTTTCACGTGGACCTGGACCCCGTACCTGCCGCTGAACAGCATGGATATGCCCACGACCGAAGCTATTCCCTGGGTGGCGATAGTAGCTATCGCAGCACCGCTGACACCGTATCCCGGAATGGGCCCGTATCCGAATATGAACAGGGGGTCAAAGACAAGGTTCAGCAGCACTGTAGCCAGGACAAGGTACATGGGAGTTTTCACATCCCCAACGCCTCTCATCAGGGACTGGTACACAAAGTAGGAGAACATGAACACAAGTCCCAGAAAAGATATCTGCAGGTATGACACAGCGTCATCGAACACATCCGCTTCCGCTCCCATGAGCGTCATCAGGCCTGCAGATGAGAAATACCCTATCACAGACAATATTATGGACACAACGAACATCATCAGCAGTGTCTGCGATGCAATGTGGTCCACGCTCCTTTTTTCCCCCTTTCCGTGATACTGGGCCACAAGTATGGTGCCGGCTATTGCCAGTCCTCCGCCCAGTGATATCAGGAGGAATATGAACGGGAAGCTCAAAGATACCGCAGCTACGGCCTCATGCCCAAGCCTGCCTACCCAGAAAGTGTCCACCAGCTGATAGGCTGTCTGGAGGATGTTAGCAAATATAATTGGAACAGATAGTGTTATCAGCGACTTTAATATTGGTCCTTCTGTCAGCCTGCTTGGGGAATGAGGTATGCTCATATGATCACAACGGTCTTTTGTATGAGGAGAGAATATCCGGAAAAGATGCGGGTCAATACCCGGCTTTCCAACGGTTGGATACAGCCCGTCAACTTATTTATAGTATAGAGCTGCTTTCATAACTTTCAATATTCTTTTCTGAAGGAGCACCACGGGAAATACTTCTCCTGTGTGTTCTGTGATCATGTTCTTTACAGGGCCGTATTTCTGAATGCCCTGACTGGCAAAAGGTTCTTAAAGAAATATGAGTATAGCGTGCAAGTAATTCTATTCATATAAGTAACCAACTAACTGAGTTGATCAATTTGGCAATCGAGAAAGGCGATTTCATAAAACTGAAGTATACAGGAAAGTTTACTGGCGGCATGGTTTTTGACACAACTGACGAGCAGCTCGCAAAGGATAACGGTATCTTTAACCCCCGTGGCGTTTACGGTGGGGATATTATCGTTGTCGGTTCAGGCCAGACTATCAGGGGTCTTGACGAGGACCTCATCGGCAAGGAGCCCGGCTATTCCGGCACCCTGACGATCCCTCCCGAGAAGGCTTTCGGCAAGCACAATCCTGCGCTTGTGGAAACCCTGTCCGTGACCAAGTTACAGGACCAGTTCAAGGACAAGAACCCATATCCCGGCATGCCTGTGGAGGTTAACGGCAAGCGCGGCGTCATAGCCCAGATAATAGGCCGCAGGGTCCGTGTTGACTTCAACCATGCTCTTGCAGGCAAGGAAGTCGAGTACGATTACACCATCGAGGAAAAGATAGAGGACAAGCTGCAAAAGGTAAAAGGCCTCATATCCCTCTATACCGGTTTCACGGACATCGAGGCTGAGATCACCGACGACCTCATCCGCATCGTCACCCCTATTGAGCTCAGCTTCAATCAGAGATGGCTCGTAACCAAGGTGAACATAGCCAACGAACTTATCGAGAGGCTTGGTATCCCCAACCTTGAGTACGTAGAGAAACACCCCTACGTGCCTCCGGTAACCGAAGAGGAGCCCGCCGAGGCAGCAGCCGAAGCCACCGAGAGCGAGGAATGATTCTCCCTCTCCCATCTTTCATCCAATAACAACACATGCTGTTTTGTATCAAAAGCCTTATATCTGAATCTGTTATTTAGGAACCATTCAACATGCTGAGGTAGCCAAGTGGTCCACGGCGCCGGTCTTGAAAACCGGTAGTGCTCACGCGCTGCGGGAGTTCGAACCTCCTCCTCAGCGTTATACAAACCTTGAATTACACTCTTTTATCGTTCAGGCTTTTATTCTTTAGATGTTCTTTGTGCTTTCATTATCGATTCGGTCCATGCAGCTGCCCGCTCAAGTTCACCTTCTTTTAACGGGCCTTCAGACCCTTTAACTAAAAAGCCTTCAGGCGGAGCTATTAATATTCCTCCTTTTTTCTCAAGTTTATCAGCTATTGGTTTGGCAGCATATCCAAAAAGCCTGACCATTATATTCAACACGCGTGAATTCACATCGACAGGAGAGAGCCTTGTATCAAAAGCCGCTACCTTGATGCCTTTTAAACCATCCGGAGGTATTGTATTCAGGAAGCTGGCAATCTCCTTTGTCGGCCTGAATGCCCGGGTAGGGGAGCCAACTATTAACAGGTCCGGCCCATCCAGTTGATCGGGATGTATTTCACTTACCCTGGATATCTTTATGTTCTCCTGTGAGCCAAGAGAACTATTGACCACGTCTGCTATTTGTTTTGTGTTACCGAATATTGAATCATATACTATCAGTATTTTCATGGGATCTCACTACCTGTTTAAAATAATTCTTATTCAGTTAACAGTGCTATTATAAGGTTTCGTGGTAATCCGGCCATAGTCCATAGTGTATAAAGGCTTTGCTAATTTTAAAAGCGAACTCAAATACAATGCCGTTATAATATAGTTAACAAACAGAAAACATCATTGTTCGTGTAATTAAGAACGAATTGGGTTATATACGAACAGGTCTTAGTAGGTATTGCGGGTGACCCACACCCGCAACAATAAAGAAGAAATATTGGGGAATATTTCGGATTCGTCAGGAGAGAGGCACCTTAAAGCGTGGTGGTTTTCCAGGTGCCTTATACTTCCTTACTTACACCTGGGACTAAAAATGGCATTCTCTTATAAAAAGCGTTCCCATTAACGATCTCACTTTCCTGTAAAGGCTATTTTTCGCACCTTTATATTAAAATACTTGCCTCTATGGATTCTGAAGAAACAGAGGAAAAGATCAACCACCTGAGGGCTCACGATTATGTACCATGTGCATCAGTGTTTCCTTAGCTCCTTTATATAATGGTCACAACTTTTAATGTATAGAAGGGATAAATATGCAAAAGATCGTTCCACATTTCTGGTTTGACAAAGAGGCCCTTGAGGCTGCGAAGTTCTATACTTCTCTTTTCGATAATTCGAAGATAAGCAACATGACAACACTTCATGATACTCCGTCGGGGACCACAGAGATCGTAACCATTGAGATATCAGGCCAGGAGTTCATGCTGCTGTCGGCCGGCCCCCTCTTCAAATTCACTCCGGCCATATCATTCCTTATTGCCTGCAACACTAAGGAAGAGGTGGATGCACTGTGGGGGGAACTATCCGAAGGCGGTACGGCGCTCATGCCCCTGGATGCATATCAGTTCAGCGAAAGATACGGATGGGTGGAGGACAGGTACGGTCTTTCATGGCAGGTAATGTACCTGGGTGACAGTAAGATCACGCAGAAGATCACCCCTACTCTCATGTTCACCGGCGATCAGTACGCGAAAGCGGAAGAGGCGATCAATTTCTACACGTCGATGTTCCACAATGCACAAGCTGGCGACATATTCCGTTACGGAGCAGGTGAGGAACCCGATAAAGAAGGAACGATAAAGCATGCCGCTTTCGTGCTTGAAGGCTATGGATTTGCGGCTATGGACAGTGCCTTTGCACATGGTTTCACTTTCAACGAAGCTATCTCGTTCATGGTATACTGTGATACTCAGGATGAGATCGACTACTACTGGGAGAAATTATCGGCAGTACCCGAGGCCGAACAGTGCGGCTGGCTCAAGGACCGGTTTGGGGTATCATGGCAGATAGTTCCGACTGTTATGGACGAGATGATGCGGACCAGGGATGCAGAGAAACTGGCACGGATAACTGAAGCATTCCTTAAGATGAAGAAGTTCGATATCGAAGGCTTAAAAAAAGCATACGAAGGGCGATAAGTATCCCTCCCGGCAAATAAGAGATGGGTTCATCCGGGAACCGGGGAAGGTATGGATGCATCCTTTCCGGTACTCTCATTCAGATAGATTCCCGCACCGACCCACCAGGTATCATCGACATTCCGGACATAACTCATCTTGGGTTCAAGGGTCATATTGCGGGACGGATTGGGGTAGTGGTAGAAGATGAACCCTCCTCCCTGTTGCGCCAGGAAAATCTCGACCCTGGTGTAATTCACTCCGTAAGGGTCCCGGAGTCCGGAGAGATCAGTTCCGATGAGCTGAGGCTGATGAGGAAGTGCCAGGGTCGTTCCGTTATGATCGAAGGCGTAGATGTAGAGATTGCCGCGGACGAAAGTGCCGTTGCGGTCATTGAACTGTGCGATCGCGGCATCCTTTCCGTTAGTATGGGCATACGTTATTGCCTCATCTACAAAAGATTTCAGATTATCCCTGACCTGAGGATCCTTCCCGGCCGTCACGACCGGTGAATCCTCCTGAGGGTCGTAAATGCCGGCCCCGATGATCAAGTCCCGGTCCACCATCATCACATAGCTGAGCTTCTGTTTGACCGTGAGGTTATCTGCAGGGTCCGCATACATATAACGGACAAATCCCCCGCCTGACTGTGCGGTGGCTACGATATCCTGAATGTATGCGGTGCCGCTGGCGTCCGTGATGTTCCATCGGTCAGTCCCGAGGACCTCCGGCTGGAACGGAAGGGCCAGTGTGGTACCCTCGGAATCGTAAGCGAAGATATACAGTTCACCATCTACGAACTGACCGCTCTGATCATTGAACTCCAGAAGAGCAGCCTCCTGTCCATAGACGTGCGCATATTCGTAGGCTATCTCGACGAATGCCACGAGCTCTTCAGGAGATGCGGGGGAGCTATTACCCGGCGCTGGCACGGTTGTCAGCGTCTCTTCCGACTGGTTCCGGGGAACGTTATCAGTACAGCCGGCACCAAGGACAGCTATCAGCACGAGTGCGATAATAACGAGGGGGGTGTAAGTTCTCATAGATATAAATCAGGGTTTACATTAATAAATTTATAGATTGACACCGGCGTTGCATCTTTTCATGCAAAATGGCTGCCTGATAATCAGATGCACAAGCGGCTTTACTGCCAGGTCGAGTAACTCTGGCTATTGAAATTATTTTTATTAGGAATCTTCATCTATTTTTAATAAATATACTTTTTAACTATCTAAGCATTGCAAGTATCATTGCAGCTATGTTTGTGTAAAAAGTGATATTATTTCTATATGAGCAGATAAGATCATTAACAGCGAGGACAAAAACCTGACTCCGGATAGAAGGCCAGTGATAATATCCATAGTAATTCTCTTGACCCTGTTCACATTTGCATTCCTGGATATCGGGGCATACTCAAGTAAGAATGACTCTGGTTCTGTCATAAGTGCCTATTCAAGTGGTAATGCCACCGGCCCTCTATCCGGAGATATTATCCTGTATGTCTCCCCGGAAGATGCTTTAAATGGAGGACTCAAAGAAGAGCTGGTCCGGGCTTTTGAGAATATTGGTTATTCGGTCACCCTCACAAATAAGCTGAAAGACGATCACGGCTCACAGTTCGTGTTCGTTGATATTTCTGATACGAAGATCCTGTACACACCGGTATACTCAAGTTCGGATATCAAGGTCAGATCTGCGTTTTCCTCATCAGGCAAGACACAGTATCTTGACCTGGAAGGCGTGGAAGAAGGAAAAACAGTGGTATTCTCATCTAATGGCACGGATGACTACCATCTGCTTGTACGGGGAGACATCACTTTCCGCGATGAGACAAAAGGACTGTTCACCTACAGGTCTTACCAGCACCACCTCGCCGGAGATATTGCCCGCTCCGTAGCTCAGGCTCTTGATCCATATATCAAGGACGGCCTGTGATCCAAAGGATATTCATACAGCAAGGAAGAATAGATCCTGTTCCGCACACCTGAGGCAGGTGTCAGGGCATTTCATGTTCCGTTCATTTTTGAGGACACTCATACATAAATTATAAATGACAAAGTATAAGCCTTTAAAAAGATAATTTATAATATAAGCTATACTAATGATAAGATCATAATATAATCTATATTAATGATAAGACCATAATATAAGTTAATATTACTATAAGTTGGTAACATCATATAGTGGATAGGATTTTTTCCCCGGGAATTGCAGACAATGATCCGTGAAAACAGTTTATGTGCAGTTATTACAGGAGACCTTGTACGATCCTCAGAACTTGAATACATGGAAAGAGAGTCGGTGCTTTCCTGCTTACGAGAGTCTTTCAGGTCGACAGAAGAACTGCTTCAGCTGCATGATGATATCCTCCTTCCCTTTGAGATATTCAGGGGCGACAGTTTCCAGATAGTGATAACCAGGCCCGAGCGTGCTCTGCTCTTATCGCTGCTTTTGTCTGCGGGGCTCAGTCTTTCCGGCGGGGAAAAGGATATCTCAGCAAGGATATCCATCGGTATAGGGACAATAGATTATATTCCGGCTTCAGGTAATGTCGGGGAGGCTGACGGAGTGGCTTTCAGGCTTTCAGGAAAAATGCTTGACAGCATGAAACAGAAAGACCAGGCTCTGCTCATCACTACTCCTGATCCCGTAATTAACGTGATGCTGGAAACCCAGTGCGCTTTCTTTGATCTCATAGCTGCCAGGTGGACAGCTATCCAGAAAGAGATCATAATGGAAAAGCTTTCGGGCTTAACTCAGGAAGAGATAGCTGCCCGTCATGGAAAGTCCCAGTCGACAGTTTCCCAGAGCCTGAAAGCTGCGGGTTTTGATGCAGTGAAGAAGTTCGTCAATAACTATGAAAGCTTATTTGGATGTCCGGATATCTTCCTGAAAAGTGGAAGGTTCGGTCGCAGTTGATTATAATAAAGTAAAGACAGGCAAAAAGTGATAGGTAATGGACCCTTACTACCCGAACATCTCCCTGCTGGCAAAGCTGATCCTTGCACACCTGCTCGCTGATCTTGTGTTCCGGGCAAGGCTGATAGATGATGACCTTCCCGGGAAGAAGTGGCATTCCCGATGGCTCTATATACAAGGCCTGCTCGCCGGTCTGCTTGCATATATATTTTCGGGAGTTTTCACTTTTGTCTGGCCGTTCATAGCCTATACCACCTTCCACATCCTGATAGGTGGCCTTATATCCACCCGGAAGGACGATCTCAAGTGGTTCATGCTGGAGCAGGCGGCCCATATGCTCATCATCCTTGCGCTATGGACCATAATAACAGGGCCGATGCCTGTCCTGAGAGCTCTTCCTATGCTGCCTTTCGCAGATGCGGATATCTGGCTGCTGCTTGTAGCCTACGTGATCGTTATATGGCCGTGCGGCATTATTATTGGCAAGTTCACAAGTCCCTGGCATCGTGATAAGGACGGGACCGAGGGCGCAGGCCTGCCGAACGCCGGCATGTGGATAGGCCGACTGGAGCGTTTCCTGCTCCTGACATTTGTCCTGCTTGACCAGTATCAGGCAATAGGCCTGCTCGTTACGGCGAAATCCATATTCAGGTTCACCGCCGACAGGAAAGTGAGCGAGTATATACTGATTGGTACTCTGCTGAGCTTTACTGCCGCAGTGCTTGTGGGTATTGTTACGAAATGGCTGCTTGATGCAAACTTACGGGGATAAGCGATCTTCAGCCTTACACTCTGATCATTTAAACAATCCGGCCAGCAAATCCCTGATCCTATGAACAGGGCAGGAGTACAGCGAAAAGAACTATGCCGTTTGGCGGAGCCGGCATACCTGTCACTATTTTACAGAGGAGGCACGTGCCTTTTGTCCTGTTCCCTGCGTATGGGACGCTGGTGATACGTTGTTATAATTATTCTTTTCTATCAGGATTCCGCAAAGCAGGGGATTTATTTTTATATTATAATATTTAATTGAATTAATATAGTTATATACCCGGAGAGTATCTGAGATGGCCTTAAAAAAACGAAATATAATCAGACACATGATCTTACTGTTCATGCTATCCTTATGCATCGGAACAGTATCCGCAACTATCGTTACAGTCGGAGATCACGGAAAAGACCATGCTTCAATAAGTGCCGCAGTAACTGCGGCAGCTCCGGGCGACACCATTCTTGTGAGTGATGGTACGTACACCGAGAACATAGTTATTAACAAGATCGGCCTTACAATTATATCGGAGAACGGCTCGGCAAGCACTGTCATTCGGCCCTTATCACCTTCAGGCCATCTATTTCAGGTAACTGCCGGCAATGTCACGATCCGGGGATTCAATATGATCGGTTCCGGATATTATGAAAGAGCCGGTATTTACGGCACATCCGTTTCCAACTGTAACTTCTCCGGCAATCAATTTAGTGCAAACCACTACGGTGTTTATCTTGCTTCTTCTAATAATAATACTCTCACCAACAATAATGTCAGTTATAACTATTATGCAGGTGCCTATCTGGACTCTTCGGGCAATAATACTTTCATAAACAACACTGCCAATTACAATGATTATGCAGGTTTTTTCCTTACGTCTTCGGGTGATAATACTTTCACGAACAATACTGTCAGTTCCAATTATATCGGCATGCAGATAGGTCATCTAAGCGATAATGCTGTTTTAACTGACAATACTGTCCACTCCAGCAATTATTGCGGTATTCTTCTCAGCTCATTGAGCAATACCACTCTTGCCGGCAATACAGTTGATTCTAACGGGTATGGCATTTCTATCCAGAACTCTGCCAATAGCACCCTGGCCAACAATGGAATGTCGTCAAATGACCACAACTTTGAAGTTTCCGGCCCGGACCTGGAACATTTCCTGCATGATATAGATAACACCAATCTTGTTGACGGTAAGCCCCTATATTACTGGGTAGACCGCTCGGATGCAGCAGTGCCTCAGGATGCCGGACTTGTGTGTGTGGTAAACTCCACGAACATTACTGTACGGGACCTTGAGCTGTCTAATGGGTATGATGGCGTATTATTCGCTTATACCTCCAGTTCACGGATCGAGAACGTCACAGCGTCAGGGAACTACTTTGGCGTACATTTAGTATCTTCCACTTCTAATACACTTGATAATATCACTGCCAATAGCAATGTCAGGACAGGCATCCGCTTTGAATCCTCAGGCAGCAATGCTTTAACGGCCAGCACTGCAAGCGATAACGATGATAAAGGTATCCATATCAGTAGTTCAGATAATAATATTTTCACCGGTAACACTGCTGATCATAATTCTGCTCACGGCATCTATCTTGAATCCTCAGGCAACAGCACTCTGACCGGCAACACTGCCAGCAACAATGATAATAGCGGCATTTATCTCACTTCTTCCAATGACAACATACTGGCAGGCAATATAGCCGGCAGCAACTCCGGCTGCGGCATCTATGTCATTTCCTCTGACAACAACACTTTGAGCGATAATGTTGCCAATAGTAATACCGGCAGCATTGAGATCGGGTCCGTGGCCATGGAAGTTCCCGTCTCTCCCGTATGGATGGTAAGCGAGTACCCATACGGGATCTATATCCGTTCATCCGGCAACAGCACTCTAAGCACCAATACGGCTAACTACAATACTGATACCGGTATTTACCTGCGGGATTCTGTCAACATCCTGCTGACAGGGAATAATGTAGCTAATAACGGGATATATGGATTCTATGACTATTATTCCGAAAACACAACAGTAGATGACCTGGCAGTGACAGGCAACTTTGCACGGATATCCTTTGTGACCACTGCCTCCGGGACCGGGATAGCCGGAAATGACACAAGCTCAGTAACCCTGCCCGGGAGGGCCAACGTCAGCGGTTATATAACGATCGACAGCTCAACTGAGGGTGACCTGGAAAGTAAATTCTTATATGATGATTCCGGCATGTCCCTTGCGGGGGAATCCTCGGTGGCCCTGTTCCGGCTGAACGATACGCAATGGAACGAAGCGGGGAACGCCTCACTTAACACTGTCGGCAATTATGTTTCTGTGGATCTCTCCGGATCCGGTACGTTCGCACTCTTCAAAGATCCCGAGAGTCCCGGTGATGATAGCTCTTCCGGTCCTGGCAGTTCATCCGGTTCAGGTGGCGGTTCTGCGGCTGCGGGAGAACGGGATCAGACCATAGCATATCTGCCTGCAGGCAACGGCGGAGAAATAACAGGTGACACCACTGTTAAGTCGTCAGCCGGAACTGCAGCACTGACATTCTACAAGGGAACTAAAGCCATTGGTCCTGACGGAGTTCCTGTTAACAGGATAACAGTTACCACTCCTTCATCCCTGCCCTCCGATACTTCCCCGGAGCTTATCGGATCGGGGCTTTACTACGAGTTCGGACCTTCAGGAACCATTTTCAGCGAAGAGGTCCTTATCACCATAAATTTCGATCCGGTTAAATTTGATGACAAGGTCCCTGTTATCTACGCTTACAGTTCTGAGAATGGCTGGGTCGCCCTGGAAACAACAGTCGACCGGGAGAACGGCAGGGCGACGGCCATGATAAGCCACTTCTCGTTGTATGCGCTGTCCGGGAAAGATGCGAAAGCAGGGCAGACTGTGGCGGAAACTCCGGAAGTGAATACTGAGCTTGCTGCGGCCACGGAGGATGAGATGCAAGTATACGAAACACCCGCTAAAGATGAAAATGGCTCAGGTTCTCTTTATTGGATTGCAGGTGCCGGGGTCGTCCTGATGCTTGGGATCGTGCTTGTAAAGAGATAGAGGGGTGAAGGAAGGCTTTAGACTTTCCTCTTTTTCATATATCGGATCCCGCCCTTTTTCCGGCGTGTCTACCTGAGATAAGTGTGTTTGAATAATTATATATACTTAAAATATATAAAAATAACAATACTTGCAAAGGATATACGATAGATAAGCAGCAGGTTCCTCTGCCTGTTCATGTCGGCTCACAGAGAACGCGTCCATAAATGAGGGCCATCGGATCATTCAGTATACAGATGATCTAAAGCGGCCTATCCGGCAGATCCACCATCTGTAACGGGCCTTCTATTAAAGCGAGAGGTAGAAAAGTAAGAGGTAGGTATGTATTTCAATGTTTACACAATTCCTGTGATCGCCTCGGTGTTCATTCTCTGTATACTGGCCTTCAACATCAGAAAACTGAAAACTACGCCAGGTGCAACCTGCTTTAGCATGCTTCTGGTCGCGACTGCCATTTATTCATTATTTTATGTGCTGGAGATATCCTCTACTTCGGTAAATACGGTTCTGATCTTTTATAAGATGGAATATCTCGGTGTTTCAATGATACCTTTCTTTTTTCTGTTCTTTGCCATGAACTACGCCGGTAAGAAGCACTGGATGTCAGCGTCCTTGACAGCTGTTCTCCTTATTGTCCCATTGACAACGATCCTTCTGGTGTTCACGACCGAGTTCCATGACCTGTTCCATAAAGGCTTCTATATGGTGAACGATGGTCTTTTCCCGGTGCTTACCTATGAGCCGGGGATCTGGTACTGGGTACAGCAGTCCTACAGCATCCTCTGCATCATTACCGGCATGAGCCTGCTTCTCAGTATGTTACTGGGAACCGCACCGGCCTTCAGGAAACAGACCCTCTTTGTAATTGTGGGATCCATGGTCCCTTTCCTTACCCTGCTGCTCTTCCTGACAGGAATGAGCCCCTGGGGTATTGACCCCACCCCGTTCTCCATGACTTTGAGCAGTCTTATCATCTTTGTAGGACTTACACGGCATAAACTGTTCGATCTTGCTCCCCTGGCCCGCAGCCTGCTCTTTGAGAATGTTCCTGACGGCGTCATTGTTCTGGATAAAGAGCAAAGGGTGGTGGATCTTAATCATTCGGCCACTACATATCTGCAAATGAATGCCAGTGACATGGGCAGGCATGTATCGGAACTCGCTGAACCCTGGCGTGACCTCCTGAGCAAAGGGTCTGATGCAACCGTAAAAAGCAGTACTGAGTTTAGGAATGAGGCAGAAGGCTCTGTCTTCTGGCTGCATGTGATCTTTTTGCCGCTCCATGACAAGTATGGGAACACGAGAGGGCAGATGGTCATTCTCAGCAATATCACTGAGCGGAAGAATACAGAGGAGGAGCTGCTTGAAAAGAACCGCCTCCTTAAAGATGCCACGGAGCATGCCAACTCCATGGCCGCCCATGCGGAGATGGCCAGCAGTGCCAAGAGCCAGTTCCTTGCCATCATGAGCCATGAGATGCGCACGCCTCTTAACGGGGTGATCGGGTTCTCGGACCTGCTCATGCAGACAGACCTGACAGAATCGCAAATGCAATATATGCAAGCGGTCTATTCGTCGGCTATCTCATTGCTGGACCTGATAAACGATGTGCTGGACCTTTCAAAGATAGAGGCCGGCAAACTGGACCTCAATCCTGAGAAGACCGATCTCATCGAGCTATGTGAACAGATCATGGACATCGTGAAATACAGGGCGCATGAGAAGGGGCTTGAACTGCTGCTGAACATACCTGCAGACCTGCCCCGCTATATCGTTGCCGACCGCCTGAGACTGAAGCAGGTGCTTGTGAACCTTCTGGGCAATGCGGTGAAGTTCACCGAGCACGGCGAGGTGGAGCTGAAGGTAGAAGCCTCGCCGGTCCCCGGCACTGACGCAGCGGAGCTCACATTCTCGGTAAGGGATACGGGAATAGGTATTGCAAAGGAGAACCAGTCCAGGATATTCAGTTCTTTCTCACAGGCAGACGGGTCCATTACCCGCAGGTATGGCGGGACCGGGCTTGGCCTGACCATCTCGAACATGCTGCTTGGGAAAATGGGCTCCAGGCTTGAGCTTGAAAGCGAGCCGGGGGAAGGGAGCATGTTCCGCTTCACTGTCAGATTCCCGGCAGAGACCGGCGGGACTGTTGAAGGCCCCGACCTTTCAAATGTGCGCAGGGTCCTGATAGTGGATGATAATGCTGCCAGCTGTTCTATCCTTGCGAACATGCTGCTGTCCGCGGGCATCAGGGCTGATGTTGCAGCCGATGGCGCAGCGGCGCTGGATATGGTCGATGCGAAGACGGACTACGATCTTGTTATCGTTGATCAGGATATGCCCTCCATGGACGGCCTTGAACTTGTGCGCATCATGCGTGAGAGACCCGGTTTCGCTTCCGGGAAGCAGGCGTTCATACTTTTGCACGACTCTTCGGACAGCTCATCTGTTCATAAAGATCTCAAAGAGCTGGGTATCCGCTCTATCCTGGCCAAGCCGGTCAGGATGTCGCAGTTCTTCGAAACGATCACACATGCATATTGTCCTGAAGACGGCCTTACAGACCAGGAGTGCCCTGCCGGGCCGGAAGGGCCGCATGTACTGCACGGCAGGTACAGGATCATGGTCGCTGAGGACAATGAGGTCAACATGGTCCTTGCATCTGCTATCCTTTCAGTATGCTTGCCGGACGCAGAGTTAATTAAAGCCATGGACGGCAACGAGGCGGTCCTTAAGTTCAAAAGCTCAAAGCCGGACCTGGTGTTCATGGATATCCAGATGCCAGGACTGAGCGGATATGAGGCGGCCCGGGCCATCCGGGAAACAGAGGACGGGACCGCAGGCCGCGTCCCGATAATAGCCCTGACCGCAGGCATAGTGAAAGGCGAGAGGGAGCGCTGCCTGGAGGCAGGCATGGATGATTACATCACCAAGCCCGTTGTAGCCGGCACTATCGGGGATGTTCTGCAAAGGTGGCTGCCGGAATGTGAATGTGCCTTCGTGTCCTCCGGCACCGGCAGTAAGATCACCGGCAATAAAGATTCCGTTAATAGCAGCGGCCCGGAACACTTTAAAAGGGAGCAGCTGCTGGCCAATATTGATGGCGACCTGGAGGTGTTCAATATGCTCACCTCAATAGCAATGACCACCTTTGCCCGGGGTCTTGAAGATATAAAGGCGGCATATTCACAGAAGGACATGCAGGAAGTAAAGAGGCGCGCCCATAAGGTAAGGGGCGGCGCTCTTAATATCGGCTGCAATATCCTGGCAGAAATGGCGGCGCAGCTGGAAGGATGGGAGGGGCCCGATGATGCCGGGGTTGGAGCACTACTGCAGGAAATAGGGGACGAGATAGCACTGATAGGGCAGGATATTGAGGCCGGGCATCAGGAAGGATATAATTCCCATGCCTGAGCCAATTGTGATGCTCAAAGGCAGGAATGCTGTCCTGACAACAAACGTATTTGTAGACCATTCCGGATATAGATGCATATGGCAAGATATTGTAAAGTATGCGGGGCCAAAAGCGGAAGATGTAACCATCTGATCGTGGACCTTGGTAAAAGGGAACCTGAGGAAGATCAGAAGAAGGACGCATCAAAAGAAGATCAGTGAAACATGGACTCATGGTTGGATCTGAGATGTGGCCAAACTGACGGGTAAATTGCGAAGGGGATGTACAATAAAAGCTACACATCTCAGAAAGTCAACTATACCGAATACCTATTATATTTCATCCTTTTAATAATTTACGGTATATAATTTGTAGCATGTAATATTCTGAAGGCTGTTCATATGTCCTGGTCGAACCGACCCAAACGCGGATCGTGATATTATCTGACATGTTATCCGGCTGAATTTTCTTTAATGGCGACGGACCATACAGTCTGAAGCAAAATGAACGCATGTGTTCTGTTCCCTGGCACGCTGCAGGGATACGCCCTGTGTCAGGGAAGAGTCTCCTGTCTCGATGCCCATAAAGCAAGCCTGGTTACCAGCTTATACATTCTGCTTCAGTTCTTCGTATAATTCCCGTGACATCTTTACTTACTACATCAACAAGTCCTCTGAAGAACGAAAAAGGTACTGTGGTATTCGATGGAGCACTCATGATTCAGGGCTTTTTGACCAACATAAATGGGATGGTCTCCAAGATATGTTAATTGATGCTATGATACGACTGCAAAATGCACTCAAAAAGTATATTAAAGAACAAAGTTATGATTCATCTGAATGATCTAAATTCCTTTTATTATGAAGACATAGAAAAATGAATGCAAAGCAACTTATTACAGTAGATGACGCCTTTTGGCATGAGTTAATTATCTCTGCATTCCTTCCCTCTTTCAGCGTAGGCTTTCAGTTCACTCCAACAGGCAACGTTGCGTAGCAACGACCAGTTTTCGTTGTAACACATAGCAGTAAAAAAATTATCTAGCGACTTGTTCTTATGACCAGCACCTGCCCATCATGTGGTTTTGACAAAGAGATAGAAACAAAGCCTCTTTGTATGTACTGCTATTACAGAGGTACTGTAGGTGCTGCAAAACTACTCCTATTCCAAACTATGAGGGATAACGGTAATAAATACCTGACCATTGAGGAGTTGACAGAACTTGTCAACAGGAATCCAAACAGAAAAAAGCAAATCACCAAAAGTGCTGTGTACAAAATCATTCGTCGCTACTCCAAGTATTATGATGAGGCAAAAAAGAGAAGAAGCCGTTACCTTGTACTCAAAAAGGAGATCCGCCGTAAAAAAGGACAGGCAGGCAGGCCCCAAATAAAGTACAAACTCAGCATGCGATTATTAAAGAGACTTGAAGTTTATGAAAAGCGATGGAAAATGGGCTTTTCAATCAACAAAAAAGTAAAAGAAGGGAAAAAGTTCAGGATGACACAAGAGTACACAAAAAGGGCACGAGGAATTTCAATCAAGTTACAAAAAGGAGAGTATGACCTTTACACTTATATTCTGGTGTGAACTACCACTCTATGAATAGGGTGGCTTCCTGCTTCATGTTATCCTTTGGAACATGGGCCTGCTGTTGCATATAACCTTAGTTACTCCTATAAATGTCATCGTGATGAGAGTAATCTTCTAGAGTAATACTTCTGTTCTCTTCGTCTATTGAGAAAACCAGTACGAAATGCCTGTCAATATGCACTCTCTTCCAGTTATTCAAAGGAGCTCTCAGATTCTTGTATCTATGAGGATTCTCAAGGATCTCTTCTACCTTCGAAAGAATTATCCCAACCTGTTTCTTGTTTTTCTTAGCCAGTTTCTTGAGTGTGCTTTCAAGATCAGGCTTAATCTTAAGGGTATACATCTCATATGCCTAATCTATTCTTCAGGTCATCAACTGTACCAATATCCAAAGAGTCCTGGGTTTCAATCTTCTTTGCCTTTTCAATGTATTCAGGCTTTAGCTCTGGCTCAAGAAGTTCCTCTTCATACAGTTTCACCACAACCTCAATAGCGGTGCTCTTGTCTTTCAGGCCATACTTAGCTTTAACGATGTTCAAGACCCTATTGGTATGATCATCGATGTCTATTAGTGCTTGAACCATAATATCACATTAATATTGCATTAATAAGCTATTAATACATTTCCTTTTTTATAGTTCGATTCAGTACAGAAATTGATGTACTGAAAGGGAACACTGATTCCCTCAAGTGGCAATAGCTTGAAAGCAGCTAGCCACTGAATCCCACGAACTTTAGTCGTGGGAGTATGTCAGAGTTCTTCGGCCGTCCTATGAACATATCTCACATGATTCCAGCCTGATGGACTCTGACAAAGCCCGGTAATTCAAGGATCCTGCACAGATGTATCCCGGTAACCGGAAGCATTCTGCTTTAAGTTATTATGTATAAATGTTTCGCAAATTTTTTATTTACAGGATTTCTTAAGTCTCATTTATCAAAAAAAAGCTATGTCGCATAGATACCACTGGGGCGAATGATCCAGTGAATATAGTATACAAGGAGGAGAACAAACAATGGAAAGAATGTTGGTAATAGTTTTTGACAACGAGAAAAAAGCATACGACGGATCCAGAGCACTGGTGGAACTTGATTCCGAAGGCAGCATTTCCGTTTATGCAGAAGCCATAATAGAGAAAAATGATGATGGCACAGTTGTCGTAAAGCAGATCGAGGAAGGATTTCCGATAAGTACAGTTAGTGGAACCTCGATCGGTGCTCTAATCGGACTTCTCGGGGGACCAATCGGTGTTGCCGTTGGCGCTGTTGGGGGAACCTTTGCGGGGAGCATCTGGGATATGAGTCGAGCAGGAGTCAACGCAGAATTCCTTGATGATGTGTCTGCCAGACTAACACCTGGCAAATGGGCGATAGTTGCAGAAATCAGCGAAGAATGGGTAACTCCTGTTGATACCAGAATGGAAGCGTTGGGAGGCACCGTATTTCGCATCGGACAAAGGGATGTTGTTGACGAACAAAATGCTAGAGAAGTGGCAGCTATAGAGGCGGAAGTTGCTCAGTTGAAAGCAGAGCAAGACAAGTCGATGGCAGAAGATAAAGCCAAGCTTCAAACCAAGATCGACGATTTGGATAAGAAGCTGGATGCCAAGGAAGAGCAGGCAAAACAGTGGTCGGAACAGCGGGAAAAAGAGGCCAAAGCTAAGGTGAAGGCCTTAGAGAAGAGAGTAGCAGAGGATAAGGGTAAGGCAAAGGCGGCCATTGAAAAAAGAGTCGCAGAGATCAAAGATAAATTGAAAAATGCCTCGGTATACTAGGACAAGTTTTGGATGAATGCTGGTCGTAGTTTTTGACAACGAGGAAAAAATATACGACGTATCCCAGGGATGAATTGAAAAATAGATGAAAGAAAGCTAGCTGATCTCGACGCGGCAGGAACTCCCGAAAAGGGTTACGTCATGCGCGGTGAGCGCATGTTGGAGGCGAATTACGTCTGCATGTACAAGCTGCTTTCTTTCATCCCTTCAATGGATGACCCGACGAAAAAGATCAAGCAGGACACCCTTGAGTTCATTGCCGCCTACCCCTGGAACAACAAGGCTCGCCTGGTCGCCAACGGTAAGATTCTGAACTTCCACTCTTATGGTTTTAATCCGAAAGACGAGTCGGAACTCCTCGCGTTGACTTCCAAACCGGAAAGAGCGTCGAACGACAAGCGTATCAGCGACGTCTTCTCGGAGCACTTCTTTGAAACAAATTTCTGGCACATGTGGAAGACGCTCTTTGCCTTTGAGCCATTCCACAGCGCCATTGAAATGCGAAGTACCTGCTGAGATTCATGCATCTGTTCCCAGACATGGCAAATCAAAGTTTGATCCACCACACCAGGTATAAGCAGTACGATTCGATGGTGCGCACGCTCATTAATTGGCTGACAGACCGTGGTGTGCAATATGTGGGGAAGACACGAGTGACCGACATCGGCCTTGGGAACGAAACTGACGGCGAAATCACCGCCCGCGGGATCATGATGGTCCAGGCCGGAAAGAAAAAGAAGGTTGAAGTCCGGCCGGAGGACATTGTCATAGTTACGCTGGGCTTAATGGTTGCAAATGTCTCATTTGGTTCGAATGATTCCGCACCGGAGCTGATTACGTCGCCGACGCATGAGGGGAAATGGTACTTTGGGATACTCTCGCTCGAAAGCGCAAGGACATCTTTCGTGATCCATCGGTCTTCACGGGCCACATTGACGAGTCGAAATTCTTGACATACACGGTGACCTAAAGAACCGGCGGTTCTTTGATTTAATGGGGAAATTCAGTGGGCAAGAAGCCGGTAGGAACGGGATCACTCGCTTCCAGAGTCCAGTTGGTCGCTGTCCTTTATCAGGCTTGAGCAAGAAGACCACCGTTTTCAAACTCACATCAAATCAGAGATTTAATGGGAGTTCCATTTCTCCGAAATGGAACAGGTGGATGAATTGCGATCTCAACCAAAAAAAGGCATATATAATATCAACGCACATTAGATTTGGCAATCGGAATTTACTTTTTTCGATGAGTGATCTGGATGAAGAAAGGGAATGTATATCGAATATACCCTGACATGGAACAAAGAACTTTGTTAGAACAACATTTCGGTGCTACACGATTCATCTATAACCATTCTCTCTCGATCAAGAATCTGATGTACAATCGATTCCATACCAATGTAACATCGATTCCATACCAATGTAACAGAAATCGACCTGAATAGCCACTTGAGTTCTCTTAAGGAAACATTTCCCTGGTTGAAAGATATTAATTCTCAATCATTACAACAAGCAAATAGGAATCTGTTGACTGGATTCAAGAACTTCTTTGATGGAAATGGTTCTTTTCCAACCAGAAAAAAGAAGAAAGACAATCATTTCTCATTTCAGGTTCCTCAGAATTACCAGATCAACCTGACAACTTCTCAGATCTACCTTCCGAAGATCGGCTGGATGAAGATAGTTCTTCATAGGGATTTCCTGAGCGAGGAATTCATTGAGAATAGTCTCGTCCTAAAAGAAATCAATGAAGAAAAAATTCGTGACCAGAAACTAAACAAGGAGTTCAAAGTACTCAAGACATTAACTGTTTCCAGGACACCAGCTGGAAGGTATCATGTAAGTATTCTGATCGAAGACCATGAACCTTGTCCAGAACCGGAATCGTTTACTGAGAAAACAACGGTGGGAATTGATGTCGGAATCAAGACCTTTGCTGTTCTGTCAACGGGAGAAGAGATTGAAAATCCAAAGTTCCTGAAAAGGTCATTGAAAAAACTCGTCAAATTACAGAGAAGTGTATCAAGAAAAACAAAAGGCTCACAGAACAGGAAAAAAGCAATTGTCAGACTTGCAAAACATCATCAGTTAATAGCCAACCAGAGAAATGATTTCCAGCATAAGATCTCAGCAACGATTATTAGCGAAAGTCAAGCAGTTGCTATCGAAGACCTGAATGTAAAGGGAATGGTCAAAAATCATTGTTTAGCTCAAAGTATCAGTGATGTTGGATGGTCTGGATTCATTAACAAGTTAACCTACAAAGCAGAATGGTTTGTGAAGACTATCCTGAAAATAGGTAGGTTCGATGCATCATCAAAGTTGTGTAATGTATGTGGATATAAGTTCAAGGAACTTACTCTTGATATAAGGGAATGGAAATGTCCTTCTTGTAAAACATTACACGATAGAGATCTTAATGCAAGCATCAACATCAAGAAAATAGCATTGAGTAATTTAAACACCCATGGAACATGGGGAAGAGCTTGTGGACTTACTGACGTTGGTCAGGGGAATGAAACAAGAAGCTACCCGTTTTAACGGGTGGTAGTTCACCCTCAACCATCAGCTGTATTACCGGAACCAGCCAGCAGGCGTTTATGTGTGATACGGGATAGCTCCCTACCCCGACAAAAAGCCCAGAAAACGAGTTCGGCTGGTACACTTGAGCTTTGCAGATGGACATATGACGGAACATAAGAAAGAATGCATGGGCACCTGGGCACCGAAGCATCGGATACTATGGTCCCCGGAAATGATGCCTGTCCGGGAAAAGGATGGATCTGAAACGAAGGGCGTGCATTCTCAGATATTACAGGATGTCGTCAAACGGGCTGGCCAGTAGTATTACGTGCATCCGATCCGGCCTTGAACTGGAATACGATGATCTATGGCTATGAAGGCCGGTGGGTCAAAGTAAAACCGCACAGGCCGATTGCAGGAGATATAAAGAGACTTACTTATATATAATAATTACATATTCAAAATGTGGGAAGGTACGATAGCATGGACAAACACTTACCAGGGATACTAATACTAAAGGTCTAACGGGATGGTTCCGATGAGCGAGAGATCTGAATTCGATATTTCAAAGATCACAGGACCCTATCAGCTTCTCGGGGCTTTCCTTCTTGTCGTGGAAGCAATACTGATATTATGGATGCGTTCGGCTGAACATATGGTTGAGAGGATCGTTGCCGGCATTCTCATGGCATTGATATTCCTGTATTTCCTCCATGTCGTGAGATCCATGAAAAACGAAGAAGAAGAAACCAGGCGGATCAGTCCTCCCGGCCTCAGGGAGCTTACCGTTGCCCAGGAGGTGACAACCGAAGAGGAGATGCATCATCTGGAACCGGATAAGATAGGCGCACCAGATGGGTCCTACACCATCAATAAACCGCCGCAAGGCTGGTCCGTTCACGAATTAAGTATGGATGAATGGATAAGGGAAAATCTCCTGATCACTGATCCCTCTGTGAACTATCAACTCTTTGCCGGCCCCGCTCCATCCTCACGGATCCTTTCATTAAGATCCAAAGCCGTCACATCCATTGCTCCTGTTACCGGAAAGACCATCATATCCGGGAGGAAATATCCCAGTGCTCTCCAGATCTCAATACCGATCCGCCTGGGAATAATCCCGGTCGAACGTTATCAGCCACCATTGTTCACAGAGTTTCCCTTTGAACATAATTTCATGCTTCAGGTCAGTGAAGCATTCAAAACGAACTTAATGAAACTCTATGATCTGAAATCAGGCATCATCAAGAGCAGTTCATTGAGATTCATGGAAGCTGATCTCCGGCAGGAGATAGAGAATGCCATAGTTAACGGCATAGAAGACACAAGTGTGAACAGCAATCTGGTCATAATCGGTATTGAAGGCGAGCTTCAGGATTATCTTTTGGTAATGAGTTATCCGTCGCTGCCTGAAGCAAACGATCCCGCCCTGGAAAAAGACCTGGAAACACTCATGTCCATAATAAGCTCGTTCCGCCCGCTTAAGACCATTGATCCGGATAAGAAACATAAAGAACTGCAGGAAAAGGCAGACAGGGACTTTATGGAGTTCATCGCAGAAAATGGTGCATTATTATTCTTTTCAGAATTCAATGTTGCACTACTCCGGTTAAGTGGCTCTGATATGGAAGACCCGCAACAGCGCCTGGAAGCAATACATGTGCTAAGACCCTTTGAGACCTTTGCGAATAGCATCGGCTTGCATGACAGGGACCTGGAAGAGTTGTGGGGTGCGCTGCATGAAGCTGAAAAAGGAAATGCTTCGGATCTCAAAGATCAGGTCGCTAAACTTATTGCAGCGGCAAAAGGGAAAGAGGGCACAAAAGGAGATCCCGAAGGTATTAATTTGAAAGAAGTTGATATGATGATAGAGCACATGCCTGAAAAAGGACGTGAATAAGGAGTTTATCATGGAGAACAATAAAAGACTGACCCGAGCCAGGGATGACCGCATGCTGGCCGGGGTGGCGGGAGGCATCGGGAAATATTTCGATACCGATCCGACCCTGATCCGGCTGCTCTTTGCAGTTGCTGCCCTTGCCACGGACGGGCTGATGATATTGGTGTACATCATAATGGCTATAATCGTGCCCGAGGAGGAGAAGGTAAGCAAGGCGCCGCGGGCAGTAAATGAGGAAGGTATGGAAGGCGGCCTGCAGGAGAATGGCGGGTACCTGGAGACCGGAACACTTTCCGGTGATACGGCACCTGTGAAGAAGAGGCCAGACCCTGCGGTCTGGGCGGGCATAGGGCTTGTCCTGCTGGGGCTGTTCCTGCTGGTGGACAGGTTGGGCTGGTTCTGGTGGCTCAACTGGGACATCATGTGGCCGCTGCTCCTCGTGCTTGTGGGTCTGTGGATCCTCCTCAGGCGCGGCAGGTGATCCTGTGGAGTATCGCAGCGGCGTGCTGGACGGCATGTTCCTTATCGCAGCCGGAGCACTGTTCCTGGCAAACAATCTCGGGATGCTGCCTCCGGGATCCTGGTGGACACTGCTGGAGCTATGGCCGCTCCTCCTCATTATGGGCGGCCTGGATGTGATGGCGGGCCACGTGAAGAATGTTCCTGCAGCCTATGCTCTGTATGCTGCCGAGGTGCTGGTCCTGGTGGCGGCTTTATGGATAGCATGGACCTATCCTTCTGCGCAGGCTCCTGAGTTCCTGCAGTATTTCCCGTTCATAGAGGTCCTGAAGGGCCTGTCGGAAGGTTTTGTCATTATATGACCGGGGGCTGAGCTGTGCCTCTTAGAAAAGATAGTCTGTAATGATGGATAATGCATATACCAGCAGGCTGGCATGGAACAGGGGGAGAACTTTCTGTGCGGCTTCAGGGCTTTTCCCTTTCAGGATAAGGATGTTCGCGCAAACAAGCAGCAGTAGCGCGAGCATGAATCCCCCGGACGCTATGGGGCCAAGTATTGCCATGAACTGCGTTGCGACAAGGGCATGGATAATGGTAAAGCCCGATATCCAGTATGCTGTGCCTTTCAGGCCGTATAGCACGGCTATAGAGTTCATCTTTCTTGCCCTGTCATTGGCTATATCTGCAAGGTCGTTCACACCAAGATGTGCCAGGGCCCAAGGATACAGGAAAATGAAATACAGAAGTGCAGTGCTGTCCGGGCTGCCATAGCACAGATATCCAGCTACGGGGAACAGTGCAAGGTCTGTCCTTCCCACAAGCTGTGCAATGGGATATCGCTGGTCCCTTTTCTTTACCTGATAGAAATATTCGGCACCGTATGAGTATCCCATCAGGACCAGCACGTACAGGGAATTGGGATAGGGTAGTGTCAGTATCAGCGCCGCTGCAAGGGCGGCCAGCAGGAAAAAGAGCACAAGCGCATTTTTCGGGTCTATCTGTCCGGATGGGATCGGCCTGCTCCCGAATGGCCTCCAGTATTTCGTGAGCCTGTTAAACTCCACATCAAGCCTGTCCTTTTTCCTGTCCACGTAATCATTGAGCACTAGGCCGGCCTCAAATCCCATCAGGCCGATAAGTGCAGCCTTGATGACCAGCTGCCATGAGAAACCTCCCCGATCCTGGAAAGCGAGCATCAGCCCCGAGCAGAACAGGAGCGGCCAGACAAAGAAGAAGTGCGCTCTTGTAAGGTCGATGTATGCTTTGAGAACATTTTTCCAGGACACCATGTTATACCGCACGTTCCGATCTGATCCAGGTTAAAGATAATGTAGCTGTGCTGAACTAGCATGAAAATGGATTTAAAGGTATTGATAAGACTGCCGTTGCGCTAAAGACCGGGTGGCTTCTTGCTTTATGGATGTTCTTCCGGGCTGTGAACCTTTCCTGCATCTGTGGCAGCGGAGCGTGCCGCCTGCGGCGTGGCGGTTGTGCCGCTCCCATGCCTAAAAATATGGAAGGAGGGGGATGAGGCCGAACAGGAAGATATTCACAAAACCGTGGGTCAGGCTTACCAGGGGCAGGCTCCCTGTCCTCTGGAACATGTAGCCCAGCACAATTCCCATCAGGAACGTGTACAGGATCTCGTAGAAGGTGCCATAGCCGGAATGCATGACACCAAAGAGCAGGCTTGCTATGAGCAGACCCGCGACCTTCCCGAAAGAATCCTCCATCCTGGTCTGCAGCAGGGACCTGAAGATAAGCTCTTCTGTAAATCCCACTATCAGTATCATTACAAGGCTTAATTTGAGCAGGCTTGCAAAAGACAGGTCGGGCATAAGGTTGCCGGCATCTATTATCATGGACTCGCCCCATCCCATGATACCTCCCACAAGGATAGAGAGAGGAATGTATATCGGAAGTCTCTGCGAGGTCAGGCCGATCTGAGAGAGGTCGCGGTCCTGGTGCCTTATGGCCACATATGCAGGCAGCAGAAGAGGCAGGTATATGAAGATAAAATAAGAGAGCGTCACCTCTGAGAAGACCGGAATGGATATGTTCAGAAGCCTTATAATGGGAAGCAGTGCCAGTATCTGGAAGGACATGGAGACATGGGATCTCGGGAACCACATGAGCAAAAGGGACAGCAAAAGCACTGTTATTACATGCAGGACTGCCCCTGTCAGCATGTGGCCGCTATAGATGAGTATTTCTGCAGATATTATAACTATTATGGGTGCCAGAAGTACCTGCCGGTCTCTCCTGCTAATATAAGAGCAAAGGTTCTTTTCCGAGATGTGTCTATATAATCTCTTCACTTATGTTATAGAGGTCCACTGAGAATATTTAAGTTTTATCGAAAAGGAATAAATAAAAGATGTATGATGGCTAAGTGATATGTTCAGGAATACAGATCCTACATGCAGCCAATTCCCCCCTGACCGAACCCCTCTCCTTCCCCAGCTCCTGCCCGTTACATAGCATATGCTCAATATCATTGTGAGGAGATCAGAGATGTCTTACAGTGATGCCAGACAGTGCCGCCTGCAGCGTGGCGGTTGTGCCGTCCCTCTTTCACTGCTTTCCTGCTGCACCTCCTGACTACAGGCACAGGGACGGCATAGCATGGCGTTACTATTATATTATCAAAACAGATATTATATATGGGGATACAAGGATGATGTGCAGATACTACGAGGAGTGCGAGTACGCCAGCAGCGCGGCTTTCACATGCACGCAGGACGGGGGAGGCACCTATTGCGGTAAGTACAGGATACTCTATTTCGGATACCAGGATTATTCCGCCTTCCAGGACGAGCTGGACTCAGCCGCCAGGAAACATGAGAGGCTTGTATAACCCAGCGGGCCTGAAGTTTTTTAAAGAAGTGACCGATCGCATAAAATCTTTGCTTTTTACATCTCCTATCCTTTTCTTTTCTTCCTTAAAATAATTAACATGATACGGACTAAGTAAAGATTTGCCCCGGCAAATATCAAAATTCCGCATAACTTGGAAAGTTTTATATCCCATAAGCATTCTTTATGATGTGGTTGGTCATCCTGCAGAAGATGTGCAAGTTATGTGCAAAACCGTGCACCATCGAACGTGCCTGACATCGGCTGCAGATCGTATTTAAAAAATGGTGATTGAAAAAATGACAGTAGTGGCTGCGATCCCTGCATTCAACGAGGAGATAGCCATAGGCAGCGTTATTGCAAGAGCGCGCCAGCACGTGGACGAGGTTCTTGTTATAGACGACGGCAGCGCTGACAATACATACCGCGTGGCCGAACTGATGGGAGCCACCGTCCTGCGCCACGAGAATTTTGCTACTAATATGGTAGCAATAATCCGTTGTTATTACATAACGTTCTCTTTCCAATTGCGTAGCCGTCTTTCCCATTTTACGGGCGGAGATGAAAAATATCTATTGTAGCTGTTATTCCCGCATTCAATGATGAAGTCCACATACATGATGTGATAAAAAAAGCTAAGTATTATGTGGATGAGATTGTCGTGGTTGACGATTGTAGTAAGGATGCAACTGCTTATATTGCTCGGAGCCTTGGAGCAAAGGTTGTGCAACATGAGCGCAATATGGGGAAAGCTGAATCCTTGAAATCCGGATTTAAGGTTGCAAAGGAACTGAATCCGAGAATCATCGTTACTCTCTATGCAAACGGTTTTCACAACCCTGAAGACATACCACGGCTTGTTGAGCCTATATTCTGGCTTGAAGCAGATGTTGTTTCTGGAAATGCTTTCCTGAATGACCAGGATTTGCTTTCGCTGATAGATAACAATGATTATACAGAAGATTCCTTGATATATGATACTGTCATAGATACAGGCCTTACCAATCAATGTTTGGGATTTACTGCATTCTCTTCAACTACCTTTGATTCCCTTATGTTTCATGAGAACGGTGTTGCAGTTGATATCACTCTTCTCAGGGATGCCAAAAGAGCGGGCTATGATGTACGCATGTTCCCCGTATCGCGTTTATGTAATCATAATCTTGATGCCTTCCAGAAATACCGCATAGGTGTTGTGGTACCTGCCTATAACGAGGAGAAGCTTATCAAGATTACTGTTCACGGCATACCGGAATATGTGGACCGGATATACGTTATCAACGATTGCAGCACCGACAGTACGGCAGAGGTGCTTAAATCAATCATTGACCCTCGATTATATGTTATCAGCCATAAGACAAATCAGGGTGTGGGCGCTGCGATACTGCATGGCTACCAGAAGGCCCTGAAGGAGAATATGGATATTGTTGTGGTCATGGGAGGTGACAACCAGATGAACCCCATGCAGCTTCCTAACCTCCTTATGCCCATCATTGAAGGCAAGGCAGACTACACAAAAGGCAACCGTCTTCTCAGTGAAGAGTTCCGTGTAGGTATGAGCAGATGGCGTTCATTTGGTAACGGAGTGCTTACGATGATCACCAAAATAGGGAGTGGTTACTGGCACATCATGGACCCGCAGAACGGGTATACAGCCATTTCTAAAAAAGCCCTCTCCAACATAGACCTGCACAGTCTCTACACTTATTATGGCTACTGCAATGACATGCTGGTCAAGCTCAATACATTCGGTTTCCGCACTCTGGATGTTTCGATGCCTGCACGTTACGGTCAGGAGCGTTCTTCCATAAAGTACAGCAAGTACATGGGCAAGGTATCTATAATGCTGTTCCGGAAGTTTCTGTGGCGGCTCAAGATGAAGTACATGATCCTTAGTTTCCATCCCCTTGTATTGTTCTACATTTTAGGGATGATCCTGGTGCCACTGGGTGTGCTTCTGGGAGCCTACATCGTGGCTGCAAAGTTCTTCATGGGTTGGACAGTGTCTGAGAACCTGCCATTGCTCGATGCAGTGTTTTTGATCATGGGAATACAGTTCACTCTGTTTGCAATGCTATTCGATATGCAGGAGTGTAACAGGATGATGAATGCTTGCTATAGTGGGAATTTACATTCAGAAAACGGCTGGTAAAATGATAATGAATTGCAGTGATAATAAAAACGTCTCAAAGAGCTCCCTTCCCGCTCCCTCCGTTAATTCTCTGTCTCATGTAGCTAAGCCCAAAGAACATTATTACTGTAATCCCCATGAATTCTGTCATCAATACGGGCATGAAATTGAAACTATCCATGTTCCCGAGATTCTTATAGGTCTCCACGATATAATGCAAAAAGGAACCATATTCTGTCCCTCTCTTAAAATCCCATCCAAGCAAAGGCCAGAGGAAGGTCACAGGAGCTTTCCACATGCTGTCCAGCATCAAGTGAACAAAGCTTCCCCCGCCCAGTACGAGCATCAGTGTGCTTCCCTTTCTGGAATAAATGTAGTTCCCCGCTATGATCAATACCAGAACGAACAGCAGGGTGTGTGCAAATATCCTGCCGCTGGAAAACACATCTTCAAACAGCACCCTGCCAATGACCTTATCAATGACATCCGGGAGCATGGAAGCTATTGCCACGTGCCAGTAGTTGATGTACGACCTGATCTTCGGGAACGCCAGGGATGCAATGACGAATATTGCAAGAGTTATTCCAATATGTGCAAATGGGAGCATTGTGACGATAATCTCATTAATATGTTAAAAAGGATTTGATATTGTGAAAAACTTTTGCGAATTACAGTGAATGTAGGGAACCAATGTCATATGTCTTATGATCGCGGTTTTCAGAAAAAATAGACAAGTTGTGATTATATGCCGAGTAAAACACTGAATAACAAAAACGTATGTATGATAGCTTATCGCCCACTTCCAAAATTCATGAACAGAGTTAAAATAGCTCGATCAGTGTATGACAGCGGCTTTTCAGTTGATTTTATTTGCCCGAAAGAAAGTGGCGAATCATCAAATGACTTGATTGATGACATAAATGTATACAGAACCGAAGACAATTTTGGGGAATGGAACAGTTACTTGCAGCTACTTGGCAAATATCTTATTTTCTGCATACGATCATTTTTCTTAATTTTAAAATTGAACAAAAATAAGAATTACAGTTATTTCCATATTCATACGCCTCCTGATTTTTTAATAGTTGCAGCATTGCCTTTTAAAATATTTTTAAAGTCAAAAATTGTTTTAGATCTACATGACATGCTGCCTGAATCTGTTGGAAGTAATCTGAAAGGAACAATAGGAAAAATAGTTCTTGAGTTAGCCAAGCTAATCGAAAAGGTTTCTATTTATTTTTCGGATGCAGTTATATGTACAAATCCATATGACAAGGAGATTGTACTTTCAAGGAATAAATTAGACCCTGATAAAGTTTATGTTGTAATGAATGTTCCTAATTTAAATAAAACTGGATTGATTTCTGCAGAAAAAAGAGATTTCAATTTAGATGGAAAGTTTGTAGTTTTATTTCAAGGGACAGTGTGGGAAAGAAGGGGAATACAAACTGTAGTTGAAGCTGTAAAGTCATTACAAGATAAAATTCCAATTTTATTTTTAATCGTGGGAGATGGCCCATATCAAGATAAACTAAAGGATATTGTCGAAGAGAAAGGTATTTCTTCTCATGTCAAATTCACAGGGTGGGTTGACCAAACAAATCTGTCCCGATACATCTCTGTTTCCGATCTCTGTGTAATTCCTTTTTTGAGGACTAAAGTAAACGAAAGGGGGGTGCCTAATAAACTTTTTGAATATACTGTGCATGGCAAACCCGTTTGTGCTTCAAATCTAAAAGGAATGAATTTTACATTTTCAAAAGAAGAAGTTGCTTTTTTTGAACCCGGAAATGCAAAGGATCTAGCAACAAAAATAGAGTGGTGTTATAATAATCCGGGTTTGAGTTCAGAAATGGTGTCAAGAGCTAAGAACAGATATCTACTGGAGTATACCTGGGATCGAATGGAAAGTGAACTGCATAGATGTTATGGCAGCATTTAACTGAATTGAGGTTTTTCAATGAAAATTGCAATAATAGTAGGTACAAGACCCGAGATAATAAAAATGAGTCCTATTATCAGGGAATGTCAACGTCAGAAATTGGATTTTCTGATATTGCATACCGGTCAGCATTATTCATATGACATGGACAGAGTTTTCTTTGAAGACCTTAATTTGCCAAACCCTCAATATAATTTGGATGTCGGTTCAGGTAGCCACGGGGAACAAACCGGAAAAATGTTGATTGGAATCGAGAGAGTTCTTTTAGAAGAGAAGCCGGATATTGTACTTGTACAGGGAGATACTAACACCGTTGCTGCGGGTACTCTGGCAGCATCAAAACTTGGAGTTAAGGTTGGCCATATTGAAGCAGGTTTAAGAAGTTTTGATCGAAATATGCCCGAAGAAACAAACAGAGTATTAAGTGATCATCTTTCAGATTACCTGTTTGCTCCTACTGAAGAATCTATCAATAACCTATTAAAAGAGGGAATTGGTAAGAACAAGATACATCTTACCTACAATACAATTACAGATGCTGTTTATCAAAGCATAGATATTGCCAGGCAAAAGTCAACTATTCTGAAAAAACTGGGTTTGAAAACAAACGAATACTTCTTAGTGACTGCACACAGACAGGAAAATGTAGATACTGAAGATAGGCTGAATGGTATTTTCCAAGGCCTTAACTCGCTAGCTAATTCTTTTTCGTGCAAGATCGTGTTTCCAATTCATCCCCGCACCCTAAAAAGAGTAAATGAATTTGGCATAAAAATTCCAAAAAAGATTCACATCATTGAACCTGTTGGATTTTTGGATTTCCTTCAGTTAGAAGCAAATGCCCGTTTAATAATTACTGATTCAGGCGGACTTCAGGAAGAATCCTGTATTTTAAGGGTTCCATGTGTGACTTTAAGGGATAATACAGAAAGGCCTGAAACAGTTGCAGTCGGTTCAAACATACTTGCTTCAACAGATGCTGAGATGATTAAGGAATGTGCGGAAATAATGCTTCAGAGAGAAAGAAACTGGGATAATCCTTTTGGTGATGGATATTCAGCAAAGAGAATAATTGAGACAATAAGGAGAGATCTTTCAGATTATCTGTTTGTTCCTATCGAAGACTCTATCACTACTTTATTGCAAGAAGGAATTGATAAGAACAAGATGCATCTCACATACAAAACAATTACAAAGGCCTTCTATCCGAATGCAATTGTTGACGGGCAAAACCCCACAAATGGATATGGTACAAAAACACCTGAAAAAATCCATATTATAGGTCCAGCTGGCTTTTTAGATTCCCTTCAATTAGAAGCAAATGCCTGTTTGACAATTACTGACTCAGAAGGAGTTTCGGAAGAATCCTGCATCTTAAAAGTCCCATGTATGACTTTAAGAGGTAATATGGAGAGCACTGAAGCCATTGAAGTTGGTTCAAAAATGCCTGTTACAACAGGTGATGGGATTATTAAAAAATATGCGGAAAAGTTCATCCCAAAGAAAGAGACAGAGAAAATCCGATTGGTAATGGATAATCCCGAAAGTGGCGAGCTGAAATATTGAGGAGAGATATTGAATGAAGATTTGCGTTGTTGGTCTTGGTTACATCGGCCTGCCTACTGCATTACTATTATCCGAAAACTATGAGGTCTTTGGCTGTGATATCAACGAAAATGTTGTGGAGAAGGTTAACAGAAAAATCCCTCCTTTTATAGAGAATGGCCTCGAACCCCTGCTCAAAAAATCAAATATAAAGGCGTCCACTCATGCGGTGGAATCAGATGTTTTTATTATCTGTGTCCCCACTCCTTTCGATAAAGAGGTCAAAATGGCTGATCTCAAGTACGTTAAGAGTGCAGCTGAATCTGTCGTACCATACTTGAAAAAAGGAAATCTGGTCATTATAGAATCAACGATCACACCCGGAACAAGTGAAAAAATAGTTGCTTCGATACTTGAAAAGTCCAATTTGAAGATTGGTGAGGATATTTATCTCTCTCATTGCCCCGAAAGAGCTATTCCCGGAAAGACATTCGAGGAAATGGTAACTAATGACAGGATCGTCGGAGGAATAAATGAGAAGTCCGCAGATATGACTGTGAATGTTTATAGGTCATTTGTGAAAGGCAATATCTATAGGACAGATATAAAGACTGCAGAATTTGTAAAGCTAATGGAGAACACTTTCAGGGACGTCAATATTGCTCTTGCAAACGAGTTTGCTATCCTTTCTGAAGAAGCTGGCATAAATGCCCTTGAAGCTATCGGGCTTGCAAACAAACACCCCCGAGTACGCATTCTAAATCCCGGTCCGGGTGTCGGTGGACATTGCATTGCTGTAGACCCCTGGTTCCTGACAGAAAACACCATCAATTCAAAAATAATCAACACTGCCAGGGAAATAAATGAATCTATGCCTTCCTATATCCTTTCCAAAGCAAAGAAAATCCTTAATGAACAGAATATCAAGAACCCTACTGTCACAATATTCGGGGTTGCATACAAAGCAAACATTGATGATACAAGAGAAACCCCTGCCCTGAAACTGATCAAGTTGTGCGAAAAAGAAGGATGGAGTGTAAGGATATACGATCCACTGGTTAGCAAGTTCGAATACTCTTTATTGACACTTGAAGAAGCAGTAAAAGGCTCTGATCTGCTCATTGTTGAAGTAGGTCACAATGAGTTCATAAATCTAGATGCAAAGCAAATAGGAGATACGATGAGAAGTAAGAATATTATTGATACTTCAAATATAATCAAATCTCAGGATTTTGTTGCTAAAGGTTTCTGTGTGAGGAAGTTAGGAGTACATTTCTAACTTCAAATAATAATTAATTAATAAATAATGAAGGGAACTATTTAAAATGCTGCACAAATCATTGTTTACACTTGGTCATCAAGCACAAGATGCTAAATTTTATTCCACCTATAAAAATGTAGTAAAAAACCAATGGAAACCATATAAAGAGCAGAAAGTGCAGCAGGAAAAAAAGCTTCGAAACATGATTAGCTTTGCATATAAGAATGTTCCCTATTATCACAAACTTTTTAATGAGCTTAAAATTTCACCTCAGGACATATGCACAATTGAAGATTTAGAAAAACTACCTATCCTCAACAAAGATATTATAAAAGCAAACTGGGAAGATTTCAAACCTGCCAATCTGTCTTCAATGAACTACAATGAGCAGGCTACTGGCGGATCAACAGGAACTCCTTTTAAATACAGATTACTAAAATCAGATCGTTTTATGAGTGCTGCTTTGCTTTATCGTGGATGGGGATATGCTGGCTATGATCTCGGAGATAAAATGGCTTATCTTGCGGGTTCCTCACTTGGCATTGGGACAAAAACGGCTCTCCTTAAAAATATCCATGAGTTCACTAGGAATATCCGAAAGCTTTCTTCTTTTGATATGGGTGAAGAAGACATGCAACACTACACTCATATTATAAACTCATTCCACCCGAAGTTCATCAGAGGATACGCTTCTTCTATTTACTTTTACGCAAAATGGATACATGAAAATGATATAACTGTTCAGTCTCCAGACGCAGTATTCACAACAGCTGAAAAGCTTCTTCCACACATGAGGGACATGATAAGTAATACATTTGATTGCGACGTTTACGATTCCTATGGTTTGAATGATGGCAGTATGAGTGCATCAGAGTGCCAAGAACATACAGGATTGCACATAGATACTGAAAGAGGCATAATGGAAGTTGTCGATGATGATAATTGTCAGATTGAAGAAGGTACAGGAAATATCATTGCAACAAGCCTTAATAATTTTGCGATGCCGTTTATAAGGTATCAGACCGGAGATATGGGGCACATTATTGAAGATAAATGTGAATGTGGGCGTGAATCGAAGTTGCTAAAAGAAGTTGTTGGACGACAGCAGGAAATGCTACAAACGCCGGAAGGAAAATATGTTCATGGTACTTTTTTTGTATATGTTTTCAAGAAAGTACATGGTGTAAAAGAATTTCAAGTGATTCAAAAGACATTAGAACGAATTCGAATCCTTCTTGTAACTGATGTGAACTTCGATGAAAAGCAGTTTGAATTTATACGTTCTGTTGCCAAAAGTAAATCCACTCAATGGAATATAGAATTCGAAATTGTGAATCACATTGAAAGGACAAAAGCCGGAAAGTATAAATTTATTGTGAATGAGGTTTGCAAATGAAATTTAAAAACCTATTAGTTATTACTAATAATTATCCAAATGAAGATAATTCTTACGTTGGAGACATATTTGTAAAAGAACAAATAAACTATTTAAAAAAACACTTTGAGACGGTTAACGTTATTTCCCCAGTTGCATATGGAATAGAAAGATTGAGGAAAACGACCTATAAGAATTATCGATATGACAATGTAAATGTATATTTCCCAAAATATTTAAATATTCCATTTTTTTATAATAAATTTAGGCCTTTGTGGAATCGTCTTGAAACAAATGCAATATTAAGATTCTTAAAAAGCAAAAGGATTAGTTTTGATATTATTCATGCACATTTCACATGGCCTTCTGGTGCAGTTGCCGTTGAGTTAAAAAAGCATTTTAAAGTGCCTGTAGTAATAACTGAACATACATCCACGACTTTTAAAAGAGCAATTGATGAAAAAGATGAAACGTTTATAAATACTTGGGAATCATGTGATGCAATTATAAGAGTGCGTTCAACCGACATATCTTCTTTTGAAGATGTTGGGATTTCTAAGAGCAAAATATTTCACGTACCTAATGGGTTTGATTCTTCTAAATTTTTCCAAGATAGTACTTCAAATTGCAGAAAAAAACTGAATTTGCCTTTGGATAAAAAAATTATATTAAATGTAGGTAATCTCTATGGGGAAGTAAAAGGCCATAGATATCTAATTGAGGCAATTTATGAAATTGTAAAGCATAGAAATGATGTTTTATGCATTATAGTTGGTAAGGGAAAGCTTGAAAATAGTATACAAGAACAAATTTACAATTTAAAGTTGGAGAATTTTGTTAAACTCGTCGGTGGTAAATCATATGATGAGGTCTCACTCTGGATGAACGCATGTAATGTGTTTGTTATGCCAAGTTTGAGAGAAAGTTTTGGAGTGGTTCAGGTAGAAGCGTTGGCGTGTGGAAAACCAGTTGTAGCAACATTTAATGGTGGAAGTGAAAGTATCATAGTTTCTGATGAATATGGATTACTGGCTGAACCTGGGGATTCACAGGGTTTGGCTGATAAGATTGAGCTTGCTCTGGAAAAAGAATGGGATGAAGAGAAAATAAAAAAGTATGTTGAACAATATCAGTGGGAATATATAACAGGAAAAACTCTTAAAATTTATAATTACATTTAATAAATTCATTGGATGTGTTTAATGTTTCGATTCAATTACAAAGAGAATATAGTTAGTATAATAGCTATTTCAGGAATGCTATCAGGATTAATCTTCAGTTCTCTTTATTTCTTAAGTCCAACAATTCATTTACTTTCAATTGGTTTGGCATTTGTATTAGGTTGTACTATCTATCTAGTACTAAACAAAAAACCACTTACTGAAATTCAATATAAAGCTACCATCGCCGAAAAAAGATTTATGGATATTTTATATTTGGTTTTGTTCAGTGTTTCTCTCATAATATGGAATACTTCCGTTGACCGCTCCTTTTGTTATTTTTTCCTATTCTCTTCGTGTGCTGGAATCCTAGCTCTGTCTATTTATTTAAGTGATACTAAAATGGATTACTTTATCCAATACGGTAAAATAATCCTTTTATCATTCAACATTAAATATTCTATCTATATGCTTGCAGGTTTGATACCAGGGGTAGATCCTTACACACATGCTAAAATGAATAATCTACTTGCCATCTCAGGAACCATCGATGTACTAACAGGAAAAGAAATGTATTTTCCAATTATGCATATCCAGACTGCTGTTAGTGAAATTATCTCGGCAGTTCCAATAAAAGATGCTAGCAATTATGCTGTCATTGTTCCTTTTGTTCTTGCAACTACTTTTGTATATTTGGTTTCAAGAACCCTTTTTGGAGAGAAAATCGGTCTATTTTCAATGCTTCTGGTAAATGTCAGTGATTTCCATATCTACTGGGGTTCTGCTCCGCAGACTACCTCCTATGGCCTTATACTATACTATTTGCTTATGTATATAATGTTCAAAGTATTTCATTTACACTCTGATCCTAAATGGATATCTTTATCAATTTTTTTAATAATTGTAATAATTATAACACATGCTGTGTCTTCTTTTATTTTTGTAGTTACTATGTTTGCTTTGTTTTTTGGATCAG
>Ga0209347_1001337_pt1 | contig 41667 bp, 40 predicted proteins | sample AutmiccommuBRH23_FD_187382 | JGI IMG/M metagenome (GOLD analysis project Ga0209347, IMG submission 187382) | Deep subsurface microbial communities from Mt. Terri, Switzerland - Autotrophic microbial communities BRH/23 (SPAdes) (version 2) | ecosystem: Environmental > Aquatic > Deep subsurface >... | reverse complement strand
TGGCTCGATGGAAACCGATTCTTTCTGCGTGAGCTCACCCGCGTGGCGGTCAACCGGAAAGAGGGGCTGTTCTCCGGAGTTCTTCTTCCTCTCTTTTTCGGGTGTCTCAACACGCCCCTCTCGAGGCGCGACCGGTTCGCGAGGCGGCTCGGCCGGATTCCCTACCTCAACGGCGGTCTTTTCGAGCCGAGCCGCTTCGAACAGCGACACGCGGCGATCCGAATCGACGAGGGCCTGCTTGAAGTGATTCTCGACCACTTCGACCGGTATCAGTTCACCATCGAAGAGGACGACGATACGGGAGCGCATATCGATCCGGAGATGCTGGGCAGAGTGTTCGAGTCGCTGATGGCGGAAGACGAGCGGCTGGCGAGCGGAAGCTACTACACGCCGCGCAGCGTCGTCGACGTCCTGACGGGCGAGGCGCTGGGGAGCTGGCTCGCCGCGGGGGATGGCCGGGTCGAGTCGGCGCTCTCGGACTGGCGAAAGGGCGATCCCGGCTCTCTCACTAAAGTCGATCGCCGCCTGCTTCTCGCCCGGCTTCGGCGGGTCAGGGTTCTCGATCCCGCGTGCGGATCGGGAGCCTTCCTTCTTTCTTCGATGCAGGCCATTGAGCAGCTGCGTAACGCCCTCTCTGATCGCCCCGCGCAGCCGTGCGAGTTGAGAAGGCGAATCGCCGCGAAGGCGCTCTTCGGCGTCGATCTCAAGCCGGAGGCTGTGCGGCTCTGCGAGCTCAGAATCTGGCTTTCGATCGTCTCGGCGTGGCACGGAGATCCGCTCGAAGTCGAGCCCCTGCCGAACCTCGATCGCAATATTCTTCAGGGAAACTCTCTCCTCGGGCCGATGGATCTCTTTGCGACGTCGGGTCCCGAGTTGTTCCGCGAGTGGTCGCTGGAGCTGCGTGAGAGATCGAAAGCCATCGATCGTTACCGCTCGTGCCCTCCAGAGGAGAAGGCGGCGCTAAGCAGCGAGCTTCGTAAATCGGATATCGATCTCGCGACCCGGTTGCTCGCCAGCCACGCCCGGCGCCTGCAGGAGCGCTCGAATGCGATCGAGCAGAAGCCGCTCTTTCATTCCGGGCGCTCGCGTGGCGAGCAGGTGGAGGCCGCTGTGCTTCACGCGCGGATCGGCCAGGCGTTGCAGCAGAAAGAAAGAATCGAGCGTGGAGAGCTCGGCTTTTTCGCCGCTGACCTCCATTTCGCGCACGTTCTGGAAAGCGGAGGCTTCGATCTGGTTCTCGGGAACCCTCCCTGGGTCCGCTCCGCGAGAATCGCTCCGCCGCTCCGGCAGGCACTCGCCGAACGGTACGGCACGTTCGGCAGGGGAATGCGGGGAACGGGGATTCCGCAGGCCGATCTCTCCGTCGCCTTCTTCGAACGGAGTCTCCAGCTGACGGCGGATGGAGGGGTCGTCGGAATGGTCGTCCCGGTCAAGTTCGCGACGGCGGGGTACGCCTCCTCCATCCGGCAGCAACTGGTAACCACGACCAGAATTGTGGCCCTGCACGACTGGAGCGAAGAATCACGCGAGCTCTTCGAGGCCGATACCTTCCCCTTTGGCGTCGTCATAGAAAAAGGAGGAGCGCCCCGGGGAATCACGATCTCTGATGGAGGTGAACCCTTCACGCTTCCGCAGCGAAGGCTCGGCACCAGCGGCGGACCCTGGATGCTCGTGCGGCGCGGCCCAGCCGAGCTGCTCGACCGGATCCGGAGGCGCTTTCCGGCATTCGAGCGAAGAATCGGCAAGCCGGCGATGGGCGTTCGTACCGGTGCCAACGCGGCATTCTTCGTCGATGACGTTCGGCTGATCGCCGGTCAGAAGTTCGCGCGCGTGGAGGGAGTGATGCTGCCTCTCGACGCGGTGGTTCGGTCGACGCGGGGTCGCGATGTGCAGAGGTGGAAAGCCGACGACTCGGTCTGGATGCTCTGGCCGGAGAAGCGGCGCGAATGGGTGGAAACGTGGGAGGACCGTCGCGGACTCCAGCCGGGCTCGTTCCGGATCGCCCGGCCGGCGGGCTTCGATCGCTGCAAGGTGGTCTGGAAGGACGTCTCCAGACGCATGACCGCGGCGGTCCTTCCTCCCAGCCGAGTCATCGAAGGAGAAAGCGTTCCGCTCGTTCCCAATCAGACGACCTATATGGTCGCAGTCGGCGACGAGCCGCTCGCCTGGGGTGTGGCGGCGCTTCTGAACTCGACGGTCGCCGGCGCGCTTCTCGTGGCTGCCGCCGATCGGGCCAAGGACCGGCATTTCAGGTATTTCGGCCGGACCGTCGCTCGGCTTCCAGCGGCGGGATCCGCGGCGGCGCTGCGAAGGCTCGCGCCGACCGCTCGCGCCTGCCCCGGCTCGAAAACCCTGGAAGAGCAGCTCGACCGCGAGGTCGCCCGACTCTACGGGGTTTCGTCCCGCGAGCTGGAAGTTCTGGCGGAGTTCCTGGAGGAGCGAGCCGGGTGAGCCCACGCCGAGTCGCGGACTGGGTTGCGGAGGCGAGAACGGCGACCCTCCCACCTCTGCGTTTTCCTCCGCCCGCTCCTCTTTTTCCGCATCAGGAGCTCGGCGCACGCCGGCTCGTATACCTCCTCACCCGCTACGGAGGTGCCCTGCTTCTCGATGGGGTGGGCATGGGGAAATCGTTCACCGCCGCCGCTGCGGCACGAGAGCTCAACCGCGCCGGTTGGAGCGTGCACCTCGTCGTCCCCGCTCCGATCGTTCCAGCCTGGTCGGCCTGCCTTGCCCGCTTCGGCATCGATGCGGCGGTTCTCACTCACGACATGCTCGCCGGAGTCGAGCAGCCCCCGCTTCATCCCGCTCTCCTGGTCGTCGACGAGGCTCACCGGTTCAGAAATCCTTCGACGCGCCGCTGGAACGCGCTCGCCCGCTGGAGCGTCGGCCGCGCTCTCCTTCTGATCACCGCGACTCCGATCTGGAATCGCGAGGAAGACCTTCTCACGCTTCTCAAGCTCGCATTTCGTGACGATGCGCTCGCGAAGAAGGGGCACGCTTCAATCGACCTTGCCTTCGAGCTGAGTGACGAGCGCGCGATTCGCTCGATCGTGGCGCTCACGGGCCTGAGACGAACCGAGCAAGTGGAAAGCCTCCGGTTTCCGGGCGAGAGACGGGCGGTGGTCCGGTACGATCAGCGCCGTCGCTCGGAAATCGTCGCCGCTATCCGCGGTCTCCGTTTCCCGATGCTCGAAGGAGATCCCTCGCTTCTCCGCTCCTTCCTGCTCAGCCGTCTCGATTCGAGCCTCTCGGCTCTGCTCGATTCGCTCAGCAGGCAACGGAGATTCTGTCGAAGGGCATCCGAGTCGGCACGAAGCGGCTTTCCGATGACGCGTCGGAGCTTCGATCGACTATACCAGCCGGACGATGGCGAATATTTTCAGGACCTTCTCTTTCCGGGAGCCTTTCTCGCGCCAGGAATCGATGACTCCACGGATCTCGAGATTCTGGCAGCCGAATCGGAAAGGCTCGAGCAGTTGATGGCTCTCGTCCTCTCGATCGAGGATGACAAGCTCGCGCGCCTTCGCGAGGTCTTCCAGGCCGAACAGTCCACGCCTGTGATCCTCTTCACACGTTCACGCGTCACCGCAATCAATGTGTATCGGGAGATGAAGGCCAGTGGCCGCTGCGCGCTGATCACCTCGTCTGCCTCGTGCGACGCCAGCGGCAGTCCGTCGACCATGCAGAAAGTTCTGCAGCAGCTGCGCGCCCGCGCCATCGACCTCCTCGTTCTCACGGACCTTGCCTCGGAGGGCCTCGATCTTCAGGTCGCCGGAGCGGTCATCCACTATGACCTTCCCTGGACGGCGGTGAAGATGAAGCAGCGTGCCGGGCGTGCCAGGCGCATGGGGCAGGCGCGGGAGGACGTAAGAGTCGTCTGCTTTCTTCCGGCCAGACCCGACCGTTCCGCGATGCTTTCGTTCATTGGCCGGAAACACAGGCTGGAGAACCGGCTCCTCCGCGCCGACCCTCTGGCGTGCGAAGCGCAGACCGCTCCGCATCAGGAGCGGCTGATCGCCATGGTTGGAAGGCGGACTCTGATCGCTGCGGGCGGAGCGGTTTCCATTCGCGAGGGTGGAGCGGACACCGCCGACCCCTGTTTGATTCGAAGTCTTCTCGACCAGCTGGCAGAGCCCTCGCGCGACTCCCGGTCTATCGAGGAGGAGCTGATGGCGCAGCCGCCAGGCAGGGTGACGAAGAGCGCTCGACCGGGCGGGTTTCGAAGCCGTCTGCGGAACGACGCGGTCCTCGAAGCTCTGGCGGTGAGGAATCGTTCGGGGATCGAGCTCCTCCTCGCTGACAGTGTCGGCCCCGCGTCGATCGCAAGCCTGGCTGAGTCGATCGCCGCGGAAGCGATGATCGTTCAGAACCTCGATGAGGAGAGGGGGGCAGGCGTTTCGCCCGTGATCGCGGCGTCATTGTTCCCTACAGCCGATACCTGACGAGGGATCCGCCCGCCTAGGACAAAGGACGATCCGCGAACGACGATCCCCCTGGCTGGGCGTTCGTCATTCGCGCGATCGTCGATCGTCATTCGGAGGAGATCCCCTTTAGCGGGAGATTGCGACCTTCATCGCGTGGGTTTCGGCCGCCCTGCTGAACGTGTCGTACGCTTCCATCATCTGATCCAGCTTGAAGCGATGCGTCACGAACTTCTCGGGCGAGAGCTTCCCTTGCGCCACGAGCTTGAGCAGCATGCCTGTCGTCGTGGCGCTCACCAGTCCGGTGGAGATGTTCACGTCCTTGATCCAGAGCTCCTGAAGCTTGAGCTCGACCGACTTTCCGTGAACGCCGACGTTGGCGACGGATCCGCCGGGGCGTATGAGCGAAGTGCACATGTCGAAGGTCTGCGGGATTCCAACTGCTTCGATGGCGACATCGACCCCGAGTCCGTCGGTCAGGGCCATGACCTGGTCGTGCCAGCCGAGGGACGACGACGTGCGTGCCGCCGGCGTGCTGTTGACCGTGTCGGTCGCTCCGAACGTCCTGGCCAGCTTGAGCCGGTTCTCGTCGAGATCGATGGCGATGACGCGCGAGGGACCGTACAGGTTGGCGGTCATGATGACCGAGAGCCCCACCGGTCCCGCGCCCACGACGGCGATGACGTCGCCCGGCTTGACCCGTCCGTTCCGGATGCCGATCTCGAAGCCGGTCGGCAGGATGTCCGAGAGCATGATGGCTGCCTCGTCGCTCACTCCGCCCGGCAGCTTGTGGAGCGAATTGTCGGCGAACGGGACGCGGACAAACTCCGCCTGGGTGCCGTCAATGAGATGGCCGAAGATCCAGCCGATTCCGCTGGTCCCTTCCGGATCGAGGCAGTGAGACGGCAGCTGCTGATGGCAGTACGAGCACGAGCCGCATGAAGTGATGCAGGAGACGATCACTCGATCCCCGACTTTCAATCCCTTCACCGCCGTGCCGATCTCGGTGATCGTTCCCACACCCTCATGTCCGAGGACTCGACCATCCGTCACGGCCGGAACGTCTCCCTTGAGGATGTGGAGGTCGGTCCCGCAGATCGTCGTGGTATCGATTCGGACGATCGCATCGGTGGGTGCCTGCATCCTGGGATCCGGGACGGATTCCCAGGCTTTCTGTCCGGGGCCGTGATAGACCAGAGCTTTCATCGGTGTTCTCCTTCGGTCGTGAGTTTGACTACTCACTCGATGATGGCGCTCCACCCACCGCTCGGGCGTGTCTCAGCGCACGCATCGTCGTGCGAAGGCGCGGAGGTGAAACTGGTTTGCCCGGGAGCAGACCGGTAACTCGTTTCTACTCGGTGGGTTCGCCCGGAGTTCAGGTGACCGGGCTCATCTCGCGCGTCAGCCCGCATGCGGCGCTCCGGCTTCGGGCGCGCACGCCTGCGGCGGTCGGGACGGTCGGGTTAGCGGGGCGACTGGAAGAGTGGAGCTCCCGTCCGGACGTCGACGGTTGATGCGTAGGCGAAAAACTCCGCCCCTGGCGTGGTGGCGCGGACCAGGATCACGAGGTTTGCGGCGTCGCCCGCAAGACGATCCAGGAGCGGGATCACCGGAGCGATCTGTCCGGCATCGAGCGCGAGCGACATGGAGTCGAGCAGCGTGCCGTCGGCATCGCGCAATTCCACCGCCAGCGACGCAGAGGTGCTGCCGAGGTTCATCACCGTTACATTCGTCCGTCGCTCCGCGCTCTTTTCGAGGCCGATCAGCCGGGCTTCCTCGCCCGAGTGAAACAGTTGCGTCTGGGCGATGATCGGTACGCTCTGGGCGATTCGGCCGCCGTCGCTGGTCTGGTTGTAAGTCGAGCTTCGTACGATGAGGGCGTCGGTCGTGGTGTCGATTCGGAGCGCGCCGCTGACACTTTCTTCTTCGAACAACTCTCCGACGACATCGCTCCAGCTGACCGATTTCCCGCCTTCGACGGTCACGGAGACCTCAGCCTGAAAGCCGGCAGCACCAGCGCGAAGCAGATGAAGGCGCGCTCCCGCGGGCGTGGATCCGGCGTTGTAGAGAGTCAGGGTCGAGAGCCAGCGCGAGCCGTTGCCCCCTTCCAGATTTGCGACTGCCGGAACGATCAGCCGCCGGTCGTAGTAGAGCTCTCCTTCGCTGCCGGCGCCGCGAAGCTCGATCGTCGCCGATCCGGCTTCAGCGCTGACTGCGATCAGACGCGCCGAGACTTCGCCGTGGTCGGCGGGCGTGAATGCGAGCTCCAGCGGGAGGTTCGAGCCGGCCTGGATGACCCGCGGAAGGGAAGGGACGGCTACCGAGAAAGAAGAAGATCCTTCAAGACGAACCTCACTTAACGTGAGAGCACTGGAGCCCGCGTTCACGACGACGGCAGTGCGCCTTTCCGTGACGCCAAGTCCGACGGAACCGAAGTGAAGATCCGACGGCCCGAGGTGGAGGCTCGGGCTCGCTGCGCCGATCGAGACTCCCCCGGCAACGATTCGGGCGCCAGTCACGAGCGCTGCCGCGGCGGTAGACGCGGAGAGGCTCTCGCTGCGTACGGTTACCGCGGCGAATCCCTGCGCCTCGGGCCGAACGCGAAAACGGAGAACCGCGATCGATCCGTCGGGGAGCGACTCGAGGGGCCGCTGACGGTCGTACACGGTGATGCCGATCGAGGAGCCGGCGCTGGAAACCCAGGAGGAGGAGGTGAAGCGAGCCGGGACCGGGAGATCGACCTTGGAGCCCGCGGCGGGGTCGCCCGCGAGCAGGAGTTTTTCGGCGTCCCATTCAACCATGAGGGCGATGGCGCTGATCTCGACGCCTCCGGTCTCGAGGAGGATGGGGATGTCGACCGTCTCTCCCGGGACCCCCGAGGCCGCCCCGACCACCACGGACCATGTTCCGGGCGCAGCGGCCGCCAGCTGGGGGAAAGCGGCCAGGGCGACCATCAAGAGGCCGATTCGCAGGGTTTGTGTCGCGTTTGAGATTCGAAGGCTCCGCATCCGTCACTTCCCGGGGAGGAGGCAGAAGAGCAATCTCCGTTCCCGTCCCTCGGTTCGGGATGGCGATGCCGACTATAATCCCACCCGGTGTCCGATCACGACCTTTTGATCGTCGATGACGAGGCGTCCCTCCGTGACTTCCTGAGCATCGTTTTCGAGGAGGACGGCTGGGCGGTGCAGACGGCATCTTCCCTCGCGGAGGCCCGTCAGTCCTTTGCTGCCCACGAGCCGAGCGTCATCCTCTGCGACCTGATGATGCCCGATGGGACCGGTATGGACTTTCTGCGCGAGGTCAAAGTGCAGAACGAGTCGCTTCCGGTGATCATGATCACCGCTCACACCTCGACGCGGTCGGCGGTCGAGGCCCTGAAGGCCGGCGCGCACGACTACATTGCGAAGCCGTTCGACGTCGAAGAGCTGAAGATCATCGTGGCGAAGGCCGTCGAGCGCAGCGAGCTCGAAGCCGAGAACGTCCACCTCCGCAGCGCGCTCGAGTCTCGATTCACCTTCGCCAACATCATCGGAAAGAGCGCGAAAATGCAGGAGATCTTCGCGATCGTCTCGCGCATCGCGCGAACCAACTCGACGGTCCTGATCTCGGGCGAGTCGGGCACGGGGAAGGAGATGATCGCCAAGGCGATTCACTACCATTCCGGTCGCCGCGGAAAGTTCGTCTCGATCAACTGCGGCGCCCTTCCGGAGAATCTCCTCGAATCCGAGCTGTTCGGTCATGAACGGGGGGCGTTCACGGGCGCGATCCGCGACAAGCGGGGCCTGTTCCAGGAAGCGAACGGCGGGACGGTGTTCCTCGACGAGATCGGCGAGATGTCGACCGGCATGCAGGTCAAGCTGCTGCGGGTGCTGCAGGACAGGACGGTGCGCAAAGTCGGTGGAAACACCGAGGTGGCTGTCGACGTGAGGGTCATCGCGGCCACGAACCGCGAGCTGCAGGAGCTCATTCAGCGCGGACAGTTCCGGGAAGATCTCTTCTACCGGATCAACGTCATTCCGATCTCGCTCCCGGCGTTGCGCCAGCGCAAGGAGGACATTCCTCTGCTGGCCGAGCACTTCATCACCAAGTGCTCCGCGGTTGCGGGCGTGGAGCCGAAGAAGATCTCCGTCGACGCCATCAAGGCGCTGGAGAGGTACTCATGGCCGGGCAATGTTCGAGAGTTGGAGAACGTCATCGAGCGTAGCGTCGCGCTGGAGACGGCTGAAGTCCTCACCACGCGCTCGCTCCCGGAGACGGTGCTGTTCGGCGGAACGCTCAGCGCGGGCCCGATGGAGCTTCCCGAAGGGGGCATGGACCTCGAGAAGCATCTCGAGAACGTCGGAAAATTCTTCATGCTGCGCGCACTCGAGCGGACCGGGGGAGTTCAGACTCAGGCGGCGGAAGTGCTCGGCATGTCGTTCCGCTCCTTCCGCTACTACGCGAAAAAATACAACCTCATCGCCCGCGACGAAAAGGGCGTGGAGGGGAATGGGGAGACCGGCGATGAGGCGGATGACGATGGTTCTTGATCTGGTTCTGGCAACCATGATCCTCGCAGGCTGCGGCGGGTCCCCCGTCGCGCAATCCGGAACGGCGACCGCCCCCGTTGCCGGCAGTTCGGATCCCCGGGTGATTCTGCCGGACGGCTCTTCGATCGCGGTCGAGGTCGTGGCCGATCCCGAATCGCGCGCCAGGGGCCTCATGTATCGACCCTCGCTCGCTGATGACCGCGGAATGCTCTTTCTCTTCCCGGAGCCCGATGTTCACTCTTTCTGGATGAAAGACACTCTGATTCCGCTCGACATGATCTGGCTCGACCCCGAGCGGCGCGTCATCGCCGTCGAGCGGGACGTGCCTCCTTGCCAGGCCGATCCGTGCCCTTCGTACGGTCCGTCAGCCGAGGCGCTTTACGTTCTCGAGCTCGCCGCCGGTCAGGCGGCCGCGCATGGGATCGAGCCCGGGGACGTCCTCGAGCTCCGCGACATCGGGCAATACAAGGCGCGTTGATCCGGTTGCAGCCCGGGCAGGAAAGATCACCCCCGAAACCATGCTGAGATCGCGCGAAAATCTCCACGTCATCTACATTCTTCTCTTCCTCGAAGCCGCGTTTTATCTACTTCAGGTTCAGGACGCAGAGAGATACCAGACAGTCTTCGCTTTCATCCCGGAAGCGTTCCTGTCAGGCGAGATCTGGAGGATCTTCACCTACCAGTTCATCCATGGCTCTGCCCTCGGCCTCTTTTTCGCGCTTCTGATCCTCTACATCATGGGCAATGCGCTCGAAGAGATGTGGGGATCGACTGATTTCATCGTCTTCTGGCTGCTGTCCGTGCTCGGTTCCGCGCTCGTCGCTCTCGTGCTCGGATTCCCGTTTCTCATCGGATCATTTTTCCTCAGCTACTCATTGCTGTTTGCCTACGCGGCGACCTTTCCCGAGATGACGTTCTATCTCTTCTTCGTGCTGCCGGTGAAGGTGAAGTGGCTGGCATGGATCGCTCTCGCGATCCTCGGGTTCGGTCTCTTCAGCGGGAGCGGCTCTCAAGTTGCGGCCGCGGGGGGCGCCATGGCCAGCTTCGCGTACTTCTGGCTGCGTCATGGCAAGGCAGCGGGCAACATCCGTCTTCCCCGGCGTCCCCGTCAGCCGCTGGTACCGACCGAGAGGCCACCGCTGACTGCGGATGATCAAGGTAAGGCCGAGGCGAATCTCGCCCTCTTCCAGGAGATCCAGTCCACTCTCGAAAGCGGCGACCCTGCGGCGAGCGAGGCGCTCGCGCAGCGAATCTCCGAGAATATCGTCCCGGGGGTGAACATTTGTCCGCCCCCCGACTACAAGCCGAAAGCCGAGGATCGCTACTGCATTCAATGCGAAGGCTTCGCTGAATGCTCCGCGCGCTTCATTCGCCTGAATTCGGGAGCCGGGAACGGCGAATCGAAGTCCTGATCAGCTTTGCGGTGGCGGGCTGGCCGGACCGGAGCCGCCGGTGCCACCGCCACCGCCACGACGACGACGGCGCCTGAAACGCTTGCGCCCCGTCCCCTCGTTCTTCGGCTGAGCGCCCGACGAGGGCGCGGCGGCCTCCGGCGCTGCCTGCTGCTGTCGCGGCTTCTGCGGGGGACGCTGTTCCTTCGGCTGCTGGGTCTGAGTGGGCGTCGTCTGGGCCGCTTCGCCTGCGCCGCCGCGACCGCGGCCTCGACGCCGACGGCGCCGGGATTTTCCTTCTGCCGGCTTTGGCTGCGGTGGAGAGCTCTGTTGCGTCTGCGGCGGTTGGCCAGCCTGAGGTCGCTGCGGCTGACGTCCTCTCCCTCCGCCGCCTTTCTTCCGCGGCTGCACTTCCGGGGTCGGCGAATCGCTTCCCTGTGGCTGCCTGGACCCGGGGCGGCGGCGTCCTCCTCGCGCGGGGGGGCGCGAGTCGTCGGGCATCGCCTGGCCGCGGGCGCGCAACTTCTCGCGCAGGCGGCGGCGCGCGTCGGTCTCTCTCTTGATGCGGACGGAGTCGTGCCCACAGTAAGGACAACGGATCCATCCCTCGGGGTACGTTCGGTCGCAGGCCGAGCAGAGAATGCTCTTCGGCAGGGGCATCGGCGAGCGATTGTACCGAAAAACCGGAATAGCGGATCGATCCCCCTGCTTTGGGATTGCAAGGGCGTTCCGACTGGCAGTCACCGTCGCGAAAGCCGATTTTTCATGGATCCCGATCAGCGAAAGACCATCGAGACTCTGATCGAGCTCGCCGGCAGTTCCGACCCGTCGGGGTGCTGGGATCCCGAGCGCGCGGTGGCTCTTCTGCGGCACCGAACGACTCGGGAGGAATTGCAGGAGCTCGGAGCGAGCGAGGCGCTGATCGCGGAGATCTGGCCGGAGACGCGTGAGAGGTAAATTTTCGATTCGGATCGAGGCTCGTTTCGAGTCCGCGCATTTTCTCCGGACCTACCGGGGAGTTGCGGAGCCGCTTCACGGTCACTCCTACCGAGTCGAAGCCGTTCTGAGTGCTTCGGGCAAGGGAGTCGACGAGGACGCGATCGCGGTCGATTTCGTCACGTCGAAAGCAGAGCTCGAGCGGCTGGCGAAGAAGCTCGATTTCGCGTGCATCAACGACATCGAGCCTTTCACCGAAGTGAACCCGTCCGCCGAGAACATCGCCGAATGGTTCTGGCAGGAGATGAGCGCGATCGTAAAGGCGGATGGGGCGGTGGTCGATTCGGTCACGGTCTGGGAAGGACCGTTCAACGCCGCGACCTTCGAGCCCGATCGCCAGGCCTAGGGAACCCGGCTCACTCGGGCTGCTCCCCGGCGAACCTCGAGGTCGTGAGAACGTAATCAGACATCGCCGTCGCGCAGAGGATGCCGCGGCCGTCGTAGATCTCCACGCGAGCCACGCAGATCTTCGAGCCTTTCTTGAGGATGACCGCGCTGGCGCGCGCGACGTCGCGCGCGCGCCGAAGGTAATGGAGCGAAAGGTTCGAAGTCGCGAATCCCATCTTCCCGTCGAAATTCGTTGCGAGCGCTCCGGCCACCGCGACGTCCGCGAGGATGGCGATCACCCCGCCGTGGATGGTGCCCGATCCATTGTCGGTCGAGGGACCGATCGCCGCCTCCACGGTGCAGCGATCAGGCTCGAGTGAGACCAGCTCAATCCCGAGAAATTGATGGAGGGGATGGTGCGAGAAGCGGCCCCGCAGGCTCTCGAGGAGCGTTTCCAGCTGGCCGCTCATCGCGTCTCGGGTCCGGCCGTCGCGAGAATCTTGTCGAGCGCGGCCGGGTCGTCGGGGAGAAAGCCGACCGCCGGAAGCCTTCGAGTCACTTCGATCCAGTCGCTGTTGCGAGCGAACACATCGCGGAAGATCGGGAGCGCTTCGGCTTCTCTCCCGATGGTGAACAGTGTTACCGCGACCCAGTATGGAAGCTCCTCGATCTCCGGCGCGAGCTCGGCTCCTGCGCGATACTCCACCATTGCTTCCTCCCACCGTTCCTCGGCGGCGAGCGCGTCGCCGCGGTTCATGTGGTTGTAGGCGCGCTGAAGCCGGACCAGGCGTCGCAATTCCGCCAGAGGCTCCGGATGATCCTCGATCCTCAGGTCGAAAATTCGGTCGGCCCATGGGCTGCCGCTGGGCTTCGCCTTCACGATCAGGAGCGCCGCCGACTGCCGCCCGCGTATGTCGCCACCAGCCGCTTCAGCGGCATCGAGGGCCGCGAGCATTCTCTCGGCCAGGTCGCCTTCGGTTGCTTCGAAGGCCGCCGCCATGGCCGGCCACACGCGATCGCTTCGCATGAGATTCGCCTGTACCGAGAAGCCGGCTCCCTGTTGATCTCCGGCCGCCGGGATGGCGCTGGCTCCGGTGTGAGCGGCGACGCGTCCCTGTGCGTCGACCATGGCGACCTGCCGGAAAGCAGCCTGCGGGTCGGAAACCAGAAGGCTGTCGAGTGCCTGTTTTGCCGATTTGCCGCTTCGCATCAGCTCGAGGCCCAGGGGTCCATAAGACGGATCCACACTCGCCTGCGTCGCCACCGCGCCTACGCCCGGTTCCGCCCATGGAACGACGGACCCGACCGAAAACCAGTGGGACTGAACCGCCACGCCCAGGTCGCCAGTGACCGGATCGCGCGCGACGATCGAATAGGTGTGCACGAGAGGATCGGCGATTGCGGGGAAGGCCGCGAGGGTCAGCACGAGGACGATCGACCTGGAAAGCATGGTTCTCCTCCGTTCCGGGGGGCGAGAATAGCGCGATCCCTTCCCCTTTCCAACGAAATGAGAGAATGTCCGCATGGAGCTCCCGCTCCTCCTCGCGATGATCGCGACGGCCGTTCTGCTCGCGGCTGCGGCGATTCTTTTCTTCGAACGATCTCCGAGCCGGCAGGTCTCGGGAGAACCCCCGTCGAGGGAGATCATCGAGGCGACTTTGCTCGAGGCCGTGGCTGCTTCGGCCGGAGCAGACGTTTCGGGCAGGGCGGCGCAGGTCGCGATCGACATCGGAAGCTGGGCCGAAGCCTACGCGCGTCGAGCGAGCGCAGACGAGAGAAAAGCCCTTCTGGAGCGAGCCGCCGGCATCGCGATTGGAACGACACCGGTGATTCCCCTGGCGCAGTATGACGCGCTGCTCGAGCTGGCCTTCGGTCTGGGTTTTCATCCCGATGCGCTCGCGAGACTCAGGGCCCGGTACCGGTTCGAATATGTGGACCATGCCAAGAGAGGCCGCCCGCGCAGCGCCGATCGCACCGGAGGCGCTTCACTCTTCCGCAGCGAAGAGCCGGGAGAGCGCGAGCGGCTGCTGAAGGCTCTCCGGCTCGGCCGCGAGCCGAGTCGCCGGGAGATAGTCGCAGCCTGGCGGCGGCTGGCGGCTGAGAATCATCCCGACCGGTTTCACGGGCGCGAGGGGGAGGAGCGGGACCGGGCTGCGGCGCGATTCATCGAAGTAACCGAAGCCTGTGAGAGACTGCTGATTCTCAGCGGCGAAGCGGGAAGGGGAACTCAGCAACGGCCTTGACCCGGAAAATTCCCGTTGCTATACTGGGCGGCCCGTTAGGGAATAGGCTTCGTTCACAGGTTGTTGACAGTCCTTCCGCCGAACCAATTTCCCAACTCAGACGTATTCTTTTCACCGGAACGAAGAGGGGACGCCTCGTCTCCTCGGGAAGACGCCAGCGCCGAGCGTCGCGAATCGCGAACAACGGGGGGCAGGGTGTCCCGGGGTGAGTTAACTCATTGACCCATTTACTACGAGCCGCCGGCCGGGAAGCATCTCGACCGGACCGGACAGCAGGCCGGTTGGCGGCACGGAGTATGAACCAGTATCCCCCAGCGCGGTCGGGATGATCGCCAGGAGTTGAGATGAAGAGCGCCGAAGCCTACGAGCACGAGCAGGGATGGGATTTCGAGAAGGCAGCCATGCCTTACGTCGATTCCCTCTACAACACCGCCTACCGGATGACCCGGAATTCCGAGGACGCCGAAGACCTCGTGCAGGAGACGTATCTCAAGGCGTACAAGTACTACGACAAGTTCGAAGAGGGAACGAACTTCAAGGCGTGGCTCTTCAAGATCATGAAGAACACGTTCATCAACAACTACCGGAAGAAAAAACTGACCCCGCACAAGATTGATTTTTCGGAAATCGAAGAATCCTACGAGCGGGTGATTCAGAAGAATGCGCCCGACCTCATCCGCGACCCGGAGACCGAGATTTTCCAGGACATGATGGATGAGGACGTCAAGCGGGCGCTCGACACGCTCCCGCACGACTACAAGATGGTCGTTCTGCTGGCCGACATCGAGGGATTCTCCTACAAGGAGATCGCCGAGATTCTCGATTGCCCGGTTGGCACGGTAATGTCAAGGCTGTACCGCGGGCGGAAGATGCTCGAGCGTACTCTGCTCGAGTACGCGCGCAAGTACGGCTACATCCGCGGTGGTGAGCCCGCCAAGATGCGCTCGCGCAAGGACGAAGGCAAGAGCGGCGCGAAGAAGAAGGGCGGGGCCGACGTGGAGGCCGAGGAAGCGCCGGCCGGCGACGAGGAAGATGATCTCAACCTTCTCGCGAGCGATACGGAAGAGTTCGAGTTCGAGCTCGACGACAGCTCCGAAGAAGAAGAGGAATTCGAACTCGAGTAGCGTAGTTGGATCAGTCGGGATTCGTCACGCCCCAATTCGAATAGAGGAGACCTTAATGGTCTGTGACGATGTACGACGGGTCGTTTACTTTTTCCTCGACGATCAGCTCGGGGAACGCAAACTCGAGGATCTTCGGGGCCACTTGAAAGACTGCCGGAACTGCGACGACCGCGTCGCCGTTCATAAACGTCTGCGCGACTTCATTCGCCGTCGCCTGCATCCGCTCAGCGCACCGGGCCCGCTTCGTTCCCGGATCCACGAAGCTCTCCGTAGATCGCCAGCCTGAGCGGCGCCACGTGGCAGATCCCAGGCTTCTGTTCGTCACCTCCAACCCAAACAAGGCCCTCGAGGCCGAGAGGATTCTCGGCCAGCCGCTCCTGAGGGTCGATTTCGCCCTTCCTGAAATCCAGGCCGCCTCCGTCGAGGAGGTCACCCGCCACAAACTCGAGTTCGCCCGCACCCGCGAGTACGGCCCACTTCTGGTCGAGGACGTCTCCCTGGGGTTCGAGGAGCTCAATGACTTCCCCGGTCCCTTCGTTCATTGGCTTCTGAAGGCGGCTGGCGGCGAAGGCCTCGCCGCGATCGCGTACTCGCTTCGCAATCGCGCCGCCACCGCACGCTGCTGCGTCGGATATTTCGATGGCACGAGCACTCATCTGATTCTCGGCGAAACCCGCGGAACGGTCCTGGTCAAGCCGCGCGGGGAGGCGGGGTTCGGCTGGGATGCCTGGTTCCAGCCCGACGGGGCGTCCCGTACCTACGCCGAGATGTCCGCTTCCGAGAAAGATGAGATCTCGCATCGCGGCCGCGCATACCGGGCCCTCCGGGATCTGCTGTCGGCCGCGAAGGAGTCCGATCCAGAGAACGGCTCCGATTCCGAGCCAGCGTCCGGTTTTGAAGACGAAAAGCTCTGAGAACGGGACATCTTCAGTTCCAGCCTTTCGTTTCCTTCTGGCTAACTCCATTATTACCAGCAGTTTGTGTTTCGACCTCTGTTGGCAGCGCCCTTGAAGTACAGAGGGGAAGCCACCGCGTGAAAGGTGGCGGAAAGGGGGCAAGACCATGTGGGTATTCGATGGCGAAGAGTGGATCCAGGAAGGCGGCGAGGAGAATTCGGCGCCGAACCGGAAGCCGACCCCCGAGCAGCATGACCGTCTCGGACCGGAACTCCAGATCGTGCCCCTGATACGCCGGCGCGAGAAGGAAGAGCTGCCGCCGTTCCCGATCGCAATCCCGTGATGCTTACGATGAACTCGAACGAAAGGGCCGCCTGCGAGGCGGCCCTTTTTCTTTAGGACTCGAGAAATTCGCGAATTGCGGGCTCGATGGCGTCCGGCACCTCCGTCAGGATCCGGTCGGCATGCCATCGCCCTGGAACCTCGAGCAGGTGAAGCCTGGAGTTGCCGCAGCGCTCGTGGAGCCTCGCACCGTGTGAATCGTCCACCAGCCAGTCGCGCCGGACGTGAACGATGGTGACCGGTACCTTCACTTTCGCGATCTCGTCTTCCGCGCGAATCTTCGAATGGAACCAGAAGCCCCAGTCGAACCGGGGGGTCCGCAAAATCTGGCCGGCCGCGAGATGCCGGTGCGCGGTCAGCGGGTTGAGTCGCGGCCGCAGTCGGCCTAGATTCCCCACGGGTGAAATGAGGAGAAGCTTTCCCCAGGGGAGCTCAGGGTGGCGGGCAGCCGCGGTGGTTGCGATGGATCCTCCCATCGAAAAGCCGATCATGTCGATTCGCGCCGCTCCGGTCAGGCTGAGCATCGCGCTCGCAACCGCAGCCACGTCCAGATGCTCGTCGCGGTTGAAGCCGAACCGTCCACCGCTCTCTCCGTGACCGCGAATGTCCATGACTGCGACGCTTCCGTGGTCCCGCAGCCGGGCGGCCAGTTCCACGATGGCCGGGTGCCGCCGATGACGCCAGAACCCTGGAACGATGAGAAACGCACGAGGAGACCCTTCCTTCAAATAAAGATCCCAGGCGATCTCGATTCCCGCTTCCGAGGCGGCCAGAAGCTTCCGCGGTTCGCCGGTCGGCCGCGTCTGTTTGCGAGCTCTGCTTGACATTGAGTGTGCCACACCTAAGATATACACCGGTTTTGTGGTCCTCCCTCTGTCAGGAGTGCACGACGCTTGCTTGAGTCGATCCGCGACCCGAAAGAGTTTGAGCAGTGGAAGGCGCTCGTAGAACGATTCGAACCCGATGCGAAACGAGGTGATCTAGGCAACCCGCGTTCGTTGTGCAGTAAGACAGCAGTCCTGAATCTCGAGTTCTCGAAACGAAAGCCGTTTTGAGTGGTTGAAACCCCAAGTAGACGAAACTTAAGGAGAATATTGAATGAAGAAGTCCCTGGTTCTCACGCTGATCGCCGTTTTCGCCGTCGGAATTCTCGCTCTTGCCTGCGCGCAGGAAGAGACCGTCATCACCGACACCGCCGCCACTGACACTGTCATGGTCGACACCGTCGATCCGATGTACACCGACACCGTCATGACGGACACCACCATGACCGACACGACGATGACCGACACGACGATGACGGACACGACGATGACGGACACGACGATGACGGGCACCACCGACACGACGGGCACTCAGCAGTAAGCAGAACAAACGTTGTCCGGGAAGCCCCCGCTTCGGCGGGGGCTTTTTCATTTCCGCCCGAAGTTCGGGGAGCTCTCGAGGTCGGCCTTCAGCCGAGCGAACACTTCCCGGACCGACTGCTCGAGCCGCTCGAGAGATCCGGAATTGTCGATCACGTAATCGGCCTGCGCGAGCCGTTCGTCGCGCGGCATCTGCCGCTCCATCCTGCGGCAGGCATCCTTCGGGTCCATTCCTCTGGCGATCGCCCGCTCCACCTGAAGCTCCGGGTCGAGATCGACGACGACGATGCGGTCGAAGCGGGCCCTCCCGCCCGACTCGAGAAGCAGGGTCGCTTCCACCACGAAGATCCGATCGCCCCCCCGCCGTCTCTCGATCTCAATCAATTCTTCCTGCGCCGCGATGACGAGAGGGTGAATCAGGGAGTTCAGCCGCGCCGCGGATTCGGGGGAGGCAAAGGCAATCTCGGCAAGGCGGACGCGGTCGATCGATCCATCCTCGAGCAGAATCTCCCCGCCGTATTCGCCGGTCAGAGCGTCATGACCCGCCTTCCCGGGGCGGTACAGGTCGGACACGATCCGGTCGGCGTCGACCACGATGCAACCCAGCTCGCCGAGCATGGTGGCAACCGTCGACTTCCCCGAGGCGATCCCGCCCGTAAGGCCGACCTTCAGAATCATCAGCGGCGCGCCTCGGCTGCCGCGACCGTATTCGCCATCAGCATCGCGATGGTCATCGGGCCGACTCCTCCCGGAACGGGCGTGATCCAGCCGGCGACTTCGGAGACCCCTTCCAGCTCGACGTCGCCGACGAGCACAGAGCCTCTCTGCTCCAGAACCCGCCGCTTGGCCGGTCCGAGCAGCTCGACCCCGGCGTCGCCCGGCTGAAGACGGTTCATCCCCACGTCGATGACGATCGCGCCGGGGCGGACCATCTCGGGTCGGACCAGGCAGGGCTTTCCGACCGCGGCGATGACGACGTCGGCCTCGCGGACGGCGGCTGCCAGATCCCTGGTTCGCGAGTGGCAGATCGTGACCGTTGCGTGCCGGTGAAGGAGCATGGTGGCGGCGGGTTTCCCCACGATGTCACTGCGGCCGACCACGGTTGCGCGGGCGCCCGAGAGAGCGACGCCCGTCGAGTCGATCAGCCGCATGATGCCGGCCGGGGTGCAGGGAAGCAGGGAAGGCTGGCCGAGCTGAAGCCGGCCGACATTCATGGGATGAAACCCGTCGATGTCCTTGGCCGGATCGATCGCGTCGACGACGGCTCTCGAGCTCATATGGGGGGGGAGGGGAAGCTGGACGAGAATCCCGTCGACGTCCGGGTCGTGGTTGAGCCGGGCGATCTCGGCGAGAAGGTCTGCTTCGGAGAGACTGGCGGGAAAGTGGCGGATCTCTCCGGAAAGGCCGAGCTCTTCGGCCTTTTTTGCCTTGCTGCGGACATAGATTTCAGAGGCGGGATCGTCACCCACGCGAATCACGACGATGCCGGGCCGGATTCCCCGGGCCGTGAGCGTCTGGATCCGGGGTTGAAGGTCCTGAAAGACGCGGGAGGCTTCGATCTTGCCGTCGAGAATCTGGGCTGGCACGGTGGGGTCTCTCCTGGGCTCGTCGGATGTCCGCAAAGCGCGGCGGAGCCGCTTTTACCACAGGGGGAGGGTGCTCGTCAGGGGACCCGGAGCCTCTCGAGCTCGCGGGAATGAACCCTTGACGGGTCGCGTTCGTTGCATTACCGTTTCAGGCCCTTTGCGCCGGCAGGGAGCGAGTCACTCAGGCGGGCGCGTCCGGAGGCCTAGATCGGAACGGCAGGCCTGTTGAAATTTCCGAATTGAAAACCGGTTATTCCGGTCTTGGCAGGGAGAGTCATGCGTACCTATTTCCCGAAAGAAGGCGACATCAAGCCCCGCTGGTGGATCATCGACGCCGAGGGGCAGGTTCTCGGCCGTCTTTCGACGACGATCGCGACGATCATCAGTGGTAAAGGCAAGCCGACCTACACGCCGTTTCTCGACACGGGCGATCACGTGATCGTTCTGAATGCCGAGAAAGTGGTGTTGACGGGGGCGAAAGAAGATCAGAAAGCTTATCGGCGTCATACCGGATATCCGGGCGGGCTCAAAGAGAGGCAGGCGAAGTTCGTCCGCGTCGAAAAGCCCGAGATGATGATCGAGAAGGCGGTCTGGGGCATGCTCCCGAAGAGCAAGCTTGGACGGAAGATGCTGAAGAAGCTCAAGGTCTACCGCGGTGGAAATCACCCGCATGAGGCCCAGCAGCCGGAGAAGCTCGAAATCGAAGGACGGACCAATGGCTGAGTATTACGGAACCGGTAGACGGAAGTCCTCCACGGCTCGCGTGCACCTGCGTCAGGGCACGGGCAAGTTCGTGATCAACAAGCGCACGATGGAAGACTACTTCCCGAACGACGTGCTGAAGATGGTCATCAGGCAGCCCCTGTCGCTGACCGAGACGGCCGACCACTTCGATGTCGTGGTGACCGTCGACGGCGGCGGCCCGAGCGGGCAGGCTGGCGCGATTCGTCATGGCATCTCACGCGCGCTGTTGAACTTCAACGGCGAGCTCAGGAAGCGCCTCAAGAAGGCGGGCCTCCTCACGCGCGATCCGCGCATGAAGGAGCGCAAAAAGTACGGACAGAAGGGTGCGCGAGCACGCTTCCAGTTCTCGAAACGCTGATTCGATGATTCTGCTTCAGGTTTGCTGAAGGTGATGGGACAGGGGCCGTACGGTTCCCTGTCCTTTCTTTTTGAGGCAGATCGGGCAAGTGCCTTGCGGCCGGGCCCAGGCCGTCACTGAAAAAACGTCTCCCCTCGGGGAACATCAGATTGTTTGAAGCCATTACTTTTCAAACAAAGGAGGAACCGTTGGCCGTCTCTATTACGATGAAAGAGCTTTTGGAAGCTGGCGTTCACTTCGGTCATCAGACCAAGCGCTGGAACCCGAAGATGAAGAAATACATCTTCGGCAAGCGCAATGGGATCTACATCATTGACCTGCAGAAAACGCTCAAGCTCTTTAAGGAAGCTTCCGCCTTCGTTACACAGCTTGCCGGACAGGGCAAGAGGGTCCTGTTCGTCGGGACCAAAAGACAAGCCCAGGATGCGATCGTCGAAGAAGCGAATCGCTGCGGAATGTTCTACGTGAACAGCCGCTGGCTGGGCGGCACTCTCACCAACTTCACCACCGTGCGCAAATCGATCGAGCGTCTCAAGGAGATCGAGGCGCTTCTGGGTGACGAAGAGAAGGAGATGTCGAAGAAGGAGCGCGCCGCACTCGATCGCGAGCGCGATAAGCTCCAGAAGAATCTCATCGGGATCCGGGAAATGGAAGGTCTGCCCGACGCCATCTTCGTGATCGATCCGAAGAAAGAGCACATCGCCGTGCAGGAAGCCCGGAAGCTGGGCATTCCGGTGGTCGGAATCGTGGATACGAATTGCGACCCCGACGACATCCAGTACGTGATCCCGGGTAATGACGACGCGATTCGAGCGATCCGGTTGTTCACCTCCAAGATCGCCGACAGCGTTCTCGAAGGCTACGCTCAGGCCGACGCCGAACTGCAGTACGAGACCGAAGGCGCTGCCGACGCGGGTGAAGAAATCGCACCCGAGCCCGCCGAGAGCTCCGAAACCGTCGCTGTTCCCCCCGCGAACTGATTCAGACACCAACCCGAGGGCGCGTTCCGCACGGAACGCGCCCTCCCGTGGCTCGTAACCGGGGTGGCGCCCTCCGTTCCCTTCCGCGCCCTTCCCCATCCAGACTGGAGAGATGCTCATGGCTGAAATTACTGCTGCTCAGGTGAAAGAGCTCCGCGAAAAAACCGGAGCCGGAATGATGGATTGCAAGAAGGCACTGACCGAGGCCAACGGCGACTTCGACGAAGCCGTGAAGGTCCTTCGCAAGAAGGGGCTCGCCGCCGCCGGAAAGAAGGCGGGCCGGATCACCTCCGAAGGGATCGCCTGGGCCGGCGTGGTCGACGGAAAGGCCGTTGCGGTCGAGGTCAACTCGGAAACCGATTTCGTCGCGCAGAACGCCGAGTTCCGCGGGCTGGTCGAGCGCATTGCGGGCGTCGCCGCAGCTTCCTCGGCGGAGACCGTCGAGCAGCTGGCCGAGGAGAAGTGGCCCGGCGACCCCGAAGGGCGCACCGTGGCCCAGATCATCAGCGAGAACATCGCGAAAATCGGTGAGAACATCTCGCTGCGCCGGTTCGTGCGATACCAGGCGACCCCGAAGACGGTTTTCGGCACCTACATTCACGGCAACGGCAAGATCGCCGTGGTCGTCCGGCTCGAGGCCGAGGGTGGCGACCGGCAGAAGGTGGCCGAGCTCGCCTCGAACGTCGCCATGCACGTCGCTGCCGCCGAGCCGCGCTTCCTCCGCCGCGAGGACGTGACTCAGGCGGACCTCGACACCGAGCGTGAGATCGCGCGCGACCAGGCCCTGAAATCGGGCAAGCCCGAGGCCGTGGTCGACAAGATCGTCTCCGGCAAGATGGAGAAGTTCTATGGTGAGACCGTCCTCTCCGAGCAGCCGTACGTGCGCGAGGAGAAGACCTCGATCCGCCAGCTTCTGGAGCAGACCGGCCGCGAGGCGGGAACCTCCATCGAGCTGACCGGATTCACCCGCTACAAGCTCGGCGAAGGCCTCGAGCGGCGCAACGAGGATTTTGCCGCCGAGGTCATGCAGCAGGCCGGCCTCTGATCCATCCCTTCGCAGGATGGACTCCCAGCCGCGGGGTCCGTCCTGCTTTCTCTCCCTCCCACGGGAGCCGTGGTATATAAAGTCACCCTGACTGCCATGACGCTGAAGCCCAAATACCACCGCATTCTTCTGAAGCTCTCCGGCGAAGCGCTGATGGGTGACCGGAAGTACGGGATCGACCCCGAGACTCTCGGCATGATTGCGGGCGAGGTCGCCGACGTTCACGCCCTGGGAGTTCAGGTCGCGATCGTCATTGGCGGGGGCAACATTTTCCGCGGAATCAACGCCGCGTCCCAGGGCATCGACCGGGTCGTCGGCGACCACATGGGGATGCTCGCAACGGTGATGAACTCGCTCGCCCTGCAGGCCGCGCTCGAGCACCGCGGGATCGTCACGCGGGTAACCACCGCCCTGACGATGTCCGAGGTCGCCGAGCCGTTCATCCGGCGCAGGGCGATCCGTCACCTCGAGAAGCAGCGAGTGGTGATCTGCGCCGGAGGGACGGGAAACCCGTTCTTCACGACTGACTCCGCGGCGGCTCTCCGAGCCAGTGAGCTTGCCTGCGAGATCATTTTCAAGGCGACCAAGGTCGACGGAATCTACACCGCCGATCCGAAGACTTTTCCCGACGCCATCAAGATTCCGCGACTCAGCTATCAGCGGGTGCTGTCCGACCGCCTCGAGGTCATGGATGCCTCGGCGATCGATCTCGCGCGCGGAAGCGCCATTCCAATCTGTGTCTTTTCCATCTGGGAGAAGGGGAACATCCGGCGCGCCGTCCTCGGCCAGGAAGTCGGGTCGGTCGTGTCCGACGAGCCGGATCAGGTTCCCGTTGAGGGGGTCTGAATGCAAGTCAAGGAAGTTCTGAGTGATCTCGATCGCAGGATGCACGGGGCCATCGAGGCTTTGCACTCCGAGTTCCGCCAGCTCCGAACCGGACGGGCTTCGCTCTCGATGCTCGACGGCGTCATGGTTCCCTACTACGGGACTGATACCCCGTTGAACCAGGTCGCCTCGCTCACCATCCCGGAGTCGTCCATGATCGTCGCGCAGCCGTGGGATCGAAGCGTGATTCCGGCGGTGGAGAAAGCGATCCGGTCCGCGGACCTCGGGCTGAATCCTTCGAGCGACGGTAAGGTCGTGCGCATCCCGATCCCGCCGCTCACCGAGGAACGGCGCAAGGAGATGGTCAAGAAGGCGCATCATATGGCCGAGGAGTCCCGCACCGCGATCCGCCAGGTGCGCCGGGACGGAAACGACAAGGTCAAGAAGCTGCAGAAAGATCATGTGATCTCGGAAGACGAGGAAAAGAGAGCGCATGACGAGATTCAGAAGGTCACCGATCGCTACATCGAACAGGTGGCTGAGGTTCTCAAGCACAAAGAAGCCGAGATCATGGAGGTCTGAGACCTCCGCATTCAAGACGATCAAGAGCGAGACGTTGAGCGTTTCGCTCTTTTTCATTTTTCCGCGATGAGCAATCCCGCTGATGATCTGCGTTGTGTCGCCGTCCTTCCCGCAGGAGGGACGGGCTCGCGTTTCGGCGGCGACGTTCCCAAGCAGTTCGTCGAGGTTGGGGGCCGCGAGCTGATCACCTGGGCCCTGTCGCGCTTCGATGCATCCCCCTCCGTCAGCGGGATCGTCATCGCGGTCCATGCGGATGAGATGGATCGGGCGCGTCGCATCGTCTCCAGTCCGCACTGGCGCAAGCCGATCCAGCTGGTCGAAGGAGGGTCGAATCGCCAGCAGTCGGTCGCTCACGCGCTCGCCCTCGCAGGTGAAGAGCCTCTGGTCGCGGTTCACGATGCCGTCCGCCCTGTTTTCTCCGAGCGACTGCTCGCGGCGCTTCTCGTCAGCGCCCGAGACTGTGGCGCCGCCATCCCGGCGCGGCCGCTGACAGAGACCATTCATCGGGTGATTGGTGGATTCGTGGCCGAGTCACCCAGGCGAGAGGAGTGGGTCGCGGCTCAGACGCCTCAGTGCTTCCGCCTCGATCTTCTTTCCGAGTGTCTCGAACGCGCGCGCGGGGAGGGCTTCGTGGGCACCGATGAAGCGAGCCTTCTCGTCCGCTACGGCCATCCGGTGAGAGTGATCGAAGGCGAGGAAGCCAACATCAAGGTCACCAGGCCGGCCGACTTGAAGCAGGTCGAGCCGATGCTCGGAGTGGAAGAATGATTCGAATTGGACAGGGAATCGACGTCCACGCTTTCGAGGAGGCGCGCCCTCTGGTTCTCGGCGGAGTCCGGATTGCGAACCGCGGAGGACTCGGCGGTCACTCCGACGCCGATGCCGTTCTGCACGCGATCACCGACGCACTTCTGGGCGCTGTGGCCGCCGGAGATATCGGAAGCTATTTCCCTTCCGAGGATCCGCGCTGGAAGGGAGCCGAGTCTCGTCTCTTCCTCGAGGAAGCTTTGCGCATCGTCGGGGCGGGGGGGTGGGAAATCTCCAATCTTGATGTCACCGTGATCGCCCAGAAACCGAAGCTCGCCCCGCATCGCGATCCCATGAGAAGCGCGATTGCCTCGATGTTGAACCTAGGTGTGGAGCAGGTCAGCATCAAGGCGACTACAACGGATCACCTCGGTTTCACCGGCCGCCAGGAAGGAATTGCCGCCCTGGCCGTCGTTCTCCTCGTCAGAGATTGAAAGCGTCTCTCTCCGACCGGTCGTGAGGGATGCGCTATATTGCCGGCGACTTCCGGTCAGGAGCTTTCTTGGATTCTTCTCGTTCCGTTCGCGTCCGATTCGCACCTTCCCCCACCGGTCACCTCCACGTAGGTGGCGCAAGGACCGCGATCTTCAACTGGCTTTTCGCCAAACACCACGGCGGCGCCCTGATCCTGCGGATCGAGGACACCGATCAGGAGCGATCGACACGCGAATCGGAAGATATGGTGCTGTCGGACCTTCACTGGCTCGGACTCGAATGGAGTGAAGGGCCGGACGTCGGCGGCATTCACGGCCCCTACCGGCAATCGGAGCGGCTGTCGAAGTACGCGGCCGTCGCGGCGGAGCTCATCGAGAGAGGGGCTGCTTATCCCTGTTTCTGCGACGAGGCGACTCTCGACCGGAAGCGCTCTGAAGCCGAGGCAGCCGGGCGGCCACCTCACTACGATCTCACCTGCTGGAAACTCCCCGTGGAAGAGAGAACGCGGAAGGCGGAGGAGGAAAAGCTTCCGCACGTCGTCCGCTTTCATGTTCCGAAGGAACCCGACGCTCCATTCGACGCGGACGTGACGATCGACGACTTGATCCGTGGGCCCGTCACCTGGCGGAAGGAGTCTCTCGGAGACTTCATCCTGGTGCGCTCGGATGGAATGCCGACGTATAACTTTTCGGTCGTCGTGGACGACTACCAGATGGAGATCTCCCACGTCATCAGGGCCGAGGAGCATCTGACGAACACGCATCGCCAGGTTCTCGTTTATCGCGCGATGGGGTGGGCCGAGCCGGCCTTCGCACATGTGTCGCTGATTCTCGGCGAGGACCGGACCAAGCTGTCCAAGCGTCATGGAGCGACTTCCGTTTCGCAGTATGGCGAGGCCGGATATCTTTCGGACGCGATGGTTAACTATCTGACCCTTCTCGGCTGGTCTCCTCCTCAAGGGGGCGAGATCTTCAGCCGTGAGGAGGCCGTCGCCCTTTTTTCTCTGGACAGGGTGAATTCGGCTCCCGCCGTGTTCGACCCTCAGAAGCTGCTCTGGATGAACGGTCAGTACCTGAAGTCGACCGAAACGGGCTGGCTCCGAAGGCAGCTCTCTCGTGAGCTCGAGCATCGCGGCTGGGTAACCGGAGGTGGAAGCGAGGCGGAGGCCTGGCTCGACCAGGCCATCGATCTCGTCAAGAGCGGAGCCGATCGTCTGCCCGACATCCTCGAAGCGATGAGGGCCTTCTTCGAGTTCGATCCTTCACGGGGGCTGAGTGAAGAGGGAGCGAGCGAAGCTCTCGCCGATCCCGGGACGCGAGACGTGATGGCCGCGCTTGCGGCTGAGCTCGAGCAGGGCTCCCCGCTCGAATCGGCCGAGCATTATCAGGCCCTGACCGAGCGGCTCAAAGCGGCGACCGGCGCGAAGGGGAAGAAGCTGTTCATGCCAGTGCGGATCGCGACGACCGGGTCGCTCCATGGACCTGAGCTGGCGCGGGTGCTTCCGCTGCTCGAGATCGGAAGCCGGACCGCGGGGCTCGGGAAGATTCTTTCTCCGCGGGAGCGAGTAGCAGCGGTTCGCGCGCTCCTCGGTTGACGATGGCGGATCTCTACGGCGCAGGAAAAAGGCTTCTTTTCCGCCTCGATGCGGAGACGGCGCACGAGCTCGCCGTCTGGTCGCTCCAGCGGCTGGGAGGGCTCCCCCCGCTCCTCTCGGCTCTCGAGAGGCGTTATTTCCCGCGCGGAAAGCCCGTGACCTTGTGGGGGCTGAGGCTCCCTTCCAAAGTCGGTCTGGCTGCGGGCTTCGACAAGAACGCCGAGATGATTGAAGCCCTGAGCGCTCTGGGTTTTGGCTTCCTCGAAGCCGGAACGGTCACGCTGCATCCGCAGAGAGGAAACCCCAAGCCTCGGCTCTTCCGGTATCCGGCTCAGAAGGCCTTGATCAACCGCATGGGATTCAACAACGACGGCGCGCTCGTCGTTGCCGGCCGCCTCCGCCGCCTCATGCAGCGCCGAGACATGTCTGCAGGAACTCGCGTTCCGGTGTTCGCAAACGTAGGAAAGAACCGGGAGGTCGAGCCGCACGACGCTCCGAAGGCTTACGCGGCCTGCTACGAGATCCTCGGGCCCTGGGCGGATGGGGCCGTGGTTAATGTCTCATCGCCCAACACTCCCAATCTTCGCGACCTTCAGCGTCCCGACCATCTGAGGGAAATTCTCCTCGCGATGCGCGAAGCGCGAGGGCGGATGAGCTTCGCGGGGCCCGGCGAGCATCCGATTCTCGTGAAGATCGCGCCCGACCTTCATCCGGAGGAGCTCGAGGGGATTGCGCAGGTCTGCCGGGAGTTGGCGGACGGCATGGTGGCGACGAACACGACTCTCGATCACGGATCCATTCCCCCGGGGATGGATCAGCAGGGAGGACTTTCGGGAACGCCGCTGTTCGAGAAGTCGACGGCGGTCCTGAGCAATCTGCGACGCCTCGTCGGTCCGTCGTATCCGCTGGTCGGTGTCGGAGGAATCGATTCGGTGGAGGCCGCGCGCGCGAAGCTGGAAGCAGGAGCCGATCTCATTCAGGTCTATACGGGATTCGTTTACGGGGGCCCGGGTTTCGCCCGCCTCCTGGGGGAGGGCATCGCATGATCGTCTACGGAGCAAATCCAGTGATGGAGGCGCTGCGGGCTCACCCCGACCGCGTGCGCTGGGTTGCCGTCGCTCGCGAGGAGTCCAGGAGGCATCAGCGGATCGTCGAGCTGGCCCGCGAAGGGAAAACGGGGGTCCGCTTTCTCGCCTCGCGCGAGCTCGATCGGCTCAGCGGCGACGGCGTCCACAACGGTGTTGTCGCCGAGGTCTCGTCCGAGAGCTATGCCGAGTTCGAGGATCTGGCCGGGACCGTGGAGAGGGTGTTCCTCCTCGACGGCATCACCGATCCCCAGAATTTCGGCGCGATCCTGCGGGTCGCGGACGGATTCGGATTCGGGCTCGTGGTGATCCCCGAGCATGACAGCGTCGGGCTGACCCCGGTCGCGGTCAAAGCCTCGGCGGGGGCGTCGGAATGGGTCCCGGTGGCCCAGGTGACGAATCTCTCGAGGGCGATCGAGCGGTTGAAGAAGGAAGGATTCTGGATTTATGGGGCTGACGGGACGGGGGAACCGCTTTCCGGAGCGAAGCTGACTGGAAAAGTGGCGATCGTGATGGGAAGCGAAGGGAAGGGGATTCGGCGCAACGTGCTGGAACACTGTGACATGAGGATTGCGATCCCGATGAGTGGTCATGTGGATTCGCTCAACGTTGCGGCGGCTGCGGCCGTGTTCGCCTGGGAAGTGGCCCGCCAGAGCAAAGGCTGAGTCCGCTTTTCCGCCGTCTCGAGAGGGACGCGCGGCGACCGTTTTTCAGACCGGAGCTGCCGACCGGGCATCGGGTGAGTGGTCGCGGCGACCGGAATACGGTCCCCTTGCCCTCCGTTAGGCGATTTGCTATAAGGCTCAGTCCCTCGAGCCGAGGCGCAGGGTGGAAGTCCGTCCTGTCGGCTTTTTCTTTGAAATTACGGGAATCCGGGCTGGCATAGCTCAGTTGGTAGAGCAGCTGATTTGTAATCAGCAGGTCGCGGGTTCGAGTCCCGTCGCCAGCTCCAAGCCTTCAGAAGCGGTGCCGGCGGGCCGGGATCCAGTCTGAACGGCAAAACGAGATGGAGGCGTGCCCGAGTGGCTAAAGGGGGCAGACTGTAAATCTGTTGGCGCCAGCCTACGGTGGTTCGAATCCATCCGCCTCCACCATTTCGTTTTCCATCCCATAGTCGCTGTCGTCTGACGGTCGGCGCTCGAGCGAGTCGAGCGCCGACCGGCAGCCGGAAGTGGTTGCTGGCGGGCCGGTGGGCGGGAGTAACTCAGTGGTAGAGTCACAGCCTTCCAAGCTGTTGGTCGCGGGTTCGATCCCCGTCTCCCGCTCCAGTTTCCGCTGGCTTCTCAGCGACCGGTCGGCGGTCCGAATCAGTAGTGAATGGCCGAAATCAGGCCCTCGTAGCTCAGGGGTAGAGCACGTCCTTGGTAAGGACGGGGTCACGAGTTCAAATCTCGTCGAGGGCTCCAGTAAATGAAGGGTTCCGAACTCCGGGTGCCGTGCAGGTGCGCGGCTCGCGGAGTTTGGAACGCGTCCGAGGAGAACAGAGGCGATGGCCGCAGTCAGAGAGATCATCCACCTGCAGTGCAGTGAGTGCAAGCGCAAGAATTACTCGACGACGAAGAACCGCAAGACGTCGACCGAGAAGCTCGAGCTGAAGAAATTCTGCCGATTCGACCGCCGCCACACCCCGCACCGCGAGGTCAAGTAAAGCTGCGGCGGCCGCTCCGGCGGCCGCGGCAGACCGGAAGTTGAGTACAGGCCAGTAGCTCGAATTGGTAGAGCAGCGGTCTCCAAAACCGCGGGTTGGGGGTTCGAATCCCTCCTGGCCTGCCAGACGACATTGAGGAGATCCGGCATCGGAATCGCCCCGAAACGGGGTGGGCGAAGGCCGGATCGGGAGCAAGCATGAAGTTCGATCCCAAAGGGTGGTGGCAGAGAACGCGCGAGTTTTTCCGGGAAGTCAGCTCGGAAATGAAGAAGGTCACCTGGCCCTCGCGCCCGGAAGTGATCGGCACGACGGGAGTCGTTCTCGCGGCGGTCGTCTTTTTCGGCCTCTATCTCTGGATGTGTGACGTGGTGTTCTATCGCGCCATCGATTTCATCTTCACGCAGCTCGGGGCGCGGGTCTGAGACCGTCATGACCGAAACCGAAAACAAGGGCATGCAGTGGTTCATCGTGCACACCTACTCCGGGTTCGAGGAGAGGGTGCGTGAGAATCTCGAGCAGCGCATCGACGCCCTCGGCATGAGGGAAAAATTCGGCGGAGTCCGGATTCCGACCGAGACCCTGATCGAGATGAAGGGAGGGAAGAAGCGCGAGGTCCAGCGCAAGTTCTTCCCCGGCTACATCCTGATCGAGATGGTGATGGACGACGAAGCCTGGCATCTGGTCAAGAACACCCCGAAGGTGACCGGATTCGTCGGCGCGGGAAAAAAGCCGACGCCCCTCTCGCAGGAAGAAGTCGATTCGATTCTCAATCAGGTGGTTTCGACGAAGGAAAAGCCGAAGCCGAAGCACGTTTACGAGCACGGCGAGCACGTCCGGATCACGGACGGTCCTTTTACGAACTTCACGGGCGTGGTCGAAGAGGTCAATCTCGATCGCAACACGCTGAAGGTGATGGTCACGATTTTCGGACGTTCGACACCGGTCGAGCTCGACTTTCTCCAGGTAACGCGTTACGACGCGGCCGAGGAGCAGGCGGGCTCAGGGCAGAAGACGAGATAAATTTAACAGATGCAGAATGCAAAGCCAGAAATGGTGCCGAATTTAGGGATCTGATTAACAGCGACAATTTCGGGTTTTGCATTCTGCATTTTGAACAGGACGTTTAATTATGGCTAAAAAGATTACAGGATTCATCAAGCTCCAGATCCCCGCCGGGCAGGCAACGCCGGCGCCTCCCGTCGGTCCGGCCCTCGGCCAGCACGGGGTCAACATCATGGAGTTCTGCAAGGCTTTCAATGCGCGGACCCAGAAAGAGCAGGGGCTGATCATCCCGGTGGTGATCACCGTCTTCTCCGACCGCTCGTTCACCTTCATCACCAAGACTCCTCCGGCCGCGGTTCTGCTTCTGAAGGCTGCGGGCATTCAGAAGGGGTCGGGAGTTCCCAATCGTCAGAAGGTGGCGAAGGTCAACCGGAGCCAGGTCGAGGAAATCGCGAAGACGAAGATGCCTGATCTGAATGCCGCCTCGCTCGAGTCGGCGATCAAGACCGTCGAGGGGACCGCGCGGTCGATGGGAATCGACATCGAGTAGTCATCTCATTTTTCAACCCCCGGCGCCGTGCCGGGACAACATCAACGCAACGTAGGAGACGGGAGCAAGTCCCGTCGCTCGGACTACGGAGGTGCAATGGCGAAACACGGGAAGAAGTTCCGTGCAGCAGCCGATCGCGTCGAGCAGAGGCCCTATCTGTTCGAAGAGGCATTCGCTCTCCTGAAGGAGATCGCGTTTGCCAAGTTCGACGAAACGGTCGAGCTCGCGCTGCTGCTCGGAGTGAATCCGAAACATGCGGACCAGATGGTGCGAGGCACCACGGTTCTTCCGCACGGTACGGGTCAGACCAAGCGCGTGCTGGTCATCGCCGCGGGTGAGAAAATCCGCGAGGCTCAGGAAGCCGGAGCCGACATGGCCGGCGGAGACGAACTGGTCGAGAAGATCCAGGGTGGCTGGGTCGATTTCGATGCGGTGGTCGCGACCCCCGACATGATGCGCTCGGTCGGAAAACTCGGAAAGGTTCTCGGTCCCCGCGGACTGATGCCGAACCCGAAAACCGGTACTGTGACTTTCGATGTGGCAAAGGCGATTCAGGAGATCAAGTCGGGCAAGGTGGAGTTCCGGGTCGACAAGACCGCGATCATCCACGTTCCCGTGGGCAAGATCTCCTTCTCGCCGGAGCAGCTGACCGAGAATGCGGCGTCACTGATCGCCGCCGTCCGGAAAGCCAAGCCCTCCGCAGCGAAAGGCCGCTACATGAAATCCATCTACATCTCATCGACGATGAGCCCCTCGATCCAGATCGATGCGGCCGTCGGCGACGCGAGAGCAGAGTAGGAGGGGAACGATGAACCGCGAAGAGAAGAATCAGGTCGTCGAAACCCTCAGCCGTGAGATCGGTCAGGCCACCAACGCATTTCTGATCGAGTTCAAGGGCGTCACCGTACCCCAGGTCACGGAGCTGCGCAGGCAGGTTCGCGAATCTGGATCCAGCTATCTCGTCGTCAAGAACACGCTCGCCCTGATCGCCCTCAAGGACTCGCCGATGATCGACCTCCGCGAGAAGTTCTCGGGAGAGACGGCCGTCGCCTACAACCAGGGCGATGCGGTCGCTCTGGCCAAGGCTCTCACGAAGTTCGCCAAGGACGTCCCGGCGATCTCGTTCAAGGGTGCGATGCTGGACGGAAGGGTCGTCGCTGCCGAGCAGATTTCGGCCATCGCGAACCTTCCGAGCCGTGAGGAGCTGGTTTCCCAGCTGCTGTTCCTCCTCACCAGCCCGATGCGCGGTCTGGTGACCGTCCTTCAGGCGAACATCCGCAACCTCGCGATCGTCCTCGACCAGATCTCCACCCAGCGCGGTGGCGGTTCGACCGGGGAAGCCAGCGAGACGACCGAGGCCACGGAAGCACCGGCCCCGGCCGAAGCAGGCGCAACCGAATCGTAAGTTCAGAGATCCTGGCGTGCGGCCGTGCCGTGGCGCCCGAAGAATCAACATTCAGAAAAGAAGAATTTTTGGAGGCTTGGAAAAATGGCTATGTCCACTGAAGATTTCGTCAAAGAAGTCGAAACGATGTCGGTTCTCGACCTGTCCACCCTGGTGAAGGCTCTCGAGGAGCGGTTCGGTGTTTCGGCGGCTGCCGCCGCGATGCCGATGATGGCCGCGGGCGCCCCGGCTGCGGCCGCTGCACCGGTCGAGGAGCAGACCGAGTTCAATGTCGTCCTGCAGGAAGCGGGCGACAAGAAGATCAACGTCATCAAGGCGGTCCGCGAAGTGACCAGCCTCGGCCTGAAAGAGGCCAAGGACCTGGTCGAGGGCGCCCCGGGTACCATCAAAGAGGGCGTGTCGAAGGACGAGGCCGCGAAGATCAAGAAGATCTTCGAAGAGGCCGGCGCCAAAGTCGTCGTCCAGTAAGTCGAATGGAGCGCTCCGGGGCGGCCTCAGCGGTTGGCCCCGGAGCGCTCCGGATTTACGGCCGGGAATGGCGAGCGCATAGAGTCGCTTGTAACGTTTCACCAACGACCCTGTGCGGTCTTCATTTTTTCCGGATCGGGAGATCCGGACGAGATCCCGTATTGAACGCGGAGCCGGGAAAGGGGGGGAGAGGTCCCTTTCCATACGACTCCACCGACGTCCCGCGAATTACGCGCCGCGCCCGCCTGCGGCCGATCTCGCCTCAACCGAGTTCCAGGTGATCGATCCATGAGTGTCGAGAGAATGCCCCTCGCGATTTCGCCGGAGGCTTCCCTGCTCGTTCATCGACGACGCCCGTGACCCTGTCGTTTAAAGGAGCAACCGGCCGATGAATTCAATGCCGAAACAGGGGCCCGTTCGCCACGACTTCTCGAAGATCAGGAGCTACATGGCTCTGCCCAACCTGATCGACGTCCAGAGGAAGTCGTACGAGCGGTTCCTGCAGATGAACCTTCTTCCCGAAGAGCGTGAGGATTCCGGACTCCAGTCCGTATTCGCCAGCGTTTTTCCCTTCTCGGATTTCCGCGAGACGTGCTCGCTCGACTTCGTCAAGTTCTCCATCGGTAACTGGGAGTGCAAGTGCGGCCAGCTCAAGGGCCTCGAGCACCTCCGGATGACCTGCGCCAACTGCGGAGCCAAGATCATCACCGATCACCCGCACGAGGAAACGGTCAACTGCCAGCGCTGCGGCGTCATCAACAAGAACCGCGTCGAGATCTGCGACATCTGCGGCAACCCCGTCGACCTCCAGATGAAGTACGGCGTCGAAGAGTGCCAGGAACGGGGCATGACCTACAGCGTCCCGCTCAAGGTCACCTTCCGCCTGTTCGTCTACGACAAGGATCCGGACACCGGCGTCAAGCACATGCGCGACGCGAAGGAAGAAGAAGTTTTCTTCGGCGACATTCCGCTGATGACGGACAACGGGACGTTCGTCATCAACGGGACCGAGCGGGTCATCGTCTCTCAGCTGCACCGTTCGCCGGGCGTCTTCTTCACCCGGGAGAGCCAGCAGGCCTACCTGGCCAAGATCATCCCGTACCGCGGCTCCTGGGTCGAGTTCGAGTACGACCAGAAGAACCTCCTCTACGTCCGCATCGACCGCAAGCGCAAGTTCCTCGGATCGGTGTTCCTCCGCGCGCTCGGCCTGACCACCGACGAGCAGATCCTGCGGCAGTTCTACACGCCGGTGCGGGCGAAGGTTCCGGCCGAGGGCGACCAGGTCGAGCTGACGTTCGACAGGCGCGTCCTCGATCAGGAAGAAGCGAAGGAGAAGCATTCGCTTCGTGGCCGTCGCGACGTCCGCCCGATCTTCGCCGGTCTCAAGCTCGACAAGAAGATGGCCGACGCTCTCGTCAAGAACAACGAGGCGAGTGGCAAGGTCGCCTTCGACCAGCTCGAGAAGGCCACCTTCCTCTCGGACGTGGTCGACATGAACACCGGTGAGGTTCTGTTCGAGGCGGGCGACCCCGTCTCGGCCGACTGGATCGAGGTGTTCCGCGAGCACGGCATCGCCGAGGCCGATCTGATTTTCCCCGAGTGGGACCTGGTCAGCGACATCCTCGTCAACACCGTCCGCAAGGACTCCGCGAAGTCGTTCGAAGCGGCGATCATCGAGATCTACCGCCGCATGCGGCCCGGCGATCCCCCCACCCTCGAGTCGGCCAAGGCGCTGTTCGAAGGAATGTTCTTCGACTCGCGCAAGTACGACTTCTCGCGCGTCGGGCGCTTCAAGTTCAACATCAAGCTGGACCTCGACACGCCGGTCACGCAGAAGACGATGACCGCCGAGGACTTCTTCGTCGTCATCAACTACCTGCTCCGCCTCCGCAAGGACGTCGGCCGGGTCGACGACATCGATAACCTCGGCAACCGCCGCGTCCGCGCGGTGGGCGAGCTGCTGGAAAACCAGTTCCGGATCGGCCTGGTGCGCATGGAGCGGGCGATCAAGGAGAAGATGTCGGTTCATCAGGACATCGACTCCGCGATGCCGCACGACCTGATCAACTCCAAGCCGGTCATCGCGGCGATCAAGGAGTTCTTCGGCTCGTCTCAGCTCTCGCAGTTCATGGACCAGACGAATCCGCTCTCCGAGGTCACGCACAAGCGGCGCCTGTCCGCCCTCGGACCAGGCGGTCTTTCGCGTGAGCGCGCGGGATTCGAAGTTCGCGACGTTCACACCACCCACTACGGCCGCATCTGCCCGATCGAGACCCCTGAAGGTCCGAACATCGGTCTGATCTCGTCGCTGGCCTGCTACGCGCGGATCAATGAGTACGGCTTCATCGAGTCACCGTACAAGAAGGTCGAAGGCGGCCGCGTCCTCGATCACTACCGGATTCTGAAGGCGGGAGACTCCGGCTTCGAGCTGGGTCAGATCGTGGAGAAGCGCGATCTTCAGAAAGAGAACAACCGGATCGCGAAGTCGAACGCCGAGACCAACTCGCCGAAGAAAAGGATGCAGCCGGCCGAGGCCGAGCCGTACGCCTTCTATCTCTCGGCATGGGACGAGGAGCGGTACACGATCGCTCAGGCGAACGCAGTCACGGACGAGGAAGGCAATCTCGTTCACGACCGCGTGATCGCCCGCCAGGCGGGTGAGTTCGTCTCCATCGAGCGGGAGAAGATCGACTTCATCGACGTCTCTCCGAAGCAGCTCGTATCGGTCGCGGCATCGCTGGTTCCGTTCCTCGAGAACGACGACGCGAACCGCGCGCTGATGGGTGCCAACATGCAGCGTCAGTCGGTTCCCCTTCTCCGGGCCGAGTCTCCCCTGGTGGGAACGGGCATGGAAAACATCGTCGCCCGCGACTCGGGCGCGGTGGTGGTCTGCAAGCGCGGCGGAGTGGTGGATCTGGTCGATTCGAACCGGGTCATCGTCAGGGTCGAGGCGGAAGACGTCGAGACGGGCGAGACCAAGGAGTTCGGCGCGGACATCTATCAGTTGATCAAGTTCAAGCGCTCGAACCAGAACACCTGCATCACGCAGAAACCTGTAGTACGAGAAGGGCAACGGGTCCGGAAGGGCCAGGTCCTGGCGGACGGGCCTTGCACCGAGGCGGGCGAGCTCGCCCTGGGCCGGAACATTCTGGTCGCCTTCATGCCGTGGCGTGGATACAACTTCGAGGACGCCATCCTGGTCTCCGAGAAGCTGGTCAAAGAGGATTACTACACCTCGATTCACATCGAGGAGTTCGAGATCGAGGCCCGCGACACCAAGCTCGGCCCCGAGGAGATCACCCGGGACATTCCGAACGTCTCGGAGTCGGCACTGCGCGACCTCGACGAATCGGGCGTGATCCGCATCGGAGCGACGGTCAAGCAGGGCGACATTCTGGTGGGCAAGGTCACGCCGAAGGGCGAGACGCAGCTCACCCCCGAAGAGAAACTGCTTCGGGCGATCTTCGGTGAAAAGGCCGGAGACGTCCGCGACGCTTCCCTCAAGACGCCCCCGGGCATCGAGGGGACGGTGGTCGACGTCAAGATCTTCTCGCGCAAGGGCGTGGAGAAGGACCTGAGGGCGAAGGCGATCGAGGAGTCCGAGATCGAGCGGATGAGCCGCAACATCCAGGACGAGATCCGGATCATCAACGAGACCCGGAACAAGAAGATCTCGGATCTTCTGGTCGATCAGCCGATGAGCCGCGACGTGGTCGACTTCCGCTCGGGAGAGACCCTGGTGGCCAAGGGCGAGACGATCTCGCGCGACGTGACGGGGCGTCTGAGCCGTCGCGAGCTGCTGGCGCTGCCGGTCGAGGAAGAGAGCCGCGAGGCGGTGCGCATTCTCATCGAGCGCGCCGAAAACCGGATCAAGGTCCTCGAGCAGAAAGCGGATGAGCGGCGGGAAGACCTTCAGAAGGGCGACGAGCTCGCCCCGGGCGTGATCAAGCTGGTGAAGGTCTACGTCGCCATGAAGAGGAAGCTCTCGGTCGGCGACAAGATGGCCGGACGCCACGGAAACAAGGGTGTCATCTCGAAGATCCTCCCCGAGGAGGACATGCCCTACCTGCCGGACGGAACTCCGGTCGAGATCGTTCTCAACCCGCTCGGCGTTCCGTCGCGCATGAACGTCGGTCAGATTCTCGAGACGCATCTCGGGTGGGCCGCGCGCACGCTCGGGCTGTTCTTCTCGACGCCCGTCTTCGACGGCGCAATGGAAGAGGAGATTCGCGGGCAGCTCAAGGCCGCGGGACTTCCCAACGACGGCAAGACGCCGCTTTACGACGGCGTGACCGGGGATCAGTTCGAACAGAAGGTCACCGTCGGTTACATCTACATGCTGAAGCTCTCGCATCTCGTCGACGACAAGATCCACGCGCGTTCGATCGGACCGTACTCGCTGATTACCCAGCAGCCCCTGGGCGGAAAGGCGCAATTCGGCGGCCAGCGCTTCGGAGAGATGGAAGTGTGGGCGCTCGAGGCGTACGGCGCGGCGTACACGCTGCAGGAAGTGCTCACCGTCAAGTCCGACGACGTCGAGGGACGCTCGAAGATCTACGAAGCGATCGTGAAGGGTGAGGTGCCGGACGATCCGGGCCTTCCTGAATCGTTCAACGTCCTCGTCCGCGAGCTGCAGTCGCTCTGTCTCGACGTGGAACTGCTCAAGGTATAGAGGAGGAGGCGAACATGGAAAGCTTCAATGCACTGTTTCAGCCGGCCCGTCCTCAGGCGACTAACGACTTCAACGCCATCAAGATCTCGATCGCGTCTCCGGAAAAGATCCGGTCGTGGTCGTATGGCGAGGTAACGAAGCCCGAGACGATCAACTACCGGACCTTCAAGCCGGAGCGGGACGGCCTGTTCTGCGCGAAGATCTTCGGACCGACCACCGATTGGGAGTGCCTCTGCGGCAAGTACAAGCGCATGAAGCACCGCGGAGTGATCTGCGACAAGTGCGGCGTCGAAGTGACCCGCTCGAAGGTCCGCCGCGAGCGGATGGGCCACATCGAGCTGGCTTCACCCGTCTCGCACGTCTGGTTCTTCAAGGGCCTCCCCTCGAGGATCGGACACCTGCTCGACATTTCGCTCCGCGACCTGGAGCGGATCCTCTACTTCGAGTCGTACGTCGTCATCGACGTCGGCGACCTCGATCAGGTGCTCAAGGAGCGGGACCTGCTCACCGAGGAGCAGTACCGCGAGCTCCGCACCCAGCACGGCGACGTTTTCGTTGCGAAGATGGGAGCCGAGGCGATCAAGGAGCTGCTCCGTCGGGTGAACGTCGACGAGCTCTCGGACGAGCTGCGCCTGATCATGAGAACCGAGACCTCCCAGCTGAAGAAGCTGAAGGCCGCCAAGCGCCTCAAGGTCGTCGACGCGTTCCGCAAGTCGGGTCATCGTCCCGAGTGGATGATTCTCGACGTCATCCCTGTCATTCCCCCGGAACTGCGTCCCCTCGTCCCTCTCGACGGGGGGCGCTTCGCCACCTCGGACCTCAACGACCTGTATCGCCGCGTGATCAACCGCAACAACCGGCTCAAGAAGCTCCTCGAGCTTCGCGCGCCGGACGTCATCGTGCGGAACGAGAAGCGGATGCTGCAGGAAGCCGTGGACGCCCTGTTCGACAACGGGCGCCGGGGCCGCGTCCTGAAGGGCTCGAACAACCGCCCCCTCAAGTCGCTCTCCGACACCCTCAAGGGCAAGCAGGGGCGCTTCCGCCAGAACCTGCTCGGCAAGCGCGTCGATTACTCCGGCCGCTCGGTGATCGTCATCGGGCCCGAACTGAGGCTGAATCAGTGCGGACTGCCGAAGAAGATGGCGCTCGAGCTCTTCAAGCCGTTCATCTACCACCGCCTCGAGCAGAAGGGACTGGTCGGCACGATCAAGGCCGCCAAAGAGCTCGTCGAGATGCAGACCAACGAAGTCTGGGATGCCCTCGAAGAGGTCATCAGCGAGCATCCGGTTCTGCTCAACCGCGCGCCGACGCTTCACCGTCTCGGCATCCAGGCTTTCGAGCCGGTGCTCGTCGAAGGGAAGGCGATCAAGATCCATCCGCTCGTCTGCACCGCCTTCAACGCGGACTTCGACGGCGATCAGATGGCCGTGCATGTTCCCCTCTCGCCGAAAGCGCAGGTCGAGTCACAGGTCCTGATGCTCTCGGCGAACAACATCCTCTCCCCTGCGAACGGCAAACCGCTCACGGTTCCCTCGCAGGATCTCGTCCTCGGCTGCTACTACCTCACCAAGGAGAAGGCCGGAGCGAAGGGAGAAGGAAAGGCGTTCGGGTCGTTCGACGAAGTCATCCTCGCTCTTCAGGCGGGTTCGGTGGAGCTGCTCTCGGCGATCAAGGTCCGTGTGAGCGGCCCGCTCATCGATCTCACCAAGCAGTATGACCAGCAGAACGTCGTTCACGCCGAGATCGTCGAGGTCGAGCGTCAGCTGATCGAGACCACCGTCGGCCGCGTCATCTTCAACATGAGCCTTCCCGAGGGAATCCCGTACATCAACGGGCTCCTCAAGAAGAAGGGGCTTCAGGAGATCGTCAACTACTGCTTCATCACCTGGGGCAACGAGAAGACGGTGACCCTGCTCGACGGGCTCAAGGATCTCGGCTTCACCTGGGCGACCCTCGCCGGCGTGTCGATCGGCGTCGAGGACATGGTCATCCCGGCCAAGAAGAACGAGATCGTCGAAACCGCGCGAAAGAACGTTCTCGAAGTCGAGAAGCAGCGCCTCGACGGAGCCATCACCCACGGTGAGCGCCACAACAAGATCATCGATATCTGGCACCGCGCGACCGAACAGGTGTCCGACGAGATGTTCTCCGACATGCGCCGCGTGGAAGAGGACAAGGGTGAGTTCAACCCGATCTTCATGATGGCGGACTCCGGAGCCCGAGGCTCCAAGGAGCAGGTCCGCCAGCTCGCCGGTATGCGGGGTCTGATGTCCAAGCCCTCGGGCGAGGTCATCGAGACACCGATCACGGCGAACTTCCGCGAGGGGCTCTCGGTTCTTCAGTACTTCATCTCGACTCACGGAGCCCGCAAGGGGCTGGCCGACACGGCGCTCAAGACCGCGGACTCGGGTTACTTGACCCGCCGTCTGGTCGACGTCGCCCAGGACGTGATCGTGACCGAGGACGACTGCCAGACGTTCGATGGCATCACCGTCAGCGCGATTACCGAGGGTGGAGACATCCTCGAGCCTCTTCGCGACCGCATCGTCGGCCGCGTCGCTCAGGACGATCTCTACGATCCTCTGACCGGTGAGAAGCTCGCCGGCCAGAACGATCTGATCTCCGAGGAGCTGGCGAACCAGATCCAGGAGGCCGGTATCGAGCAGATGAAGATCCGTTCGGTGCTCACCTGCGAGACCCGTCGCGGAGTCTGCCGGCGCTGCTACGGCCGTAACCTGGCCAGCGGCCGGCTCGTGGAGATCGGCGAGGCAGTCGGTGTCATCGCGGCGCAGTCCATCGGCGAGCCGGGTACCCAGCTCACGATGCGTACGTTCCACATCGGCGGCACGGCATCGCGCGTGTCCGAGCAGTCCAAGCACGACGCCACCAACCCCGGCAACGTCCATTTCCTCGGGGTCAACACCGTCACCAACAAGGACGGCAACCTCGTGGTCGTGAACCGCAACGGCAAATTGCTCATCGTCGATGAGCACGGCCGCGAGAAGGAGCGTTACGCGCTCGTCTACGGCTCGACCCTCAAGGTCCACGAAGGTCAGGCCGTCGAGCCGGGCGACCCTCTGGTCACCTGGGATCCCTTCACCTCGGCGATTCTCACCGAGGTCGGCGGAAAGGTTTCCTTCAAGGACATCATCGAAGGCGAGAACGTCCGCGAAGAGACCGACCGCGTCACCGGCCTCACCCAGATGGTCATCGTCGAGTCGCCGGCGAGCGAGAAGCGCACCCCGACGATCATCATCAAGACGAAGAAGGGGGAGGAGAAGAAATACCTCCTTCCCGTTCAGGCGCATCTCATGGTCCCCGCAGGCCACGACGTCTACCCCGGCGACATCATCGCGAAGATCCCCCGGGCGACGACCAAGACCAAGGACATCACCGGCGGTCTGCCCCGCGTGGTCGAGCTTTTCGAGGCTCGCCATCCCCGCGAGAAGGCCGTCATCACCGAGGTCGACGGAACGGCGCATCACGGTCCGGTCGTCAAGGGAATGCGGAAGATCGTCGTGGAGACGGACGAGGGTGGAAGGTACGAGTATTCAGTGCCGCGCTACACCCACGTCAACGTGCAGGAAGGTGAGCGCGTTCGCGCCGGAGATCCCCTGATCGACGGCCCGATCGATCCTCATGACGTCCTCTCCGTTCTCGGCGTTCGCGAGCTTCAGCGCTACCTGGTCGACAAGATCCAGGAGGTCTACCGCTCGCAGTCGGTTGCCATCAACGACAAGCACATCGAGGTCATCGTCCGACAGATGATGCGCTCGGTCCGTGTGACCCGGGTCGGGGACACCGACTTCCTGGTCGACGAGCAGGTCGATCGGTTCCGGTTCATGGAAGAGAATGAGAAGGTCATCGCCCGCGGGGGCGAGCCGGCCGACGGCGTTCCTCTCCTGCTCGGAATCACCAAGGCATCGCTGTCGACCGACTCCTTCATTTCTGCGGCCTCGTTCCAGGAAACCACCAGGGTCCTGACTGAGGCTTCGATCGCCGGACGCGTGGATTACCTGCGCGGCCTGAAGGAGAACGTCATCGTCGGGCGCCTGATCCCCGCGGGGACGGGCATGGCCCAGTACAACGAAGTCTGGGTCGAGAAGGAAGAGCCGGCTCCGCAGACCCTCGAGGACGCGCTCCGCGCCGAATCGGAGGACGAGGCGCTTGCTCTGGCGGACTTCGACGAAGAGCAGTAATTGAACGCCTCCGAGAATTCTCGGACGGTGCAGCAGAGACTGGGGGGGG
>Ga0209347_1001332_pt1 | contig 41996 bp, 34 predicted proteins | sample AutmiccommuBRH23_FD_187382 | JGI IMG/M metagenome (GOLD analysis project Ga0209347, IMG submission 187382) | Deep subsurface microbial communities from Mt. Terri, Switzerland - Autotrophic microbial communities BRH/23 (SPAdes) (version 2) | ecosystem: Environmental > Aquatic > Deep subsurface >... | reverse complement strand
CCGCGACGCGGGCTCCTCAGGGAGCGAGTAGACGCCCGCGGTCGCTCCGCGACCCGGGCTCCTCAGGGAGCGAGTAGACGCCCGCGGTCGCTTCGCGACGCGGGCTCCTCAGGGATCGGGGAGGCCACGCGGGGCCCTCAGGGATCGGGGAGGCGACGCGGGGCTCCTCAGGGATCGACAGTCACAGCTCGCGGCGCTCGAAGACCTTCACCGCAGCCCACACCAGCACGGCCGTAAGGATCGCCGTCGTCACCGCCGGCCACAGCACCTCGACCTCCAGGTCCGCGCCCAGCGCCGCCGGGGCGCCCGCCATCCCCGCGGGCGTCCAGCGCAGCATCGGACCCCAGATGCCGGAGAGCATCAGCAGGAAGAAGAACCCCAACCCGATCCCGGCCGCTCCCGCCCCCGAGTCGACCGCGGCCGAACCCAGCAGCACCACCGCCACCAGCAGCAGAGCGAACAGGAGCCAGGCCGCCGTCGCCGCCACCAGTGGCCCGAACGGGGCGTCGGGGAACCAGATGAGCGTGAGCCCCCAGGTGATGAGCATCCCCACCAGGGTCGCCGCGACCAGCAGGATCGCCGTCGACACGAACTTCGCGAGCACGAACCCCGCCCGCGACACCGGCTTGGTCAGCACCATGATCGACGTCCCCACCCGCTTCTCGCCGGAGATCGCCCCGCCGAGCGCGATGATGAGCGCGAAGACCACCAGCTGGCTCAGGTTCTTCGTCCACTGGGCGTAGGAGTCCACCCAGGTGGGATCGGGCAGCATCCCGGCGAAGACGTCGCCACCCAGCGACGCCAGCAGCTCGGCCGTGTACGCCGCCGTCGGCGGCCCCGACACAGCGGAGAAGATCAGGATCCCCGGCACCACCCAGATCCGCCACGTCCGCACGATCTCCAGCAGATCCTTCGCCAGTAGCGCCCGGAAGCTCCTCACCGGCCCACCCCCACCAGTCCGACGAACACGTCCTCCAGCGACACCTCGAGCTCGTCGAAGCGCCGCAACCCCAGCCCGAGGCGGGCCAGCAGCCCGGGCAGGGCCTGGCGGGCGGCGTCGAGGTCGTTGACGACGACGTCGGTGGCCTGCCCGTCGTGGGGCACAGGCGTGTGCCGCACGCACCACGGCTCGGCCTCCACTGCGGCGACCAGCGCGCCGATGCCGTCGGTCACCGCGATCCGCACCGTCGTCGACCCGCCGTGTGAGCGCCGCAGTTCGTCGACGGTGCCTTGGACCACGAGGCGGCCGCGGTCGAGGACGGCGACCTGGTCGCAGACGCGTTCCACGTCGCCCAGCAGGTGGCTGGAGAACAGCACCGTGGTGCGGCCGCGCAGCGAGGCGATCATCTGCAGCACATCCGCGCGCCCGAGCGGGTCGAGGGCAGACGTCGGCTCGTCCAGGATCAGCAGGTCAGGGGCGTTGATGAGCGCCTGCGCGATCCCCAGCCGCTGCTTCATGCCGCGGGAGTAGCCGCCGACCGGGTTGCGGTTGCCCGCCAGGCCGGCCATGTCGAGCAGCGCGTCCGTCCGCTGGCTGAGCTGGGGCTCGGGGATCGCGAACAGCGACCCCGCGAACCGCATGAACTCCGCGCCCGTCATCCACGGATAGAACCCGGGCACGTCCGGCAGGAAGCCGACGCGGGCGTGGATGGCGTCGCGCTCGGTGGAGGTGTCGCGGTTGAAGATGCTGGCGCTGCCCGCCGTCGGCGGGGCCAGGCCGAGGAGGATCCGCAGCATCGTCGTCTTGCCCGCGCCGTTGGGGCCGAGGAACCCGAACACCGACCCCTCGGGAACGGTGAGGGACACGCCGTCGAGGGCGCGGACGGTGCCGTACTGCTTGGTGAGGTCGCGGGTCTCGACGACGTTCACTTGCCGTCCTCGCGGTCGCCGTACAGGAGGTCGACGGTGTCGTCGGCGCGCTGCCGGGCCGCGCGACGGGCCGGCGGGGTGGGCTCGTCGTAGCTCTCACCGACGGCGCGGGCGCGGCCGCGGCGCGCGATGAGGAACGCGACGGGGCCGAGGATCTGCAGGAACAGGATGAGCGCGAGCCACACCCACCTGTTGGGCGGCGGCATGTGCGTCTCGGGGGTGCGGGCCCACGCGAGCAGCGCGATCACGAGGAGCGCCATCTCGACCACGACCAGGACGCCGAGGGCGACGAGCAGCCCGACGGGGAGGTCGGCCAGATCGGCCAGGTCAGGATTCATGGCGGTGCCTTCCGTGCGGTGCCGCGGGCTGGCGTCGTCGCCTGCCCGTGTGATCACCGTAGTGCCGGGCAGGTTCCGCCGGCGCTGAGGCGCGCGGAGGGGTCAGGAGGCGAGGCGGATCGCCGGCTCCAGCGGCAGGCACGGCTCTGGGCCGAGCAGCTCCGCCGCCAGCGCGCCCTCGGGCAGCCCGGCGTTGACGGGCCAGGCCCAGTCGCCGTCGGTCTCGATCAGCCGCACCCCGGGCAGCTCCAGCCACGCCGCGATCCGCTCCGCCTCCTCGACGCTGCCCGCCGGCAGCCCGCCGCTGGGAGCCAGCACGGTCTCCGCTGTGGCGGCGGCCTCCTCGGCCGCGAGCCGCGCCCGGGCCGACGGCGCCGTCGTGGCCGCCGCGAGCTTGCCGTAGCGGATGACGTGGATGTCCCACCCCTGCGCGGACGGGATGGCCGCGACCAGCTGCCGGCACAGGGCCAGCGACCGGATCCGGTGGAACCTGATGGAGGTCCGGTAATAGGCGGTCAGCCGGTCGGAGATCGTGCCGGCCTCCTCGAACCGCTCCTGCTCGACCAGCTTGCGCATCCGCAGCCGCACGCTGCGCAGGACGGGGCGGACGTCGGTGAGCCAGCTGTCGGTCACGGCCTGCGCGATCGCGGGATACGCGGCGGCGCCGATGCCCAGCCGGCACGGTGCGACGCAGCGACCCATCTCCGCCAGCGCGCACGCCGTCGACTCCTTCCGTGGCGACAGCCGCGTGGTGCAGCGGCGCAGGAGGAAGGCGTCGTAGAGGGTGAGGGCGGCCTCCTCGGCGGCGTCGCGGGAGCGGAAGGGGCCGAAGTAGGTGCCGTCCTCGCGGACCTTCGTGACGATCGACAGTCGCGGGAACGCCTCGTCGGTCAGCTTGAGCCAGCTGATCTTGCGCTGGTTCTTCGACCGGCGGTTGTAGCGCGGCGCCAGCGACTCGATCATCCGCAGTTCCCGCACCTCGGCCTCGAGGTCCGTGGCGCACGGCACGAAGTCCACCCCGGACGCCACCCGCACCATCTCGTGGATCCGCCCGCGCTTCTCCGCCGCCGAGAAGTAGGACCGCACCCGGCGGCGCAGGTTGGTGGACTTGCCGACGTAGAGCACCTCCCGCTTCGCCTCGCCCTCGGGCGTGGTCGAGTCCGCGTAGAAGTAGTAGACGCCGGCACACTCCGGGGCGTTGCTCGCCCACGTGCGCTTGGCCCGGCGGTCCGGCGACACCTGCAGCGCGAACTCCGTCAGGTCCTCCAACGTGTGCACGCCGAGGTTGCCGACCCGCTCCAGGAGGCCGTGCAGGACGTCGACAGTGGCGCGGGCGTCGCTGAGCGCCCGGTGGTTGGGCTCGGTGGCGGCGCGGAAGTACCGCGCGAGGGTGGCGAGCTTGCAGTTGGGCACCTCGTCGCGCAGCAGGGCGGTGCGAGCCAGCGCGACGGTGTCGACGACGGTGGGGCGCGGCCACGGCAGGCCCAGCTCCTCGTAGCCGCGGCGCAGGAAGCCGGTGTCGAAGCGGGCGTTGTGCGCCACGATCACCGCCCCGGCCGCAAACTCCGCGAACGCGGGCAGCACCTGCGACGGTGGGGGAGCGGACGCCACCATCTGGTTCGTGATGCCGGTGAGGACCTGGATCATCGGCGGGATGGGCGCCGACGGCCGCACCAGCGTCTGGAACTCGCCGACGACCTGCCCGCCGCGGACCTTCACCGCGCCGACCTCCGTGATCTCCGAATCGGCCCCGCCCCCCGTCGTCTCCAGGTCCACCACCACGAAGGTGACGTCCGAGAGATGCACACCGAGGTCCTCGAAGGACGGCTGTGCGGGGGAGATGTCCGGCATGGGGCAGACAGTAGAAGGTGGGGGTGACAGAAATGTCGGAGGGTGGGGGCAGGGTGGCGCCATGGCAACTCTCCATGTTGATTGCACCACCTGCTCCGCCCGAGGCGCCGGGTGCGCCGACTGCGTGATCTCGCTGCTGCTCGGGGCGCCGGACGACCTCGGGCTCGAGGACGAGGAGCGCAGCGCGCTGGCCGTCCTCGCCGACGCCGGACTGGTTCCGCCGCTGCGGTTGGCCGGGGCTGCCGGCTCGCCGGGCGACACGCCGTCGGCCGCGCGACACGCCGGTCCCACTGGGGGTCCAGCCCGGGGCAGTGTGACGCGTCGTCGAGCAGTTTGAGAAGAGCCTGAAACGCGCTTAAGATTCTCTCAGATTTGTCCTTCCATCTGGAGATGACGTGAACCGAGTTCGACTCGCTATTGCCGCCGGCCTGGCAGCCGCCATCCTCGCCACCTCGGGCATCGCCGCCCAAGCCGATCCAGCAGCGGTGGAGAAGGCGCGTGAGGAACTGGCCCGGATCCACCAGGAGGCCTCGGCGATCGACCAGCAGCTGATCGAGGCCCACGAGCGCGTGCAGCTGGCCGAGGCCAAGCTCAAGACCCTGACCGCGGACCTGCAAGTGCAGGAGGCGAAGGTCGCCACCCTCGCGGACCAGATGGGTGACGTCGCCGCGCTGCAGATGCAGCAGGACTCCATCAGCGTCACCGCCCAGCTGCTCGCCAGCGGGTCGTCGGACAACTTCCTCAGCGGCCTGGCCACCTACCAGAGCGAGCTCGAGCGATCCAACGCCGGCGTGCAGCAGCTCCAGCTGGACCAGGCCAAGCTCAACACCCTCCGCGAGGACGCCGCCGCGACGGAGGCGGCACTGCAGAAGGACGTCGCGGCCAAGACCGAACTAGCCAAGTCCTACGACGCCAAGGAGGTCGCCGCCCAGCGCGTGTACGACCGCCTGTCCGCGGAGGAGCGCGAGCGCCTCGCCCGCATCGAGGAGGAGCGCCAGCGCGCCGCCGAGGAGGCGCAGCGCCAGGCCGAGGCCCGCGCGGCCGCCGCCGCGGCAGGCACGAGCCGGTCGCGGGAGACCACGACGTCGTCGGCCGCTTCGTCGAGCGCTCCGGCTGCCGCGACTGCTGTGAGCAGCGGGCCGGCGTCGTCGCGGGCGCAGGGCGCGGTCAACGCGGCGCTGGCCAAGGTCGGCAGCCGCTACGTGTGGGGCACCTCCGGTCCCAGCACCTTCGACTGCTCGGGCCTCACCAGCTACGCCTATCGCCAGGTGGGGATCACGCTGTCGCGGTCGTCGCGGGCGCAGTACTCCGGCGCCGGTTACCGAGTTCCGCTGTCGGACATCAAGCCGGGCGACCTCGTCTTCTACTACAGCCCGGTGAGCCACGTCGCGATGTACATCGGCAACGGGCGCATCGTGCACGCCGCCAACCCCCGCACCGGCGTCAACACCGCCGGCCTGCACTCGATGCCGATCACGGGCGTGCGCCGGGTCGTCGGCTGAGTCGCGGGTCCGCGCCGCAGCACGAATAGCAGCAGAACTCGACCCCCGGTGCCCTCTGCGGGCTCGGGGGTCGAGTGTGTCTGCGATTGGTGCCGTCGGTGGCGCGAGGGCTAGCTCAGCGACGCGATGAACCGCCGCGACTCCGCCACGATCAGGTCCGCGTCGTGGTCCAGCGTCGCGACGTGGTAGCTCCGTTCCAGCGGCGCCACCCGCACGTCGCGCACGTCGCGGCGGATCAGCTCGGCACTCAGGTCGTCGACGACGTGGTCCTGCGGCGAGCGCATCAGCAGCACCGGCGCCTCGACGCCACGCAGCCCGGCCCGCGCCTCACGCCACAGATCCGTCATCGAGCCCAGGCTGCGCACGGAGAACTTCGGATAGGCGGGCTCGACGACGTCCGTCTTGGCGATGTCCGACGCGATGCCCTTCTGCGGAGGCACCAGCCACCGCACCCGGGACGCGACGGCGATTCGGAGATCCCGCGACGCGATCGCCGGGTTCACAAGCATGACGCCCGCGACCTTGTGCCGCGCGGCCAGGCGCAGCGCCAGCGCCCCACCCATCGACAGCCCGCCCACGAACACCTGCCGCCGCTCCGCTGCCAGGTGCAGGTAGGCGTCCTCGACGGCGGCGTACCAGTCCCACCACCGCGTGCGCGCCATGTCCTGCCACGACGTCCCGTGTCCCGGCAGGCGAGGGGCGACGACGCGGGCGCCGGCCCAGCCGTCGTCGGGTGTCGCGAGCGCCTCCGCCCAGGGCCGGATCGCGGCGACGGACCCGGTGAAGCCGTGGGCGAGCACGACGCCGACGTCGCCGTCGCCGAGGTGCAGCGGGCGGGCTTCGGGCCAGACGTGGGGCGCGGGACGGCGGGAGGAGAACATGGCTTGAGGATACGGCGCGGTCGGTGTCGCGGGGGCGTCGTCGCGCCGTCGGGGGACTTATCGCGTCGTCGGGGACGCAGCACGAATGACAGGGTTACTCGGGTGCCGAGGCGATAGAGGGGGTCGATGGGGAAGTTCGACGGCGTGTCGTGCCGGAAGGGGCGGGGAGGGCGCCGTCGGGGGACGCAGCACGAATGACAGGGTTACTCGGGTGCCGAGGCGATATAGGGGGTCGGTGGGGAAGTTCGACGGCGTGTCGTGCCGGAAGGGGCGGGGATCCGTCAGGGGCGGGGCGGGTCGAGGTGGTGTCGCGCCGGGCGGGGCGGGGACCGGAGGGTCCCCTAGACTGCCGGGCATGTGGTACCGCTTCTTCAAGGCCCTCATCTTCCATCCCCTGGTGCGGTTCGGCTACCGCGCCAAGGTCATCGGGGCTGAGAACTTCCCCCGCACCGGCGGCGCCATCCTGGTCAGCAACCACATCGGCGCGCTCGACTCCCTCGTCGTCCCCGCCATGATGCCGCGACCCCTCACGTTCCCCGCCAAGGCCGAGCTCTTCACCGGCCAGGGCGGCGTGGGCGCCAAGATCATCGCCTGGTTCCTCAAGGTCGTCGGCATGGTCCCCATGGACCGCAGCGGCGGCCGCGCCAGCGCCGACGCCCTCGGCGCGATCTCCGACCAGCTCGCCGCCGGCCACGTCGTCGCCATCTACCCCGAGGGCACGCGATCCCCGGACGGACGCCTCTACAAGGGCAAGACCGGCATGGCGCGGATCGCGCTGCAGAACGACGTCCCCATCATCCCCGTCGGCGTCGTGGGGACGAAGTCCTACAAGGGGCCTTTCGGTATCCCGTGGGCCAAGCGCCCCGTCGTGCGCATCGGCAAGCCCTTGCGGTTCCCCGAGTTCGCCCACGCCCCCGGCAACACCAAGGTGCTGCGCTGGGTGACCGACGAGGTGCTCGCCTCCATCCAGGCGCTCACCGGGCAGGACTACGTCGACGTCTACGCGACCCGCGTCAAGTCCGGCGACCTCAAGGACGGCGGCTCCGACGCGTTCGTCCTGCCGCGCCCAGGGGGCGGCGACAAGCCGCAGCTCGAACCCAGGGACGCGGGTGCCTGAGCAGGCCCTCACCACCACGCGCCCCCGCCGCGCCCGGTCCGCGGCGTGGCCGGGCGGCCAGGCCGTCGTCGGCTTCCGCGACCGCTACGACCTCCTCGGGCGCGTGTACGCCGTCGCCGTCGTCGCGCGCTCGCTGCTCGGCTTCCACGCCGTCTTCGTCAACCTCTTCTACGTCATCCCCTACTCGTACGGCCCGATCGGCGTGACAGCGGCGTCGGTGGCGCTCACGGTCTGGCACGTGTTCATCTCCTGGTGGATGATGGACCCGGCCAACCGGACCGTCCGCGCGCACCTCGCCGACCTCGGCATGACCGTCACCATCATCCTGTACTCGGTGCTGGTCGTGCCGCCGGGCGGGTCGCCGCTGTCGATGGCCGGCTACTGGGCGGCCGGCTGCGCCGCGTATGCCGCGATCTTCCTGTCGACGCCGTGGGGAGTCGTGTTCGCGCTCACCACGTCGGCCGCGCTGCTCGGCGTGCCGGAGCACTTCGAGCTGCAGCGCCTCGGCGCGTCGTTCGTCACCGTCGTCCTCATCGCCTGCCTCGGCGTCCTCATCCAGCAGTTCCGCGCCACGATCATGGAGCACGAGCGCGAACGCGTCCGGACCGCGGCCCTCGCCGAGCGCGAACGACTGTCGCGGATCGTGCACGACGGCGCCCTCCAGGTCCTCGCCCTGGTCGAGCGCGAGGGCCCCGAGATGGGGGAGCGGGGCGCGCGGCTCGCGGCGCTCGCCCGCGAGTCCGAGGCACAGCTGCGGGCGCTGCTGCAGGACCGCGAAGTCGTGGACGCCGACCACGACAACCTCGTCGACCTCGCCGCCGCCCTCGACAAATACCAGTCCGCCCGCGTCACCGTCTCCACCATGGCCAGCCTCGTCATGGCGCCTCGCGCCGTCGTCGACGAGGTGGAATCGGCGCTGAGCGAGATCCTCACCAACGTCCGCAGCCACGCCGGCCCCGACGCGCAGGCCTGGATCCTGCTGGACCAGGAAACGGACCGCGAGGTGATCCTCTGGGTCCGCGACAATGGGGTCGGCATGAGTGCCGAGCAGGTGACCCAGGCGGCCGAGGCCGGTCGCATGGGCATCAAGGGCTCCATCGTCGGCCGCATCACCGCCCTCGGCGGGAGCGCGCTGCTGAAGTCGTCGCCCGGTGCCGGTGCCGAATGGGAACTGAGGATCCCGATCGACGTCGAGGCAGGAGACCGCGCCAGATGATGAACACCCAGGCACCCATGCGGCGCCGCGTGATGCTCGTCGACGACCACCCCATGTGGATCGAGGCCCTGAGCGAGGACCTGTCCGAGGAGGGCTTCGACATCGTCGCGGTGGCCAAGAACGGTACCGAGTGCCTCGCCCGGGCGCGGGCGACCCGGCCGGAGGTCGTCGTCATGGACCTCCAGATCCCCGAACCCGACGGAGCCACCTGCATCGAGCACCTCCTCGGCGAGCTGCCGGACCTGCAGGTGCTGGTGATGTCGGCGTCGGGGGAACGCGACGACGTCCTACGCGCCATGAAGGCCGGCGCGAAGGGCTACCTGGTGAAGTCCGCGTCGAAGGCCGAACTGATCGACGGCGTCCGCCGCACCGCCGCCGGCGACGCCGTGTTCACGCCCGGGCTCGCGGGGCTCGTGCTCGGAGAGTTCCGGCGGATGGTGAGCACGGCGCGGTCGCTGAACCAGGAGGGGCCGGTCTTGACGTCGCGGGAGATCGAGGTGCTGCGGCGCGTCGCGAAGGGCATGGCGTACCGGGAGATCGCGGACGAGCTGTTCGTGTCGCACCGCACGGTGCAGAACCACGTGCACAACGTGCTGAGGAAGCTGCAGCTGCACAACCGCGTGGAGTTGACGCTGTACGCGATCGACCAGGGGCTGCACGACCCGTCGGAGTAGGGCTGGGTTCTGGGGGCGGGGGATCGACGCCTGCGGCGTCGGCTTCGAGACTCGCCCGGACGGCTTCGCCGTCGGGCGCGACCTCAGCGAGCGGGGTGGCGTCGGCTTCGAGACTCGCCCGGAGGGCTGCGCACCGGGCGCGACCTCAGCGAGCGGTGCAGGCGCGACCTCGGCCCAATCGCGCGCCGCGCCGCCTGCACGACACGCCGTCGAAGTGCGCGCTCAACGTCCTATGCCGGGCTGGGGTCCGAGTGGGGCTGTTATTCGTGCTGCGCTCGGGGATCGACGCCTGCGGCGTCGGCTTCGAGACTCGCCCGGACGGCTTCGCCGTCGGGCGCGACCTCAGCGAGCGGTGCAGGCGCGACCTCGGCTCAATCGCGCGCCGCGCCACCTGCACGACACGCCGTCGAAGTGCGCGCTCAACGTCCTATGTCGGGCTGGGGTCCGAGTGCGGCTGTTATTCGTGCTGGGGTTGGGGGATCGACGCCTGTGGCGTCGGCTTCGAGACTCGCCCGGACGGCTTCGCCGTCGGGCGCGACCTCAGCGAACGGGGTGGCGTCGGCTTCGAGACTCGCCCGGGTGCTGCGCACCGGGGCGCGACCTCAGCGAACGGGGCGGCGTCGGCTTCGAGACTCGCCCGGACGGCTTCGCCGTCGGGCGCGACCTCAGCGAACGGACCGGCGCGACCTCAGCGAACGGTGCAGGGGCGACCTCAGCGGGCGGGACGGCGCGACCTTGGCGCGCGGGGCAGCGAGGGTCCACGGGGGGTCCGGGGGGCGGGGCCCGTTCCAACGGTGCAGTAACCTACGCACCATGTCGAGCATCATCTCCCGGGAAGAACTGCGCGCGCTGCCGATGATCCAGCAGCCGACCTACCCGGATCAGGCCGCCCTGGATCGGACGATCGACGCGCTCGAAGCGCTGCCCCCGCTCGTCTTCGCCGGCGAATGCGACGATCTGCGCCTGAAGCTCGCCGAGGTCGCCGAAGGCCGCGCCTTCCTGCTGCAGGGCGGCGACTGCGCGGAGACGTTCGACGCCGTCACCGCCACCAACATCAAGTCCAAGCTGCTCGTCCAGCTCTCCATGGCCGTCGTCATGACCTACGCGGCGCAGGTGCCCGTGGTGAAGGTCGGCCGCATCGCCGGCCAGTACGCCAAGCCGCGCTCCAAGGACACCGAGACCCGCGGCGACGTCACCCTCCCCGCCTACCGCGGCGACGCCATCAACGGCTTCGGCTTCACGCCCGAGGACCGCGCCCACGACCCCCAGCGACTGCTCCGCGTCTACAACGCGTCGGCCGCCACGCTCAACCTCGTCCGCGCCTTCGTCAAGGGCGGCTTCGCCGACCTCCGCGGCGTCCACACCTGGAACGCCCAGTTCGTCCGCGACTCCTCCGTCGAGGCCGAATACGAGGAGCTGGCCTCCGAGATCGACCGCGCGCTCGCCTTCATGGTCGCGTGCGGCGTCCACGACGACTCGCTGTCCACCGTCGACTTCTACGCCTCCCACGAGGCGCTGCTGCTCGAGTACGAGCGCGCGCTCACCCGCGTCGACTCCCGCTCGCAGGAGCTCTACACCTGCTCCGGCCACATGCTGTGGATCGGGGAGCGCACCCGCCAACTCGACGGCGCGCACGTCGAACTGCTGCGCCGCGTGCAGAACCCGCTCGGCATCAAGCTCGGCCCCACCACCACGCCGGAGCAGGCCATCGAGCTCGCTGACCGCCTCGACCCCGACCGTGTCCCCGGCCGCATCACCTTCATCACCCGCATGGGCGCCAAGAAGGTCCGTGACGTCCTGCCGGGCGTCATCTCCGGGATCGAAGCCACCGGCCGGAAGGTCGCCTGGGTGTGCGACCCGATGCACGGCAACACGTTCGAGGCCGCCAACGGCTACAAGACGCGCTCCTTCACCGACGTCGTCGACGAGGTCAACGGCTTCTTCGACGTCCACGAGCAGCTCGGCACCTGGCCCGGCGGCCTGCACGTCGAGCTCACCGGCGACGACGTCACCGAGTGCGTCGGCGGCATCTTCAACCTCGGCGAGGACGACCTGGCCAACCGCTACGAGACGGTGTGCGACCCGCGTCTCAACCGCAACCAGTCGTTGGAGCTGGCGTTCACCGTCGCCAAGCGCCTGCGCTCGGGCCGGCTGGGCCGTATCAACCCCGTCCAGGAGTTCAGGGCCAAGGAACTGTGACCGGACCCCGCGACGTGATCGACCTGCGCTCCGACACCGTCACCCGCCCCAGCGCCGCGATGCTCGCGGCCATGGCCGAGGCCCCCGTCGGCGACGACGTGTACGGGGAGGACCCCACGGTCGCAGAGCTGGAGGCCGAGGTCGCGGGGCTGTTCGGCAAGGAGGCGGCGCTGTTCTGCGCCACCGGCTCGCTCAGCAATCTGCTCGGCGTCTGGCTGCACACCGCGCCCGGCCGCGAGGTCCTCTGCGACGCCTACGCCCACATCGCCCGCGCCGAGATGGGCGCCCACGGCGCGCTGCACGGCGTGACGATGCGCACCTGGGTGTCCGAGCGCGGCCGCCTCGTCGCCGACGACGCCCTCAGTCTCGTGGCGGTCAACTGCCGGCCCTACCTCGTCGAGACCGCCTGCCTCGAGGTGGAGGACACGCACAACTTCGGCGGCGGCACCGTGCAGGACTACGCGCAGCTCGTCGCCCTGAGCGACGGTGCCCGCGACCTCGGCGTCGCGACACATCTCGACGGCGCCCGCCTCGCCAACGCCGTGGCCGTGACCGGCCGCCCGCTCAGCGACTACGGCCGCCTGTTCGACACCGTCAGCTTCTGCCTCTCGAAGGGTCTTGGCGCCCCCGTCGGCAGCGTGCTGGTGGGGACCGCCGAGCAGATGTCGCGGGCGCGGGAACAGCGCAAGCGCCTGGGCGCCGGGTGGCGGCAGGCGGGCGTCCTCGCCGCGGCCGGCCTGGTCGCGGTGCGGGAGAACATGGGCCGCATCGTCGACGACCACCGCGCCGCCCGCACCCTGGCCGCCGCCATCAACGAGGCCTGCCCGGGCGCCGTCGACGAGGCCGGGGTCGAGACCAACATCGTCCTCATCCCGACGCCGGGAGCGCCGGCGGTCGCGGCGCGGCTCGCCGAGCGCGGCGTGCGGATCAGCGTGCTCGGCCCGACGTCGCTGCGCGCCGTCACCCACCTCGACGTCACCGAGGAGCAGTGCCGCGAGGCCGGGGCCGTCATCGGCGCCGAGCTCGCCTCCCTGGCCTGATCAGCGCCCGGCCAGCTCCGGCAGCGGGCGCGGCCACGCCCCCAGCTGCTGCCACACGAAGTCCGGCACGCGCCCGAAGAAGCCGTGCAGGAACTGGGACGCGCGATCGATGTCGTCGGGGAGCCACTGGCCGCCGTCGCCCACCCGGATCCGCGACCCCTCGACCTGGAACGACGGCGCCCGCACCGCCAGCATCCACTCCATCTGCCGCTGGTGCACGACGTCGGACGCGAACCTCGGGTTCGGGCAGCGGACCTTGAACCGCCGGTTGAACTCCTCCCACTCGAACGACTGCGCCGCCCCGAACAGGCCCCAGTTGACGCTGATGTCGCCGAACGGGAACGTCGTGCGGAACTCGCACAGCTCCTCGCTGTGCCGGCGGGTCTCGGTGTGCGTGCGGCCCTGCGCGTCGGTGCGGGTGTGGGTGGTCTCCCACTCGTGGCGCAGCCGCACGAAGGGAATGCCGGCGTTCTCGGAGTGGATGATGTCGACGGCCTTGTGGTTGCGGCCGCCGCCGGTGTGCTCGAGGAGTTCCAGGTACGAGTCGTCGCGGGGGACATAGGTCCAGGAGGGGCGCCGGTGGAAGCTGAGCGACGACGGCGGCGGGGGAGCCGCGAACTCCATCGCCCGCGACTCCCGCACCCGGGCGCGGACCGCCGCGAGGGTCTCGATCGCCGCGGCCAGCTGGTCGGCCTGCTTCGGCGCGTCGATGAGGACGAGCCGGTCGCCGTCGACGCTCACCCGGTACGGGCCCGCCAGCGCGGGGGCGGCGGCCTCGGCCAGGATCGCCGCGTACTCGGCGTCGGGTGCCGACGCCGTCACCGGCCCGAGCGTGACCGCCTCGCCGAGCGGCAGCTGGGGCGCGTCGCCGTGGGACACCTCGCCCTCCATCAGGCTGTGGGGCAGCGGCATCGTGACGACATACCCGCCCGAACGCCACTGCGAACTCTTGTAGCGGAACGCGGAGAACGGGGTGCCGTCGGATGCCTGCCCGGTCACCTGGTCGTCCACGGAGCGGCTGAAGCCGAGCCCGAACGGCGGCACGTTGAGCCCGAACGCCACCGCGATCGACGGCGACGTCACGAACGTCCAGCCTCGCTCGCGCAGCTGCTTGACGTACAGGTGCCGGTGGATGCCCCACGCGGCGGCGCCGATGACGACCGCTCCGATCAGGAGCATGAGCAGTAGGCCGAGGTCCATGCCGTCGATTGTGACAGGGCCCTCGGTCACGCCGTCGTCCGGCGACCCGGCAGGACGGCGAGCAGTAGGGCCGCGATCACGAGCCCTCCGCCGACCACCATGGTCGCGGTGACCGCCTCCAGCCCTGCCGCGACCGAGAACACCGCCGCCCACACCGGCTCCGTGCACATGATCACCGCGGCCGGCGTCGCGGCGACGTGGCTCTGTCCCCAGCTCTGCAGCAGCAGTGCCACCGCGCCGCACACGATCCCCAGGTACAGCAGCTGCGCCCACGTGCCCGGGTCCGCGGGCAACGGCTCCCCGAGCAGCGGCCACGCCACCAGACTCACGACGGCGCCCGCGGCCGCCTGCGCCACCGTCAGCTGCGTGACGTTGCGGCGCGTCACCCGCCGCCCCAGCAGCACGATGTGCACCGCGTAGATGCCCGCGCTCAGCAGCGTCAACGCCGCCCCCGCGGCGAAGTTCGACGACTCGCCCTCGTGCCCGGCGGCGAGCACCGAGATCCCCGCGACCGTCACCGCGACCGCCACCCACGTCGCGACCGGCTGCCGGTGCCGGAGGAACACCGCCGTGATCAGCGCGGTGAACACCACGTAGGTCGCGGTGAGGAAGCCGGTCGTCGACGGCGCGATGAGCCGCAGCCCGAGCGTCTGCGTCGCGAGCCCCGCCGCCAGCAGCAGCCCCAGCCCGCCGCCCGCGACGGCGTCGCGCCACGGCATGCGCAACCGCCGCGGGAACATGAGCGCGATGGCCGCCCCGGTGAGGATGAGCCGCAGCGTCACGACCCCGAGCGGGGACAGCGCGTCGAACGCGCTCTTGGTCACCACGACGGTCGAGCCCCACGCGACGGCGGCCGCCAGCAGCGCGGCGACGGGCAGCCAGGCGCCGCGGGTGGGGGTCACGGCGGCAACCGTAGCGCACGGCGCCGGGGGAGCCGCGTCAGGCGACGTGCAGGACCACCGTCGACCCGACGGGCACCGACGTCCCCTCGCCGGGGTCGGTCCCCGAGGCGATGTTGAGCGGGATGGGGAAGTCCGACGACCGCCGCACCTCGACCTTGAGGTCCAGGTCCTCCAGCAGCTTCACGGCCTCGTCGGTGCTCTTCAGCCGGACCGACGGGATGGTCACCATGACCGGGCCGAGGGACTTGGTGATCGTGATGGTGTCGCCCCGCTTGCCGGTGCCGGACTTCGGGTCCTGCTTGATGATGCGGCCGGCCTCGACCGTGGCCGAGTTCTCCTCGCGCACCTCGACGGCGAAGCCGAGCTTCTTGAGGTCCGCCACCGCCTGGTCCGCCTTGTCGCCGGTGAGGTCGGGGATGCGGATGGGCTCGGGGCCCTTGGACACGGTGAGATCGATCGGCGTCCCGGGCTTCAGCTGCGTCCCGGGCTCCTGCGACGCGGTGAGCACCTCGCCCACCGGCCGCGACTCCGACCACACCTCCGTCACCTCTCCCACGGCCATGCGGCCCTCGACGATCGCCCGCTCCGCCGCCTCCCGCGACGCGCCCACCACCTCCGGCATGGGGTAGCGCTCGGGTCCCAGCGACATCACGAGCGTGACCTCGGAGCCGCGCAGCATGCGCTCGCCCGACGACGGGTCGGTCTCGATGACCAGCCCCCTCGCCACGGTCTCGGAGTACTCCTCGACGGTGGTGATGCTGAGGTCGTTGGCGACGGCGGCCTCGCGGGCCTTCGCCTCGTTGAGGCTCGCCATCGCCGGCACAGAAGTGAACCGGCCCTCCATCCACCACCACGTCCCGACGCCGGACAGGACCGTCAGCAGCAGCACCAGCGTCACGCCGATGACCCAGCGGCGCCGTCGGTGCACCGGGTCGTGCGAGATGTGCAGGTTCGGGAAGACGGGCGTGCGCTGGCTGCGCGGGCCGGCGCTGGGTTGCGACCGCGGAGGCACCGGCGATGGCACGGGCGTCGCCGGGATGGGGGAGACCGGGGACCGAGCCGGGCGCGTCGCCGCCGGGGGCCGGGATCCGCGGCGCACGATCACCGTCTCCGGCTCGTGCGGGGACGCGGGCCGCGGCCGGTCGGCCGTGCGGTGGTGCACCGGCTGCGTGTCGTCATCGGTGGGGCTATCGGGCAGGATCGCGGCGGCCAGCGCCGGGTTGTCGGACCCGCCCGTGCGCAGCAGCTCGTGCCGCACCCGGCGCACCGCGGTCAGCAGCTCGCGGCCGTCCGCGATCCGCGCCCGCGGGTCCCGCGCCACGCACGCGAGGACCAGGGTGTCGATGTAGTCGGGGATCTGGTGCTCGGCCGTGTGCCCGATCTCTTCGAGCCGCTCCGACGGGCGCTCGATGTCGACGTTCACGTGCCGGTAGGCGATCTGGTAGTTGTTCTCGCCCGTGTGGGGCTTGCGGCCGGTCAGCATCTCGAACAGCACGACGCCGGCGGAGTACACGTCGCTGCGGCCGTCGGGGCGCGCGTGCGTGACGAGTTCGGGCGGCAGGTAGCTGGCGGTGCCGACCAGGACGCCGGTCGCGGTCATCTGCGGCGACCCGACCTGGCGGGCCAGGCCGAAGTCCGCGACCTTGATCTGGCCCCGCGCGGTGATCATGACGTTCTCGGGTTTGATGTCGCGGTGCACGACGCCGGACTCGTGCGCGGCCGCCAGCGCCGCGGCCACCTGCTCGAAGATCTCCAGCGCCCGGGCGGGGGGCAGCGGGGCCTCGCGGCTGATCACGCGGCGCAGCGTCTCGCCGTCGATGAACTCCATGACGATGTACGGCTGGCCCTGCGAGCTGCCCTGGTCGAAGACGCTGACGACGGCGGGGTGGCTGAGGACTGCGGCGGAGCGGGCCTCCCGGTCGAACTTGGCCGCGAACTCGTCGTCCTCGCCGAGGTCGCTTCGCATCACCTTCACCGCAACCGCGCGCGACAGGCGCAGATCGCGCGCGCGATAGACCGTGGCCATGCCGCCGCGCGCCACCTTCGCCACGATCTCGTAGCGGTCGTCGAGCACGTGACCGACCAACGGGTCGAAAGTGCTGTTCATGCCACTCCAAGCACGGTCGGGGAAGAGGCCGTGTGAGCCCGTCTGGACCCCGATTGTAGACGGCGGCCCGCCCGGACGCCGCGTCGCGGGTGCGGCGAGTCGGTCCGGAGGCGCCCTCCGGCCAGGGACGGCGGGCTAGATTGGGGCGCATGACAGCCCTCGTCGGACTCAAGACCCGCCTGCGCCTGGCACGGCTCGCCCTCGTCATCCCGCCGCACGCGGCCGGCCCCGAGGCCGCCGATTTCGCGGCCCACGGCGCCGATCTGCTCATCTTCACGCGCGGGGACCGCAGCGTCGAGGAGGCCGTCGAGGTCATCGACTTCGCCCGCAAGCGGCTGTTCGGGCTGCAGACGATCGTCGCGACGGACTCGGCCGACGTCGGCCAGGCCGCCAAGGCGGACGCCGTCTTCTACCGCCGGCCCGGGTGGCGGCCGTTCGGGTTCCGCAAGCCCCACGAGTTCGCGCTGCTCGGCCGCTCCATCGACGGGCCCGAGGACGCGGACAAGCTCGACGGCGACCCGTTCACCTTCGGTTTCGTCGGCCCTGCCATCGAGGACGGGCTGGTCGGGGCGGGGGTCGCGGAGATGGCGCGGCAGTATCCGCCGATGGCGCTGCCGGCGCACCCGGTCTGGTTCGCCGCCGGCGGCATCTCGCCGGACACGGTCGAGGCCGTCATCGCGGCGGGCGCACGGCGCGCGGCGGTGTCGTCGGCGGTGTTCGACAGCGCGGACCCGTTCGCGACGACCAAGCTGCTGGCCGATGCCCTCAAGGGCGCCTGGATCACCGAGCCCGGGGCAGAGGCCTACGGCGAGGACGCGTTCCGCGCCTGAGTGAGGTGCCCCGCTCCGGGCGCCCATACCCGCGGCCGCTCGCCGCGGATCGCGGCGGTGATCCACCACGTCGCCTCGACCACCGCCATGCCGACGGCTCCCGCGACGATGCCCACCAGGAGCTTCGCCGGGTCGGTGGTGTCGAGGGCCAGGGCGTCGTGCCACACGGGGATCCAGAACATGAGGAAGTAGAAGGCGTACGCGAACGCCACCAGGCCGATCCTCCACCAGTAGTACGGCCGCGCGACGGTGGCCAGCACCCACGTCGCGGTCATGATCAGCGCGATGAGGGTGGCCGTGGACGCCTGGTGCTGCGCGGCGTCGGTGACGTCGCCGAAGCCGCGCGTCATCACGTAGGTGACGGTCGCGACGGCGGTCACCGTCAGCCCGCCCGGCACCGCGACGGTGAGCGTTCGCCGCACGAAGCCCGGCCGGGCGCGCTCCCGGTTGGGGGCGAGGCTGAGCAGGAACGCCGGGATGCCGATCGTGAACCAGCCCACCACCGTCATCTGTAGCGGCAGGAACGGGTTCGGCAGCCCCATGAGGCCGATGACCAGCGCCAGCCCGACCGCGTAGATGGTCTTGGTGAGGAACAGCTTGGCGACCCGCTCGATGTTGCCGATGACCCGCCGCCCCTCCGCGACGACGTACGGGAGCGTGGCGAACCGGTCGTCGAGCAGCACGATCTGCGCGACCGCGCGCGTCGCCGGGGCCCCGGACCCCATCGCGACGCCCAGGTCGGCGTCTTTCAGCGCCAGAACGTCGTTGACGCCGTCGCCGGTCATCGCGACGGCGTTGCCGCGCGCCTGCAGCGCCCCGACCATCGTCCGTTTCTGTTCGGGCGTGACGCGTCCGAACACGTCGTGGCGGTCGACGACGTCGGCGAGCTCCTCGGTGCCGGCGGCGGGCAGGGTGCGGGCGTCGATGGGGTCGCCGATGTCGACGCCCAGCGACCGGGTGACCGCCCCGACGGAGGCCGCGTTGTCGCCGGAGATCACCTTCACGCGCACACCCTGATCCTGGAAGTAGGCCAGGGTGTCGGCGGCGTCGGGCCTGGTCAGCTGGTCGAGCACCACGAGGGCGACCGGGGAGACGGGTCCCGGGGCGGCGGCGTCGTCGACGCTGGCGGTGCACCGGGCGAGCAGCAGGACGCGGCGGCCGGACGCCGCGATGACGTCGGCGTGCCCGGCGACGGCGGGCTCGGCCAGCACGTCGGGTGCGCCCAGCACCCAGGACGTGCCGTCGCCGAAGGTCGCGCCCGACCACTTCTTCGCCGACGTGAACGGGGCGCGGGCCGTGACCAGCCACGGCCGCTCTGTGGGCCCGACGGCGGCCGCCACCGCCTGCATCGACGCGTTCGGCGCGGGGTCCGCCGTCACCAGCTGGGCGAGGGCCTCGCGGGCGGCGTCGGCGTCGCCGTCGAGGGGGATGATTTCGGCCAGCGTCATGGCGTTCTGGGTGAGGGTGCCCGTCTTGTCGGCGCACACGACGCTGACCCGGGCGAGGCCCTCGATCGCGGGCAGCTCTTGCACCAGGCAGCGCCGGCGGCCCAGCCGGATGACGCCGAGCGCGAAGGCCATGGACGTGAGCAGGACGAGGCCCTCGGGCACCATCGGGACCAAGGCGCCGACCATGCGCAGCGCCGACTCCTGCCACGTGGTGTCGGGCTGGCTGAACTGGACCACGATCGTCAGCAGCCCCACTGGCACGAGCAGGAACGACACGTACTTGAGGATCTGGTTGATGCCCTGCCGGAGCTCGGAGTGCACCAGGGTGAACTTCGCGGCCTGAGCGGTGAGCTGGGCGGCGTACGCGTCGGCGCCGACCTTCTCGGCGCGGTAGGCGCCCGACCCGGACACGACGAACGCGCCGGACAGCACCGGGTCTCCGGCCTCCTTCGGCACGGGGTCCGCCTCACCGGTCAGCATCGACTCGTCGACCTCGAGGTAGTCCGCGGCGACGACGGCGCCGTCGACGACGATCTGATCGCCCGGCACCACGACGATGAGGTCGTCGAGGACGACGTCGTCGCGGGCCACGAGTCTGCGCTCGCCGTCGCGGACGACGGTGGGGTGCGCCTCGCCGATGACCGCCAGGTTGTCCAGCGTCCGCTTGGCGCGCAGCTCCTGCACGATGCCGATGATCGAGTTGGCGACGATGAGCAGCGCGAACGCGCCCTGGGTGAGGTTGCCGGTGGCCGCCACGATGCCGAACAGGACCAGCAGGATGCCGTTGACCCGGGTGAACACGTTGGCGCGCACGATGTCCCAGGTGCTGCGCCCCGAGCGCGCCGGCAGTCTGTTGATCTGGCCGGCGGCGGTGCGCTCCTCGACCTCGGCGGCGGTCAGGCCGCGCAGCTGATGGTCAGTGGGCACGCCGGACGCTCCGCGCGGCGAGCTCGCCCAGCGCGGTGCGGCCGTCCGCCGTCATGTCGGTGGCCGCGAGCACGGCGAGTGCCTGGGTGTAGTGCTCCTCGATCAGTCCCTCGACGTGCGCCCGGGCCCCGGAGGCGTCGATGAGCCCGGCCGCGCGCTCGACGTCGCCGTCGGTGAGCTCGCCGGCGCGCAGCAGCGCCTCGAGTTCGGCGGCGTCGGCGGGGGAGGCCTCGGCCAGCGCGGTCAGCACGAGGACGGTGCGCTTGCCCTCCCGGATGTCGCCGCCGTAGGGCTTGCCGGTGACGGCCGGGTCGCCGTAGACGCCCAGGACGTCGTCGCGGAGCTGGAAGGCCCGGCCCACCAGCGAGCCGAACCCGCCGAGCGCGGCCAGGAGGGCGTCGTCGGCGCCGCCGAGGGCCGCGCCGATCTCCGCGGGGCGGCGGATCGAGTAGCGGGCCGACTTGAACTCCAGCACGCGGCGGGCGACGTCGAGCTCCTCGGCGGGTGTCGTCGCGCCCGTGACGCCGTACTGCGCGGCGACGTCGAGGTACTGCCCGGCCGTGACCTCCGCGCGCATGGCGCTGAGCAGCGGGCGGGCCCGGTCCAGCAGCCCGGCGCCGGATGCGTCGGCCAGCTCGATGCTCCACATCAGCAGCAGGTCGCCCAGCAGGATCGCCGACGACGTCCCGAACTCGCCGGCCGACGACCGGCCCCGCTGCGCGGCGTGCAGTTCCTCGAAGCGCTTGTGGGCCGCGGGGAGGCCGCGGCGGGTGTCGGCGGCGTCGATGAGGTCGTCGTGGACCAGGGCGCTGACGTGCAGCAGGTCGAGCGAGGAGGCGACGGCGAGCAGCGGCCCGTCGTCGTCCGGCTGGCCCGCCGCCGCGACGTAGCCCCAGTAGCAGTACGCCGGCCGCAGTCGCTTGCCGCCGGCGGTGGCCTCGCGGGCCACGTCGAGCAGGGGTGTGGCGCCGATCTCCGACAGGAGCGGGGCCTGAGCGGCCAGGAAGCCGTCGATGGTTCCGCTGATCGCGGACAACAGAGGTCCGCTGAGCGGGGAGGTGGGGTCCAGGGAGCGGCTCACGGATCGAGCTTAGTAGGGGCCGACCCTATTGTTTCCCCATGCCGTCGACCGATCCGAAGCCCGGGACCGTGGCGGAGCTGTTCCGTTCGGCCCATGGCCCCCTGTTCTCGTTCGAGTTCTTCCCCCCGAGGTCCGAGGAGGAGGAGCCCGTGCTGTGGGCCGCCGTCGAAGCGCTGGCCCCGCTGCAGCCGGCGTTCGTGTCGGTGACGTACGGCGCGAACGGGTCGCGGCGCGACCGGACCATCCGGGCCACGCGCCGCATCGCCGAGTCCGGCGGGCCGTTGACGGTCGGCCACCTCACGTGCGTGGCGCAGTCCAAGGCCGAACTGGCCGAGGCGCTCGCCGAATACCGCGAGGCCGGCGTGACCAACATCCTCGCGATCCGCGGCGACATGCCCGGCGGCGGGCCGTGGGAGCGGCACCCTGAGGGCCTGGCCAACGCGACCGAGCTGGTGCGGTTCATCAAGTCCGAGGGCGACTTCTGCGTCGGTGTCGCGGCGTTCGCCAACCCCCACGAGACCAGCAACGACCCGGACCTCGACGCGCGGATCCTCCTGGACAAGGTGGAGGCGGGGGCGGAGTTCGCCATCACGCAGCTGTTCTTCGAGGCGGAGCGCTACGCGGAACTCGTCGAGCGCATGCGCGGACTGGGCTGCCAGATCCCGATCGTGCCCGGGATCATGCCGCTGACGGTGATCACGCAGATCGAGCGGTTCGCGGCGCTGTCGGGGCGGGCGCTGCCCGACGCGCTGGTGTCGCGGCTGCGGGCGTGCGCATCGAAGGAAGAGGTGCGCGAGGCGGGCCTGGCGGCGGCGGTGCAGATGAGCCGCGACCTGCTCGCCGCCGGCGCGCCCGGGCTGCAGTTCTTCACGCAGAACCGCTCGAAGGCGACGCGCGAGGTCCTCGCCGAGGTGCTCACCACCGCCCGCTGACCCCTGCTCCGCGAGGGCGGGGCGTCCGGTCAGTCCAGAAGGGCCCGCCACGCGGAGGTGTCGACGTCCAACGTCACCATCCGCTGCGTCGCCCGCGTCAGCGCGACGTACAGCACCCGCTCAGCGCCCGGCGCCTCCGCGACGATCCCGTCCGGCGACACCACCACGACGCCGTCGTACTCCAGGCCCTTCGCCTGCAGCGCGGTGACGACGATGAGCCGGTTCTCGAACTCGCGCAGCCGCCGGTCCTCCATCACGAACAGCTGCACCTCCTGCAGCAGCGACGGCGGGCACACCACGCCGATCGTGCCCGTGACCTGGCCGGCCAGCTCCAGCAGCTCGTCGCGCAGGGCGTCGTGCAGATCCGCACGCGTGGTGCGGGCCAGCGTCGGCTCGACGCCCGTCGAGCGCACCGCCTTCGGCAGCTCCGCCTCGGGGAACACCTTCGTGATCACCTGCGACGCCAGCGCGAACACCTCGCTGGGGGAGCGGTAGTTCGTGCTCAGCGTGAACGTGCGGCTCGGCGCGCGGCCGATGAGGTCCTCCATCGCGCGCCGGTTCTCCTCCGGGCGGGGGTAGGAGCTCTGCGCCGGGTCGCCCACGATGGTCCACGACGACTGCGGCCCGCGGCGGCGCAGCATCCGCCACTGCATGGGCGTCACGTCCTGGCCCTCGTCGACGAGGATGTGCGCGTACGTGGTCTGCGGATCCTCGTCGGGGTCGACGGTGCGCTCGGTCCGCAGCAGGTCCGCCGTCGTGAGCACCTCGGGGACGTTTCCTCCCTCGAGGAACACGTCGACCTCGGGCTCGGCGTCCTCCGGGGCCGGGCCGAGGATGTCGATGAGCTCGTCGAGCAGCGCGATGTCCGCCACCGACCAGCCGCGCTCGATCTCCGCGCCGTCGTCGAGGCCCTCGACCCACGCGTACGAGCGCACCAGCGCCGCCCGCTCGGCGTCGTCCAGGTCGCGGGCGACCTTCTCCACGACGGCGGGGTCCGCCAGCCGGGCGAGGGCCCGGGTCGCGGTGAGGCTCGGCCACCAGGCGTTCATGAACATCGCCAGGCGCGGGTGGTCGCGGACGCGCTCCTCGAGCTCGGCCGGCTCGATGGCGACGTCGTCGGGGAACTTGCGGATCAGCGCCTGCACGACCATGTCGGTGGCCTGCTTGCGGCCGCGGTTGAGCTTGGTGGAGCTGAGGACGGTGTCGCGGATGCGGCCGAGTTCCTGCTCCTCCAGGCCGAGAACCTCGCCCTTGACGGTGACCCGCAGCCGCAGCAGGTCGGGGTGGTCGATCAGCGGGGTGCGCACCAGGCGGCGCAGCACCTTGAGCATCGTGAGGCTGCCCTTGACGGTGGCCGCGGCGGCGTCGTCGACGTGCTCGCTCGTGATCCCCAGGACGTCCCCGGCGACGGCGCCGATGGCCTTGAGGGTGACCGAGTCTTCGCCGAGGCTGGGCAGCACCCGCTCGATGTAGTTCATGAACACCGACGACGGGCCCACCACCAGCACGCCGCCCTTCTCCAGGCGCGCGCGGTTGGTGTAGAGGAGGTAGGCCGCGCGGTGCAGCGCGACGACCGTCTTGCCGGTGCCGGGGCCGCCCGCGATGATCGTGACGCCCTGGTACGGGGCGCGGATGGCCTCGTCCTGCTCGGCCTGGATGGTGGCGACGATGTCGCGCATCGTGCGGCCGCGCGCCCGGCTGAGCGACGCCATGAGCGCGCCCTCGCCGAAGATGGGCAGCTCGGACTCGGAGGAGCCGTCCAGGAGGTCGTCCTCCAGGCCGACGACGCGGTCGTCGCGGCAGCGCAGCACCCGACGGCGGACCACGCCCATCGGTTCGGCCTGCGTCGCGCGGTAGAACGGCTCAGCGGCGGGGGCGCGCCAGTCGATGACGAGGGGCTCGTACTCGGCGTCGCGGACGCCGATGCGGCCGATGTAGCGGGCCTCGTCGGAGGTGAGGTCGATGCGGCCGAAGACCAGACCCTCGTGCTCGGCGTCGAGGATGGCGAGGCGGCGGGCCGCCTGATAGGCGAAGGCGTCGCGCTCGAACAGCGCGGTGCCGTCCTCCTCGCGGAAGAAGTTGGTGCGGTCGGAGAGGTAGATCTCGCGGCCCGCCTGGGCCATCGACTTGGCGCTGGCGGTGGCGGTGGACAGGTTGGCGTAGACCTTGTCGACGTGGCGCTGTTCCAGGGCGATTTCGCGTTCGAGGTCGGCGCGCGAAGTACTCAACTCAATGCATCCTCTGGGTGAGACAGACAGTCAAGCCTACTCGGTCGGTGGGTGCGGGGTCGCATCGCGTTCGCGGGCCGGCGACGCGTCCCTCCGTCGCCCCCGCCCCGCCCCGCCGTCGGCCGCCTCGCCCCGCCGTCGGCCGCCTCGCCCCGCCGTCGGCCGCCCTCGCCCCGCCGTCGGCCGCACGGGGTTGAGCCTGACTCGCGGTCTGCGGGGGTTGGTTGAGCCTGACTCGCGGTCTGTGAGGGCCAAATGAGCCTGAGGCGGGTCTCGACCAGAATATGAACGATCGAAGGCCAGAATCGCCCGTCGACCACCGAATCAGGCTCATCGCATCTTCCCGGCGCCCGGCTGGGACGAGCCTGCGACATGGCTCGACGGAAATATGAACGATCAAACAGCCCATATCGGCCGTCGACCACAGAATCAGGCTCAACCCACCCCGGCAAGCCGCGAGTCAGGCTCAACCGATGCCGCCGGACCGCGCGTCAGGCTCAACGCGAGCCCCGCGCCCCGCACGGACTTTGTCGCGACATAAGTAGCAACCTGAAATCAACCATCCATCGTTCCGTTCGACGATTAGTCATGTCAAACTTGGCCCATGGATCCCACGCGCCAGCGCCTCTTCCCAGGCCTCTTCTTCATCGACGCGGTGCTCGAGGCCGCGGACACGAAGGCGGAGATGTCGCGCCGCATCACGGTGCAGTACCTGCAGCGGGCCGCCATGGCGGGCATCCTCATCGGCACGTTCTACCTCGCCTACTTCGCGGTCAGCGCCGTCTTCGCCGGCATCCCCGCCCTCGGCGACGGCGGCCCGGGCCTCGGCCGTGCGGTCGGCGCGTTCGTCTTCGGCTGGGCGCTGGTGTTCATCTACTTCACCAAGTCGGAGCTGCTGACTTCGAACATGATGGTCACCTCCATCGCCTTCTACCACCGACGGCTGCGGCCGATGCACGGCCTGCTGCTGCTCGCGCTGTGCTACCTCGGCAACGCCATCGGCGGGCTCCTCCTCGGCGTCATGGCCCGCTACTCGACGCTCACCGCCGGCCACGTCGAGGAGAAGATGCTGGCCGCCGTCGAGGTCAAACTCGGCTACATGGCGACGGCGTCGGGCATGGGGGACCTGTTCGTGCGCGCCATCCTCTGCAACCTCATGATCAACGTGGCGATGCTGCTGGTCTACAACGGCTTCCTCAAGGACTCCATCACCATGGCGCTCGCGATGGTGATGTCGGTGTTCATCTTCGCCTTCCTGGGGCTGGAGCACTCGGTTGCGAACACCATCCTGTTCACCATCGTCGGCTTCGGCCCCGGCATCGACGTGTGGCCGGCCGTGGGGAACGTGGCCATCGCGCTCGTCGGCAACTTCATCGGCGGGGGCGTGCTCATCGGCATGTACTACGCCCACGTCAACGACGGCCGCTGGCTCGACGGGCGCCGCGGTGCGGCCCAGCCGTCCCAGGAATTGGCCGGACAGGTACCCCCTGGGGCATAGTGGGGTTGCCCGAGCAGTCACTCTGATGGAGGACCCGATGGACACCGACAAGCCCCGGATCAGCGGATTCACGTGGACGGTGATCGCGCTGCTGGGGGTCGGTGTGGTGCTGTTGGGCGTGTTCGCGCGCCCGGCCGGGCCGTCGACGGCGGCCGCACCCACGAGCTCGGCCAGTGACACCGAACCGCCCGCCACCGTCGAGACGCCCGCCGAGAAGTCCGCCGAACAGGTGCAGGCCGAGGCCTTCCTTATCGAGACGCTCCCGCGCCGCGTCGACGGCGACCCGCTCGCGATGGGCAGCCCCGACGCCCCCGTCGTGCTGACCGAATGGGCCGACTACCGCTGCCCCTTCTGCTCCGTCTGGGCAGAGGAGACGCTGCCCGAACTGCAGCGCTACATCGACGACGGCACGCTGCGGGTCGAGTTCCGTGACCTCGCCATCTTCGGCGACGAGTCCGTCCGCGCCGCGACCGCGGCCCGCGCCGCCGGCCAGCAGGGCCGCTACTTCGAGTTCGCGCACGCCCTCTACTCGGCGCTGCCGAACGAGGGGCACCCCGACGTCACCGACGAGACCGTGCTCGGCATTGTCGCGGACCTCGGGCTCGACGAGGAGCAGTTCGCCCGCGACTGGGCCGACCCGGCCCTCGCCAACGCCGTCCTCAGCGACACCCTCGAGGCGCAGCAGATGGGCATCACCTCGACGCCGGCGTTCGTGATCGGCGGCCAGTTCATCGCCGGCGCGCAGCCGCTCGAGGTCTTCGAACAGGTGATCGACGACCAGGCCGCGCTGCTCGGCTGATGGGAATCGGATACGCCGGCGCCTTCCTCGGCGGCACGGCGGCGCTGCTCAGCCCCTGCGCCGCCATGCTGCTGCCCGCCTTCTTCGCCTACGCCTTCGGCCGCTCGACGGCGACCCTGCTGGGGCGCACCGCGCTGTTCTATCTGGGGCTGCTCGTCACCCTCGTGCCGCTCGGGCTCGCGGCCGGGGCGCTCGGCGGGCTCCTGACGACGCATCGCTCGACCGTCGCGACCGTCGGGGGCGTGGTCCTCATCGTGTTCGGCGCGCTGCAGGCACTCGGGGTGCCGCTGCCGATCCCCGGGCTCCGCTCGGCCGGCCGCGACCCCCGCGGCGCCGTCGGCGTGGTGCTGCTCGGCATGACCTATGGGCTGGCGGGCGCCTGCACCGGCCCGCTGCTCGGGGCGGTGCTGACCATGGCGGCCGTCGGCGGCAGCCCGGTCTACGGCGCGATGCTGCTCGCGATGTTCGGCCTTGGGATGGTCGTGCCGCTCGTGCTGCTCGCCGCGGTGTGGGACCGCCTCGGCGCCGGTCGCGGGTGGCGCCCGCGCCAGCTGCGCTGGGGGCCGCTGACGACGTCGTGGCCGGGCATCGTCTCCGGCGTGCTGTTCGTCGTCATCGGGGTGCTGTTCCTCACCACCGACGCCACCGCGGCGCTCGGCGGGCTGCTGGACGCGTCGGGGCAGTACCGGTTGGAGTCGTGGCTGTCCGGCGTCGGCGGCCGGGTGCCGGACCTCGCCGTCGTCGGTGCGCTGCTCGCGGTGGCCGGCGTCGTGGTGTGGGCTCGGCTGCGGCGTCGCTGACGCTAGCGGGGGGTTCGGCGCCCGCCCGGCCGGAACTCGCGGTTCGTCGGGCGGGAGTCCTCGCCCGTCAGCCGCTCATGCGTCTCGTAGACCGCCAAGGCCGCGCTGGCCAACTCTGCCCACGGCTCCGGGCCCGCCGGTGAGCACGCCGACGCCGCGGGAACCTCCGCCACGACGGCGGGGCGGCGCAGCACCGCACGCGCGGACCGCGGCGCCAGCCCCCATGCGAGGTCCGGCCGCGCACGGGTGAAATCCCAGGTCAGGGCGCCCGGCCAGTGGATCACCGGCCAGGCGCCGGTGTGGTCGACGATCTCCGCCTCCGCGGGCCCCGACGCCGGCGGCCCCGCCACGACGGCGGGGGCCAGGGCCGCCGTCGCCCAGCGGGGGCGACGGGGCCGGCAGTCGACGGCGGGGGCGTCGTCGGTGCCGTCCACCACGGCGACGCGCCGGGTGGCGAGCCGGTCCGCCAGCAGGTCGACCAGTCGGCTGCCGGGCTGGGGCAGGCCCGCGCCGTCGACGAGCCGCCAGCGGCCGAACGTGCGCTCGACGACGAGCCGCGTGGCCAGCAGCCCCGGCGCCCGGCGGGAGCGGGTGCCGGCCACGGGGGCCAGGTCCTGGATGAGGCGCGCCAGGTGGGGATGCCCGGCGCGGTCGGCGACGTCATCGAGGGTGCGGTCCAGCAGCAGGGCGCGCCGGTCCGCGGCGGTCCGCGGCGCGTCGGGGCGTTCGACGCCGAAGCGGCGCGCCGCCAGCCAGGCGTCGTCGAGGGCGTCCAGAGTGTCGCGCCACCGCCCGGCCACCGCCTCCCCGTAGCGCCGGGTGAGCACGGCGAACTGCCTGCCGCGCTCCGTCGGCAGCTCCACCTCGGAGCCGTCCGCGAACCGGTGGACGGCCGGCGGGGCCTCGACCAGGGCCAGGCCTGCCCGGGCGAGTTCCGCGTCGAGGGGGCGGCCGGTCTTCTTGAACAGGTCGCGCCAGGTGGCGGGCAGGGTGACGACGGGGGGCAGCGCGCCGGCCTCCGGTGCCCAGCGCCCGCCCAGGGGTTCCCCGGCCGGATCCAGGCGCACGGGATGGCCCAGTTTCGCGAGCCGAGCGGCCGTGGCCATGCCGGCCAGCGTGCCGCCGCGGATCGTGAGCATGCCGCTCAGGATAGGGCTTGACGTTTCGTCGGTGGGGGGTCGTATAGTGATAATCACCGAACGCCTGTTCGATTAGTTCGGGGAAGCTCTGGTTGAACAGGCGTCGGTGAGGGGCCGCCCCGGCCCGGCGCAGCTTCGACCCCTGCGCCGGGCCGGGGCTCCCGGGTCGAGCCACACGTGTCCATTTCGACGCCATCCCCGGGAGACAGCCATGCGCACCTACGACGAGCCCATCCACGTCCTGTTCCGCGACGAGCCGCGCCAGTTCATCTGGCGGGGGCGGCTGCTGCTGGTCAAGGAGATCCAGGGCCGGTGGAGCCGCGCCACGCCCTGGTGGACCGGCCCGCGCGTGCGGGCTGCCCGGGGCGAGGAGGTCGCGCCGCGGGGGGACCTCCTCGGGGAGCGGGAGGTGTGGCGCGTCGAGGCGGGCAACGGCCGCCAGCGCGGCGTGTACGAGCTGGCGCGCACCGTCGACGCCGAGGACTGGGTGCTCCGGGCGGTGTTCGACTGATGGGCGGATTCGTCCACCTCAGGGTGGCCTCGGGCTACTCCTTCCAGTACGGCGCCTCCCACCCGAGCGACCTCGTGGCGGAGGCCGCCGCCCACGGCATGGACGCGCTCGCCATCACGGACCGCGGCGGCCTCTACGGCGCGGTGCGGTTCGCCAAGGCCTGCCTGAAGGCCGGGATCGCGCCCATCGTCGGCGTGGACCTGGCCGTCCGCCCGGACGGATGGCGCCCCGAGCGGCGCCCGACGGCGGCCCGCGGCGGCCCGCTGCGTGACGAGCGGCTGCCGCGCGCGGTGGTGCTGGCGGGGTCGCGGTCGGGATGGGGCGTGCTGTGCGAGCTCATCTCGGCCGCCCAGCTGACCGGCGAGCGCGGGGACCCCGTGGTGACGCTGGAGATGCTCGGCCGGTACTGCGCGGGCAGGGACGTCGCGGTGCTGCTCGGCGCGGATTCGGAGGTGGGCGCCGCCCTGGTGGCCGGCTGCCCGGACCGCGCGGAGGAGGCGGTGCGTCGCTGGCGCACCGAACTCGGCTCAGTGCTGTGGCTCGCCGCCACCAACCACCGCGTAGGCGGCCGTGGGCCGGCCTCGGCGCACCAGGCGGCCGGGATCATCCGGCTCGGGGACCGCCTCGGCGTGCCCACCGTCCTCACCAACATGGTGCGCATGGCGCGCCGCGGCCAGGCGGCCACCGTCGACGTCCTCGACGCGGCCCGCCGCCTGGTCCCGCTCGACGTGCGCAACGTGGACCGGCGCAACGCCGAGGGCTACCTCAAGCCGGACGAGGCCATGCGGGAGGCGGCCGACGAGGCGGCCCGGCTCGCGGGCCACCCCGACGGCGGCGCGCTGCTGGCCGCCACCCGCGGCCTCGCCGAGCGCTGCATGCTGGACCCCATCGGCGACGTCGGGCTGGGCGAGATCCGGCTGCCGGAGTTCGAGACGCTCGGCACCACCGTCGAGCAGGCGCCGTCGGTGCTGCGCGCCCGGTGCGAGGCCGGGCTGGCCGAGCGGCACGGGACCATCGGCCGGGAGACCGCGGACCGGCTGGACGACGAGCTGTCCGTCATCGGACGGCTCGGGTTCGAGTCCTACTTCCTCACGGTCGCGGACGTGGTGGGCCTCATCCGCGGCCTCGGCATCCGCTGCGCGGCCCGCGGCTCCGGCGCCGGCAGCCTCGTCAACTACGCGCTGGGCATCTCCGGGGTGGACCCGATCCGGCACGGGCTGATCATGGAGCGCTTCCTGTCGCCACTGCGGCAGGCGCTGCCGGACATCGACCTCGACGTCGAGTCCGCCCGCCGCACCGAGGTCTACGACACCATCCTGGAGACCTTCGGCGGGCAGCGCGTCGCGTGCGTGGCCATGATCGAGACCTACCGGGTGCGGCACGCGGTGCGCGACGTCGGGGCGGCGCTCAGTCTGCCGCCCGTGGAGATCGACGCCATGGCCAAGGCCTTCCCGCACATCCGCGCCCGCGACGCCCGCGCCGCGCTGCGGGACCTGCCCGAGCTCCGCGCCGCCGGGTTGGGGGAGGAACGCCTCGACGTCCTGTTCTCGCTGGTCGAATCCCTCGACGGGCTGCCCCGGCACATCGCGCTGCACCCGTGCGGCGTGATCCTCAGCGACTCGTCGCTCAGGCAGCGCACCCCGCTGGAGGCCAGCTTCGGCGGCTACCCGATGAGCCAGTTCGACAAGGACGACGTCGAGGACCTCGGCCTGCTCAAGCTGGACGTGCTGGGCATCCGGATGCAGTCGGCGATGGCGCACGCCGTCGCGGAGATCGGGCGCACCCGGCCCGTCGGCCCGCCGCCGGACATCGACGCCCTGGACCCCTTCGACGATCCGGCGGTCTACGACATGATCGCCCACCGCGCCACGCTGGGCTGCTTCCAGATCGAGTCGCCCGGCCAGCGGGAACTGGTCGGCAAGTTCGGCCCCGAGACGTTCCACGACATCATCGTCGACATCTCCCTGTTCCGGCCCGGGCCGGTGAAGTCGGACATGGTCACCCCCTTCCTCGAGGCCCGCCAGGGCTGGACGGAGCCCGAGTACCTGCACCCCAGCCTCATCCCGGCGCTCGAGCAGACCCACGGCGTCGTCGTGTTCCACGAGCAGGTGATCCAGATCATCGCCATCGCCACCGGCTGCAGCCTGGCGCAGGGCGACGAGGTGCGCCGCGCGCTCGGGGACCGGGAGGGACAGGCGCAGGTCAAGGAGTGGTTCTGGCCCAAGGCCCTGGCCCGCGGCTACGACGAGCACATGGTCGAGCAGATCTGGTTCATCCTCGAGTCGTTCGCCTCGTTCGGGTTCTGCAAGGCGCACGCCGCGGCGTTCGCGCTGCCCACCTACCAGTCGGCGTGGCTGAAGCGCTACTACCCGGCGCACTTCATCGCCGGCATCCTCACGCACGACCCGGGCATGTACCCCAAGCGGCTGCTGCTGGAGGAGGCGCGGCGCATGACCATCGAGATCCTCGGCCTCGACGTCAACCGCAGCGTCGGCCAGTACCGCGCCGAACGCCTCGACGGCGCCGAGGAGGGCATGGCGCTGCCGGAGCACCTCGCCATGGGGGCGCCGCCCACCACCGACGGGCTGCCGCAGATCGACGGCTGGGGCATCCGGCTGTCCCTGGCCGACGTCAAGGGCATCGGGGAGGCGGAGATCGACCGCATCGTGGCCGGCCAGCCGTACCTGTCGCTGACGGACTTCTGGGAGCGGGCGCGGGTCGCGGAGCCGGTGGTGGAGCGGCTGATCCTCGCCGGCGCGTTCGACGGCCTGTACCGCATCGGCCGCCGCGCCGCGGTGCAGCGTCGCGGTCAGGTCACCCGCCGCGACCTCCTGCTCGCCCTGGCGGACCTGCACCGGCAGCGCCGGGCCGACGAGCGGGCCGTGGCCCGCGCGAAGGGCCGCCGCCCCCAGGCGCTGGGCGACGACCCCGGCGAGCTCGCCCGCGCCCAGACCCAGCGGGCGTTCCGCGCACCGCAGGCGGTTCAGGGCGTGCTGGACTTCGGCGACGGTGACGGCGGCGCGGAGCCGACGGCGGACGTCGTCGCCACCGGGCTGCCGGAGATGGACGACGAGCAGCGCCTCAAGGCGGAGCTGGAGATCCTCGGGCTGGACGCCAGCCGGCACATCATGGAGCGCTACCTGCCGCTGCTGCGCGCCCTCGACGCCACCAGCTCGCGGACGCTGCTGCAGCGCCGCAACCAGTCGGAGGTCCTGGTCGCGGGGGTGAAGGTGGCCACGCAGACGCCGCCGGTGCGCTCCGGCCGGCGGGTGATCTTCCTCACCCTGGACGACTCGACGGGGCCGGTGGACGCCACCTTCTTCGAAGACGTGCAGGGGCCCTACGCCGCCACCGTGTTCTCGTCGTGGATGGTGCTGGTGCGGGGGAAGCTCCGCCGCACCGGCCCGCGGGGCGTGTCGATCCGGGCCACCGGGTGCTGGGATCTCGGCCACCTCGACGAGGTGTGGCGCTCGGCGCTGGACCAGGGGGCGACGGAGGCGGAGGCGGTCGCGGCCGTCGTCGCGGTGCTCGACGAGGTGCCGGAGGGCTACAGCCTGGTGGGCGAGTGGCGGCCGGCGGGCGAGGACTCCGCGGATCCGGGCCGGCGGCCGGCCGGGGAACCGGCGGGGGAGAGCGACGAGGCCCCCGCCGAGGAACCGCCACCGGACCCGCAGGACCACACCCGCGCCGGCGGGATGGGCCGCCGGCGGGTGCTGGTGCACGCCAGCGGGTTCCGGCAATCGCCGTACGCCGACATCAAACCCGCCGGCACCGGCGCCGCGGAGGCCCCGCGCAAACTGTGGCACTCGAGCCCCGGAAGCTCAGGGAGGTAGACGATGCGCGTCATCGCACACGTGGACATGGATGCGTTCTACGCGTCGGTGGAGATGGCCCGCCACCCGGAACTGCGGGAGGTGCCGATGTTCGTCGGCGGCTCCACCCGCGGGGTGGTGCTGTCGGCCAACTACCCGGCGCGCAGGTTCGGGATCACGGCCGGGATGCCGGCGAGCCGGGCACGTCGGCTGTGCCCGCAGGTCGCCGTCGTCCATCCGGACTTCGACCACTACACGGCCGTGTCCGACGGCGTCCGCGAGATCTTCGACACCCTCACGGACCGGGTGGAGATGGCCTCCATCGACGAGGCGTTCATCGACCTCACCACCGCGCTGCGCCGCCTCGGCGGGGACCCGGAGGCGGTGGGGGAACAGCTGCGCGCGCAGGTGATGGACGAGCAGCGGGTCGCGTGTTCCGTCGGCATCGGGCCCAGCAAGTTCATCGCGAAGCTCGCCTCGAAGCAGGCCAAACCGGACGGCCTGGTCCGGGTGCGCGACGAGGACGTCATCGCGTTCCTCCACCCCCTCCCCGTGGAGGCCATCTGGGGGGTGGGGGAGGCGACGGCGGAGCGGCTGCACCGGCTCGGCCTCAGCACGGTGCGGGACCTGGCCACCACCCCGCGCGCCACGCTGCAGCGGGCGCTGGGCGACAACCAGGGCGCGCTGCTGTTCGACCTCGCCTGGGGCCGCGACGACCGCTCGGTGCTGGCCCGCGAGCCGGCCGAGCACAGCGTCGGGTCGCAGGAGACGTTCCCGCAGGACACGGACGATGTCGCGGTGGTCGCCACCGAGATCCTGCGCATGGCGGACCGGACCGCGTCGCGGATGCGCGCCCAGGCGATGGTGGGGCGGACCGTGACGCTGTCGGTGCGGTTCGCCGACTTCACCACCATCACCCGCACCGGGACCCTGGCGGCTCACACGGACCGCACCAACGACATCTACGCCGAGGCGATGCGGCTGTTCAGCCGGCTGCATCTGCAGCGCGCCCGGATCCGGCGCGTCGGGGTGCGGGTGGAGAAGCTGGTGCCCGCGACCGACACCTACCAGCAGCCCGCGCTCGACGAGCCGGTGCATGGCTGGACCGATGCCGAGCGGGCGATCGACAAGGCGGTGCTCCGGTTCGGGCCGCGGGCCGTCCAGCGGGCCCGGCTCACCCGCCGTTCGGACGCGCAATTGATCCACGCCTGATACACCCCCGAAACGGACGCTGAGCACGATGGGGGAGATGAAGCTCCTTGTCATCGCACCGGCCACCAGTTACGAGCCCGGCCCGCTCGGGGATCTGCTCACCCGCCTCGCCGAGGACGCCGTCGAGACCGCCCGACGCGAGGGGTGGACCCCCACCCTCATCGGGCTCGAGGACTGCGGCGACCACCGCTGGCAACCGGCGCTGGCCGCCGCGGATGCCGTCGTGATCCTTGGGGGGCACGACGTCGACCCGCGTCTCTACGGCGGGCCGCTCGACTATCCCGGCTCCGGCGACCACCTCGTCACCGCCGACAGGCGTGCCCTCATCGTCATCCAGGCCTGCCGCGCCGATCGGCGGCCCCTGCTCGGCATCTGCCGCGGCATGCACCTGATCAATGTGGCGTACGGCGGCGACCTGATTCCGCACCTGGTCACGCACCTCAACCACCGCCGGCCTGAGGGCGACCCGATGCGCGACCACCTCGTCGACGTCGCCCCCGAGTCCAGCCTCGCCGCGGTGCTGCCCGAGCGGCAGGTCACCGTGCGCAGTTCCCACCACCAGGCGATCGGCGTCCTCGGGCGGGGTCTGAAGCCCGTCGCGTGGGCCACGCATGACGGCGTCATCGAGGCGGTCGAGGATCCGGAGCGCCCGGTCCTGGCGGTGCAGTGGCACCCGGAGGATCAGGGGGCGGAGCCCGACCAACTCCCCGCGCTACTGGGGTGGCTGGCGGCGGAACTCCGCGATGCGACGGAGCGGGAGCGCCCGGCGTCCTGACCACTCCGGGGAGCGAAAGGTCAGAGGTCGCCCTGCTGGCGACGACGCCACCGCTCTTCGAGCTTGTCCATGAAGTCCTGCGACGACGCCGTGGGCTGACGCGGCGCGCCCTGGGTCGGCCGACGGCTGGGTTGACCTCCGCCGTCGTCTCCGACGCGACGCCACGAGTTGATCCCGACCAGCGCCGCCGCCAGCATCACGAGGAAGCCCAGCACGCTCACGGCCGGATGCACCTGCACCCCGATCAGCAGCACGATCACGCCGACGATGAACCCCAGCCCGGCGAGCGCCGCGCGGCGCCGGTGGATCCGGATGGACGACGACCCGCTCAGCGTGTCCGCGAGCTTGGGGTCCTCGGCCATGAGAGACGCCTCAAGCTGCTCTAGCAGCTTGCGTTCTTGCTCAGACAGCGCCATCGGATCTCCCTCGTCAGCCTTTCGTCAATTCTACGCACCCAGGTCAACCCGCCGTGCCGCAAGGAGCAGCGAGGGTGGCACGAGCAGCGCCCGAGCCCGCACCGCCGGCGTCGCGTCGCGCAACAGCGCCGCCCGGAGCGCGCGCACCTGCGCAGGGAGCCGGTTGACGTCCGTGCCGGTCCGCGAGAACTGGCTCACCTCGACGGTGTGCGCGATCTCCCGCAGCGTGGCGGCCGCGCGCTGCGGCAGGTCCGCCGCCATGGCCGCCGCGACGGGGCCGGGGGAACCGTCGGGGAGGTCTCGTCCGACGTCGACGAACAGCGCCTCCACCTCCGCCCACGCTGCGGCCGCGGCGGCGCGCCGCTCCTGCCCCGGCCGCAGGCGCCACGCGCGCAGCGCGATGCGGATCAGGGCGGGCAGCGCCAGCAGCACGAGCAGCGACAGCCCCGCCACCACCCAACCGACGACGCTGACGTCGGTGTCCTGTCCAGGGGCGGTCGGGCGCAGTGTCGGGGTGGGGGCGGCCGTCGGCTCCACGGTAGGCGGCTCGAGCGACGCCGACGTCGTCGGGGTCGGGGACGGCGACGCGCTGCCCGTGGGCTGTTCGGCCGGGTCGGTGTACTCCGGCGGCCCGTCGAACGCCGGCGTCGGCTCGAACGGCACCCAGCCCAGGTCGTCGAGGAACAGCTCGGGCCAGGCGTGGGCGTCGTGTGCCGTGACGCGGTACGAGCCGTCCTCGAGGAGCTCGCCGGGCGTGAAGCCGACCGCCATCCGGGCCGGGATGCCCTCGATGCGCGCCATGGTGATCATCGCGGCCGCGAAGTGGATGCAGTAGCCGGAGCGGTCGTCGAGCAGGAAGGAGCTGATCGCGTCGGTGCCGGTGGAGGCCGGAGCCTCCAGGCTGTACTCGAACGCGCCGGAGCGCAGGTACTCCTGGATCGCCAGCGCCTTCGCCCCGGCGCTGTCCGCCCCCGCCACGACCTCGGCCGTCATCGCGGGCACCCGCGAGTCCAGCCCCTCCGGGATCTCCGACGTCGCCGCGAGGACCCCCGATCCGGCCCCGGCCGCCTCGATCTCCTCGCGCGACGGCGACGGCATGGTTGAGATGACGGTGTAGTCCAGGTCGATGGTCTGCTCGAGCCGGTCCGGGCCCGACGCGACGACGCTCAGCGTGTCGGGATCGAAGCTCCACTCCCCGGCGGCGTCGATGGCGTCGACGGCGAACGGCACCGGCAGGTACTCCGACGGCACGCCCGCCATGCTCACCATCACCTCGACCTCGTCGCCGGGGAAGGTGTGTGCCTGGCTCAGCCCGAACGTCGACAACCGCATCGGCAGCAGCCTCGCCCCGGAGGGGGTCAGCTCGGGCAGCGCGACCGTGCGCAGGTACGCGGGGCGCCCGTCCGACGTGCGGTAGGTGAGCACCTCGCTGTCGGCGGGCCGCTTGAGGTCCTGTTCGAGCCGGACGGTCGGGTCGCTCAGCTGGATGGGGCCGTCGGGGCCGGAGTTCCACGGCTGCTTGTCCCCGAGCGGCAGCAGCGGCGCCACCACGAGCGCGAGCGCCAGCGCGGCTGCCCCGAACGCGACGGCGACCTGCAGCCGCGACGCCAGGTACGCCCCGGGGCGCGACGCCCGCCCGGTCGCCGACTCCGCGACACCGGTCGCGCTCAGCAGCACCGCGACATAGCCCGCGACCACGGGCAGCAGGTACCAGAAGGACAGGTCGGTGACGACGGTGATCGCCGCGACGCCGTAGACCAGCGCCAGCGGCGCGATCGCCCACGCGGGCTGCTCCAGCGCGGACACGAGCAGCTCGAGCGCCACGACGAGCAGCGCCGTCAGGACGATGATGAGCCACACGATGCCGGGCACCGGTTCGACGGGGGCGGCCCCCGTGCGGATGGCCGTCACCCCGTCCGCGGTCAGCGCGGCGAGGGCGGCGAGCGGGTCGGCGGCGGCGGGCGCGAGACCCAGCCCCCGCCACGCGACGACGCCCGCGACCGCCAGCGCCTGCGCCAGCACCACCAGCAGCCGGGGAGAGCGCAGCAGCGTCAGCCCGACGCCGACCACGGCCGACGCCGCCACCACGAACCCCGCCTCGAGGAGGTGGCCCGACCCTCGGACCATGGGCGCGAGGGGCAGCAGCGACAACAGCGTCGCGGCCGCGATGACGACGCTGCTGAGCGGGTGGTGACTGAACCTCATCGCGCCACCCGTCCCCACACGTCCGGGACCGGCTCGCCGGGGCGGTACGCCTCGACGGTCCAGCCGTGGTTGCGCAGCAGGCGGCAGGCGTCGTCGTGGTCCTCCGAGGGCCGGCCCCAGGCGCGGGCGTCCGGGACCAGGGCGATGAGGCTGCGGGCCCGCCCGCCGGCGGCGGCGAGCGCGGCGGCGTCCGCGGCGTGCAGCAGCCCGGTGGCGGCCACCAGGGAGGCCGACGTCGCCAGCGCCTCCGGGTCCGCCACCGCGGTCCCGAGCCACGTCTCCTCGGACTCGTCGAGCTCGGTCAGGGCCTCCAGCATCGCGTGCCGGGCCGCGTGGCCGACCGTGTGCCCGGAGGCGAACACCGTCCCCGAGGGGGCGAGCACGGCCAGCCGGTAGCGGCCCTCGACCAGCAGCGCGGCGATCGACGCGACCGCCGACACCGCCCACTCGAGGCTTCCGGTCGGCCCGGACCCGAGGTGCGCGGAGCGCCGCGTGTCGACGATGAGCGTGCTGGAGGGGTCCCAGGGGTGTTCCTCGAGGCGCACCATGAGGTCGCCCTGCTTGGCGGTCATCCGCCAGTGCACGCGGCGCATCCCGTCGCCGTGCCGGTGCTCGCGGACCAGGACGTCGTCCTGCCCCGCCTGGCCGATGCGCTGTGGCGTGGCGTCGCCCGCCGCGCCGAGCCCAGCACCACCCGCGAGGTCGCCCAGCGGCCAGATCCGTGGGGTGACGCGGAGCAGCGAGGTGCCGCCGGCCGCCGTGAAGCGACGGCGGGCCAGGCCGAATGGGTCGCTGGCGGTCCCCAGCAGCGGGCCCACCTCGAAGCGGCCGCGCTTGTCGGCCTGCAGTGTGTAGCCGACGGCCTGCCGCCAGCGGCCGAAGCCGCGGGCGATGACGAACCCGACCCCGCCGCCCAGCTCAGCGGGCGCGTCGTCGACGAACTGCAGCGCGCTCGCCTGCGCCGGGGCCTGGTTGGCGACCTGCAGCACGGCGTGCGTGGCCGAGCCGACCGCGACCGTGTCCGGCGTGAGTGTGCGGTGCTGGCTCACGCGCGGCCGCGCCAGCTGCAGGTACGCCGCGGCGAGCAGCGGCAGCGATGTCAGCGCCAGCCCCAGCCACACGAGGTCCCGCTCGCCGAGCCAGGCCGCGCACGCGGTCGCGGCGGCGCCGCACAGCAGCAGCGCCAGCCCGCGCCCGGTCAGCCGGGTGCCCCGCCTCGGCAACGCGTCAGCCCCGGTTCGGGGCCTGCGTGGCCTCGACGATGGCGCGCACGATGGTCTCGGGGTCCCGTCGGGAGACCTGGGCCTCGACCGTCGGCAGCACGCGGTGGGCGAGCACCTCGACGGCGAGCGCGCGCACGTCCTCCGGGATGACGTAGTCGCGCCCGGCGAGCGCGGCCTCCACCCGGGCCGCCCGCATGAGGTGCAGCGAGGCGCGAGGGCTCGCGCCCAGCCGGAGGTCCGGGTGGCGCCGCGTGCCCTCGACGATCGCGACGATGTAGTCGTTGATGACGGGGGCCACGTACACGGCGCGGATGGCCCGCGCGGCGGCGGCGACGGCGGCGGCGTCGGTGACGGGCAGGACGGTGGACAGCTGGTCCCCGCCGGCGTGGTGCTCGAGCATGGCCACCTCGGCCTGGCGCGCCGGGTACCCCATGGTGATGCGCGCCATGAAGCGGTCGCGCTGCGCCTCGGGGAGGGGATAGGTGCCCTCCATCTCGATGGGGTTCTGCGTGGCGATGACCATGAACGGCTCCGCGAGCCGGTAGGTGTGCCCGTCGGCGGACACCTGGCCCTCCGCCATGGCCTCGAGCAGCGCCGACTGCGTCTTGGGGGAGGCGCGGTTGATCTCGTCGCCCAGCACGATGTGCGCGAAGATGCCGCCCGGTTTGAACTCGAACTCCCGGGTCGACTGGTTGAACACCGACACGCCCGTCACGTCGCTGGGCAGTAGGTCCGGCGTGAACTGGATGCGCTTGACGTCACCGGAGATGGCGCGCCCCAGCGACTTCGCGAGCACGGTCTTGCCGACGCCGGGGACGTCCTCGATCAGGAGATGCCCCTCGGCCAGCAACACGGTGACCGCGGTGCGGATCTGCCGGTCCTTGCCCTCGATGACGCGGGCCATCTCGGCCGCGATCCGGCCGGCGAGCTGGGACACCTCGGTCAGCGAGGGGATGGCGGTCTGATTCACCGGGACTCCTTGGGTGGCGTGCGCGCCGAGACGGCTCTCCCAGCGTAGACGCGGGCGCAACGGGGGAGTCAACACGCCACAAAGTGGTGCCCTGGTGGAGGGAAGTGGGGTACTGTGGGGCGCGATGGAGCTTAGTGGAGGGAAAGTGGAGCGAGAGGGGGTGCCTGGTCGATGTTTCTGGGGACATACACGCCGAAGCTGGACGAGAAGGGGCGCCTCATCCTGCCCGCGAAGTTCCGCAACGCCCTCGAGGACGGACTCGTCATCACCCGCGCACAGGAGCGGGCGCTGGCGGTCTACCCCAAGGACACCTTCGAGGCCCTCATGGCGGACACGATGAAGGCCCCGAGCACCGTGAAGCAGGTCCGCGATTACCAGCGCATGATGACCGCGGGCGCCAGCTTCGAGATTCCGGACCGGCAGGGGCGGGTGACCATTCCCCAGATCCTGCGCGACTACGCCGGCCTGGACCGCGACGTCGTGGTGATCGGTGCGCTGAACCGCGCCGAGATCTGGGACGCCGAGACATGGCACACCTACTCGGCGGAGAGCGAGGAGCGCTTCGCCGGGATGGACAACGAACTCACCGCCTTCCAGGGGTGAGACGGCTCACCCGGTGGTTCCCGGCCGGCGGCCCTGACTTCACTTCCCCGATGTCAGGTCCACTCCGGAAGGGAACCTCCGGGTGAGGCGGACACAGCAACAGCTAAGAGGGTCGAGACACACACGATGCAGGGCTTCGCCGACGTTCACGAACCGGTCATGCGTGACCGCATCGTGGAACTGCTGCGCCCGGCGCTCCAGCGCCCGGGCGCGGTCTACGTCGACGGCACCCTCGGGCTGGCCGGCCACGCCGCCGCGATCCTCACCGCCTGCCCCGAGGCCAGGCTGATCGGCATCGACCGCGACCCCGACGCGCACGCCGTCGCCCGCGAACGGCTGGGCGACCTCGCCGAGCGCGCGACCCTCGTCCAGGCGGTCTACGACGAGCTCCCCGACGTCCTCGACGACCTCGGCATCCGCCGCGTCCACGGCATCCTCCTCGACCTCGGCCTGTCGTCGCTGCAGATCGACCGCGCCGAGCGGGGCTTCGCCTACCGCGTCGACGCACCCCTCGACATGCGCATGAATCCGACGGAGGGCGCCACCGCCGCCGACGTGCTCAACACCTACCCCGTCGGCGAGCTGGCCAGGATCCTCAAGTGGTACGGCGAGGAGCGGTTCGCCGACCGCATCGCTCGGGCCGTCGTCGCCGAGCGCGCCCGGCAGCCCTTCGACCGGTCGGCACGCTTGGTCGAGGTCATCTCCGCCGCGATCCCCGCGGCCGCGCGCCACACCGGGGGGCACCCCGCCAAGCGGACGTTCCAGGCCCTGCGGATCGAGGTCAACCGCGAGCTGGCCGCCCTCGAGGGTGTGCTGCCGGCCGCCGTCGACGCGCTCGCCCTGGGCGGCCGCATCGCCGTCCTCAGCTACCACTCGCTGGAAGACCGACTGGTCAAGCGCACGTTCGCGGCCCGGGCCACCGACCGCGCCCCGCGTGACCTCCCCGTCGTCCCCGACGAGCTCAAGGCCGAACTGACCCTGCTGACCCGAGGCGCCGAGCGCCCCACCCCCGACGAGATCGCCCACAACCCCCGGGCCGCGTCCGCGCGGCTCCGGGCAGCCGAACGCACGAAGGAGGCCGCAGCATGAGTGCACAACCGGTGACCGCCGACGCCCCGACCGCCCCCCGGCTGAGCGTCGTGCGCCCTCAGCCGACGACGGTGTCGGTCATGGGGTTCGTCGGCATCGTCGCCCTGCTCGTGGCGGCCGGCCTGGCGCTGGTCATGATCGTCACCACGCAGGTGGGCGCCCAGTCGAAGGAACTGGCGTCGCTGCGGCGGGAGTCCACCGAACTCGGCTACACGGCCGCCGCGCTGACCTCGCAGCTCCAGAAGGTGTCCAGCGCCAACGCCCTGGCGCTGCGCGCGTCCCAGCTCGGCATGGTCCCCAACCCCTACCCGGCGTTCATCCACCTCGCCGACGGCACGGTGACCGGCGTGCCGACCGCGGTGACCGGCGACGAGCTGCCGTTCCTGCGCGGCCGCCGCACCGAGGCGCCCCCTCCGGCAGCCCCGGTGCCGCCCCGCGCGCAGCCGGCCCCGGCTGGGCAGTCCGCCGACGACCTCGTGGCCGCCGGGTCGACGGGGGACTGAGCCGTGGAGAAACGACCCAGATCCGGCCGCGCCACCAACGGCACCACCGGCGCCTCCGGGTCGCCGCGGCCGCGCGCCTCCGGCACGAACGGCCGTCCC
>Ga0209347_1001331_pt1 | contig 42025 bp, 41 predicted proteins | sample AutmiccommuBRH23_FD_187382 | JGI IMG/M metagenome (GOLD analysis project Ga0209347, IMG submission 187382) | Deep subsurface microbial communities from Mt. Terri, Switzerland - Autotrophic microbial communities BRH/23 (SPAdes) (version 2) | ecosystem: Environmental > Aquatic > Deep subsurface >... | reverse complement strand
CGATTCGTCCGTCAGCAGCGCAAGCTCGGGCGTCGTTTCCAGAAGCGGCTCGAACACCACGTCGGTGCGCGTGGCCAATCGCCGCAGCAACGGGTTGATCGCGCGGCGCAGGGGGGCGCGCTGACCGGGACGCAGGAACTTGTCCAGGATCAGCACCTCGCCGCCGGGTCGCAGGACCCGTGCCGCCTCGCCCAGCACCGCCGCCGGCTGCGGGACCACCGCCAGGATGAGGTGCAGCACCACCCGCTCGAAGCGTTCGTCTGCATAGGGAAGGTCCATGGCGTCACCGATCTGCAGGTGCAGGTCAAGGTCGGTGCCGGCCGCCCGTCGAGCACAGCGCTGCACCATTGCCGGCGTCAGATCGAGCCCCAGATAGCGCGGGCCGCGGGACAGCAGGGGTATGTCCAGACCCGTGCCGATGCCGCACAGCAGCACCGGACAGCCCTCGCCGGCATCCAGCCGGGCCAGGCTCGCGGCGCGCATGGACGTGGTGGCGCGCCGCACCAGGGTGTCGTAGACGGGGGCGAACAGCGTGTACGTATGGCGCAGTCCCACGGCGGACGTCGCTGCCGTGGCTCAATGGAGGATTCGCGGGACCGACAGGGTGAACATGGGGATCTCAGCGTCGAAGCGCTCACCGTCGTCGCCGACCATGTGGTAGCTGCCGCGCATGCTGCCCACCGGCGTGTCGAGTACCGTACCGCTGGTGTACTGGAACCCCTCGTCGGGTTTCAGGTAGGGTTGCTCGCCGACCACGCCTTCGCCCCGCACCTCCTGGGTCTTGCCGTTGGCATCGGTGATGATCCAGTGGCGGGTCAGGAGCTTGGCCGGAACCTGCCCCTGATTCCGGATGGTGACGGTATAGGCGAACACGTAGCGGTCGTTGGTCGGGTCCGACTGCTCTTCCACGTAGGTGGTCTCGACCTCGACGGAAATCTGATGCATGGGCCTGTCGCTCATGGCTGGACTCAATATCTTGGCGAATCCGCCGATTCAGTGGGCGGGCCGCAATCGAACAATCTACCAGTTTGGACGCCTCCAGATCAAACAGCTGCGCCGCCGGTCAGGGTGTGCGCGGCGGCCTCGCGGGCGTCGGCACACTTCCATAGAGGGGAATGTAGACCATGAGAAAGGGATTCGCGGGCGGTGCCATCGCCCTGGTGACAGTGGCCCTCGCCGCGCCCTTCGGGTTCAGCTTTCTGGCCCAGGCGCGCCTGCAGGAACTGATCGAGGAAGTCAACGCCGGCGGCGCCGTGCGGGCGGATCTGGTCACCTTCCAACGGGGCTGGCTGCAGTCCCGCGCAGACGTCGCGGTGGAGGTGATCGGGGATGCCGCCAATGGCTACATGGAGTTTCAGCGTAAGGCCGGGCGCGACCCCGAGCCCCTGCGCTGTACGCTGCGCAGCGCCGTCCATCACGGTCCGGTGCCCCTGGGCGCCGGCGACCCCGCGCCGGCGGTGGCGGTACTGATTGGTAAACTGACCGAGGGTGAGGGCTGTCGGCAGCTGCAGGAGAAGCTGGGACTGACGCTGACCACCCGCTTCGACCTCGGCGGTGGTGGCCGCATTCAGGCCGCGATCCCGGAGCACAACTTTGCCGACCAGGAGAAGGGCACGCTGAATTGGCAGGGCTTGGACCTGCAGGTGCAGTTCGAGCGCGGTTTCCGTTCCGTCGCTACCGCCATGGATGCGCCGGGCCTGGTCGTTACCGGCCGCCAGGCGGACCTGCGCATGGGCGCACTCGCCCTTGCCAGTGACATTCACAAAGGCATCGCAGACCTGGGATTGGGGGAGTTCAGTCTGACGCTCGCCTCGCTGGCGGTCCAGCCGAAAACCGAAGGCGCTGTCCTGACCCGTATCGACGGCATCGTCGTGGAGGGTGCGAGTCGCGACGCGGGCGACGGCACCGTGGATGCGGAGGTCCTGCTGCGGGCTGGGGATATCGCCGTCGGCGATCTGGAGCTGGGGGAGGCCACCTATAAAGTGGCATTGCGCAATCTCGATGCCCACGCCCTGGCCAAGATCAACCAGACGGTCGTCGACCTGCGGCAGAAGAACCTGCCGCCGGAGCAGATGAACATGATGCTCGGCGCAACGGTGCTGGGACTGTTGCCGGACCTGCTGAAGAGGGGGCCGGTGCTGGAGATCTCGGAAATCAGCATGGGCAGTGACGGCGCCCGCTTGTTGGCCAAGGGCCGGCTGAGCGTGGATACCAGTGATCCCACGGTGCTGCAGAATCCGCTTCTGCTGAAGGATGCGCTGCTGCTGGAAGCCCAGGTGGATCTGCCCGAACCCCTGCTCGTGGCATTCACCGAGTTTGGCCTGCGCAAACAGCTCGCAGCCATGGATGCCGAGTACAGTGACGAACAGATCGTGTCCATGGCGCAGATCGGCGTGCGCCAGCGCATGGCTCAGCAGAACATGCAGCGGCTGTTCCTGCTCGAAGACGGCGTCTACCGCATGCGCATGCACATGGCCGACGGGCGCTTCAACCTCAACGGCCAGACGGTGGATCCCAGCGCGCTGATGCCGCAGCAGCCTTGAGGTAGTCCAAAAGACAACGTCTAACGCAGAGACGCGGAGTCGCAGAGCGAAGGATGATCCGGTTTGCGAAGGTCAGTGTATGTGCCGAATTCGCACCGGCGGGCGATTGGCAGGCACGAGGTCTACACACCTCTGCGCGTTCTGCATTCTCTGCGTCTCTGCGTTGAGTTCTTAAACCGGCATCAGGCCTGCCTGCCGCTGCAACGACCGGCGCCAGGCGCAGTGCACGGCGCCGTCGAGGCCAATGTCCGGGTTGAGCACGACGTGGACGGGAAACCGCTCCATCAACTGGCTCATGGGCCCCTTGGCCCGGAACCGGGTCAGAAACGGACTGGTTGGAAACAGCGCGCTGAGCTTCGGGGCGATGCCTCCAGCCACGTAGATGCCGCCCAGGGCCAGGCTCGCCAGCGCCAGGTTGCCTGCCTGGGCGCCATAGATCCCCAAGAACCTGTCCACTGTGGCCATGGCCAGCGGATCGCTTCCCGCCACCGCCGCGGCACCGATCACGGCGGGCAATTCATCGGCTGGGGCGGACGCCAGAGCCGGGCCCGCGCGATACGGTCCCTGCTGCGCCAGGAACTCCGCGATGCGCACCAGCCCGGGCCCCGACAGCAGGTCTTCATAGGAGACCCGCCCGAGCCTCGCCGATAGCGCCTCCAGCAATCCCGTCTCCAGGGGGTCACCGGGGCCGAAGTCGCAGTGCCCCCCTTCGGTGGGAATCACCTCGTAACCCGTCCCGCACCACACCAGCAGCGCCTGGCCCAGGCCGGTGCCCGCTCCCAGAAGCGCCTTGGGTGCGCGGGCGCGCGGCGTGCCGGGCTGCAGGGTGAGCAACTCGGCCGTGCCGAGCGTCGCCAGGCCGTAGCCGATCGCCTGGAAGTCGTTGATGAGCTCCACATAGGGCAGTCCCAGGCGCTGGCGCAGCGCGGCGCTGTCCACTACCCAGGGCAAATTGGTGATGCGTGCGCGCTGTTCCTGGGCGAGGATCTCCACCGGGCCGGCCACGGCGATGCAGGCCACGCTCAGCGCCGCCGGGGCGGTGTGGGTCTGCTGGAGAAAACTCAATAAGACACTCTCCAGGTCGGCATGCTCGGCGCTGCGGTAGTGGTGCTCCGCCACGGTCTGCGTGCCCTCTGGTGTGCCGCGCGCCAGCCGCACCCGCACGTTGGTGCCGCCGAGGTCGCAGCCGAGCACCATCATGGCCGCTGCTCCGGCGCGGCGACCGCGCCCGCCGCGGCGCCATCCACGTGCCATTCCACTGTTCCGTGGGGGCGGATGCGGTTCACCGGCAGAGCGGCGTCCTCCGGCCGCGCCCAGGCGCGCTTCAGGACCGCCGCCTTCGCGGCGCCGCTGACCACGAACAGCAGGTGCTCGGCCTGCTCCAGCACCGGGAGTGTCAAGCTCATCCGCCAGGTCCCCAGTTGCGCGACGTGCACCGGCGCCACCGTCTGCTCGCGCTGGTGCAGGATGCAGGTGTTGGGGAACAGAGAGGCGGTGTGGCCGTCGCTGCCCAGCCCCAACAGAATCACGTCGAAGCGTGGCCAGCCGTCGCGGCGGGGCAGGCGGGTGTCCAGGAGGCGGGCGTAGCGCGCGCAATCCCGGCGCAGGTCCAGGTGCGGGCTGCGCATGGGGTGCACGTGCGCGTCAGGGATGGGCACATGGGCGAGCAGCGCCTCCCGGGCCATCCGATAGTTACTGTCGGGGTGGTCGGGGGCGACATCCCGCTCGTCGCCGAACCACACCTCCACGGCCGACCAGTCCAATTCCGCCTGCCGGTGGCGCAGCCGCGCGTAGATTGCGCGCGGGGTGTTCCCTCCGGCGAGGGCGATGTGCCACGGGCGCGTCCGTGGGGCCGCCTGCCATAACGCGATCAGGCGTCCGGCGACGCTGTCGGCGAGGGCGTCGCTGTCGTGATGCACGTGCCGCTGCCCATCCATTTGCGCTGCGCCCCGCAGGCTGTGCATTGCCACAGTCACTGTGGCCGCATACTACGCTAAGAGTACGTGTGCTGCCTATGCTATAGACTGGCCGATCGTCGCCGGATTGCGACCGACGGCGCCTTGGCGGCGACTCTCCCCACAACAACCAACAACGGAGCGAGCTATGACACCGGGACGCACATTGTCAGCCGCGATCTGCGCGGCAACGCTGGCGTTCGGCGCCGCGGCTCAGGCGCAGGACGATCAGCCGGTAACGGTCAACATCAAACGCCTGTCCATGGACACGGCCCTGCGGATCGCCCAGGCGACCATCGAGCAGTGTCGACAGGAAGGGGTGCAGATCGCCGTGACTGTGGTGGACCGGGGCGGGCATCCACAGGTGGTGCTGCGGGATGTGCTGGCCATGGATATCACCGTGCCCATCAGCCGCATGAAGGCGCACACTGCCATGGCCTTCAATTCGCCCACCTCGGCGCTGGAGGGCCGTTTCGACAGTCCCCACTCGGTGGCCAAGCTGGACACCTTGGTGATTTCCGCGGGCGGCGTTCCGATTACCGCCGGCGGCGCGATCCTGGGCGGTGTGGGCGTAAGCGGCGCGCCCTCGGGAGAGACCGACGAGAAGTGCGCCGCAGCCGGCGTCGAGGCGGTCAGCGGCGACCTGGAGATGGAGGGTTTCTAGCCCTTCGCGGTACCGGCTGTTCCGCCACCGCGGGTCGGTCCGGCGCGACCGGCGCCGATCGAACGCTGCGGTGCAGCCGCAGAGGCGGTCCGGCTCGCTCGCAACACGGTGCAGGAGCCGGCCCGGATGCCGGAGGCTCGGTCCAAGGAGGTGTGCCATGTATCTCAAGCACAAGCGCAACGGCGACGCGGTCGAGGTGCTGACCCTCGACGCCTTGTTCGATCCCAACCGCGACGCGGTCAGCGGCCGCTTCCACGCCGGGGAGGAGCTGCAGGATCCGGAGACCTTCGCCAAGGCGGATCTGGCATTTCCCTCGGGCGAGCCGTTGCCCCGCTGCTGGTTGGATCCCCATTACCGTAGCGAACGCTGAGTTTGCGGCATGGGTTGACGGAACTGTGCGCCGGATGGCTGGGCCGCTGTGACGCCGGTCACGGACTCCCGCACTGCGGCTGAGGAACATGGGCGTCAGAGATGGCGTTCGTTCCGCCACGCAGAATGAGGGCCCGGCCATGCACAGCAGCGACCGTCGATTCCCGAAAAGCCACTCGCTGGTGACCCTGGGCGTCCTGGTGTTCGCCGGGATCGTCATCACCACAGTGGCCCGCGCCGAGCCGCCGGCGCTGCGTTACCTCGGCTCCGCGGCCCTGGCCGACCCCAGCGCCGCGCCCAGCCGCCACTTCTGGTTGCTGTCCCCGGCGATCGAGGGCCGGCTGGAAGTGGGTTCCTATCAGATGCGCTTTCTGGATACCGCCAACGGGGATGAGGCGGAGACGCTTCGCCCCGTGCAGCTGCGCCTCACGGTCGGCGGCACCGATCGGCCGCCCCGCTTTCAGCCGAGCGCGCTGGACCGGGCCCTGATGTCCGATACCGAGCGCGAACAGCAACGCCTCGGCGATTCGTTGTTCTCGATGACGCTCAGCCGCAGCTGGTGAAATCGCCCGCCGCCTAATTCTGGTTCGTTCCGCGCCTCTTCGCCGCACTCAGCACATTGCCGAGGGCGGCGAATTCTTTCAGGGACAGGCGTTCCGGGCGCAGTCCCGGATCGATGCCGCAGCCCTCGATCTGCTCGGCCGTGAGCAGTCCCTTCACGGCGTTGCGCAGGGTCTTGCGCCGCTTCCCGAAGGCGCGGGTGACCACCGTGCCCAAGTCCGCAAAGTCCTCCACGGGCGCCGCCGGGGCCTCCCGCGGCGTCAGGCGAACGAACATGGAGTCCACCTTCGGGGAAGGCGTGAACGCGCCCGGGCGGATCAGAAACAGCGGCTCCACCCGCAGCTGCATCTGCACCATCACGGACAGTCGCCCATAATCGCCGCCCCCCGGCGGCGCGGCCATGCGTTCCACCACTTCCTTCTGCAGCATGAAATGCATGTCGCGCACGCAGGCGAGGTCATCGATCACATGAAACAGCAGGGGCGTGGAGATGTTGTAGGGCAGATTGCCCACCAGGCGCAGGCTGCGTGTCCCCGCGGCGAGGGCGCAGAAGTCGAAGCGCAGGGCGTCGGCGGAGTGCACCACCAACTCGCCGATCTCCCGGGCGCGGGCCTCCAGCGGTGTGATCAGGTCGCGATCCAGTTCCACCACCTGCAGGCGCCGGGCACGCGCCAGCAGAGGCAGGGTGAGGGCTCCGTGCCCGGGCCCGATTTCCACCAGCGTCTCGCCCGGGTGGGGCGCCACTGCGGCGACGATGCGTTCGATGACCGCCGGATCGTGCAGGAAGTTCTGGCCGAAGCGTTTGCGCGGGCGGTGGCTGGTCACGCCAGGCTGCAGGCCAGTTCCAGGGCCGCCTCCAGGCTGCCGGCATCGGCGCGGCCACTGCCCGCCAGGTCCAGCGCGGTACCGTGGTCCACGGAGGTGCGGACAATCGGCAGGCCCAGGGTGACGTTGACTGCCTGACCGAAGCCCAGGTGCTTGAGCACGGGCAGTCCCTGGTCGTGGTACATGGCCAACACCGCATCGGCGCCCCGCAGGTTCTGGGGCGTGAACAGCGTGTCGGCCGGCAACGGACCGATCAGGTCCATGCCCCGGGCCCGCAGGCGCGCCAGGGTGGGCTCGATGACCTCGATCTCCTCACGCCCCAGGTGGCCGCCCTCGCCGGCGTGGGGGTTCAGACCGCACACCAGAATGTGCGGTGCGGCGATGCCAAAGCGCCGGCGAAGGTCGGTGTGCAGGACTTCGATCACCCGCTCCAGGCGCGCGGGCGTAATGGCGGCACTCACTTCGGCAAGCGGCAGGTGGGTGGTTGCCAACGCCACCCGCAGACCCGGTGCGGTGAGCAGCATCACCACTTGAGCCACCCCGCAGTGCTGCGCCAGGAATTCGGTGTGGCCGCTGAAGGGAATTCCCGCATCGTTGATGATGCCCTTGTGCACAGGGCCGGTGACCATAGCATGGCACTGGCCCGCGCGGCACGCCTGCAGGGCCCGATCGAGACACGCCAGCACGTAAGGGGCGTTGCTCGCATCCAGGCTGCCCGGCCGCACCGCGGCCGCGGTCTGGACGGCGGCGACCTGCAAGCGGCCGGCGCCGCTGGGCCGGGGCATTGCGCTCGGATTCCAGGACACTAACTGCAGGGGCAGCTGGAGGGCGGCGGCGCGCTGTTCCAGCACGGCCGCGTCGGCGAATGCCACCAGCTCGACGGCGTGTTCCCGCTGGGCGAGTTGCACGCACAGGTCCGGGCCGATGCCGGCGGGTTCTCCCGGGGTGAGGGCGATGCGGAGGATGCGGTCCACGGGATTGGCGCGGCCGGCCGCGTCAGGACTCCAACGACTCCAGGCGGTATTCGATGTACGCCTCGTCGCGCAGGCGCCGCAGCCACAGCTCGAGGTTCTCCTGGCGCTTGCGCGCACGGATCTGCTCCCTGGCCTGGGCGCGCTGATACTCGGCGGTGTCGTCGTACTCCCGCCGTTCGAGCACCTGGATGAGATGCCAGCCGAATTGAGTCTGCACCGGCTCGCTCAATTCCCCCGGCTCCAATTGCTCCATTGCCCGCTCGAATTGCGGTACCGTCTCGCCGGGACCCATCCAGCCGAGATCGCCACCATTGCGCGCCGACATCGTGTCCTCGGAGTGGGCGCGGGCAAGGGTGGCGAAATCGTCGCCGCCGGCAATCCGTTGCCTAAGCTGCTCCAGCCGCTGGCGGGCGAGATCGTCGGTCAGGACCTCGTTGGTGCGCAGTAGGATGTGACGAACGCGGGTTTGCTCGACGGTGTGTTTCTCCTCGCCGCGGGTCTCCGCCACCTGCACCAGGTGAAAGCCGCTGGGGCTGCGCAGCACCTCGCTCACGGCGCCCGGCGGCAGCTCCGGGACCACATCGGCGAACAGCGCCGGGAGCTCCCCTGCGGGAAACCAGCCGAGATCACCGCCTTCCAGCGCCTGCTGGCCATCGGAGACGGCGATCGCCACCTGGCGGAAATCCGCGCCCCGGGACAGTTCGGAGCGGATGCCCTCCATCTTGGCCTGCGCCGCCTGGATCTGCTCCGGCGAAGCGGCTTCCGGGACGGCCACCAGAATGTGGCTCAGGCGGTACATGGTGCCGCTTTCGCCCCGCTGACTCTGATTGGCGAGGAAGTTCTCAACCTCCTGCTCGTTGACCTGGATGCGCTCGTCGACCTGGCGGCGCTGCAGGCGTGCCACCAGGATCTCTTCGCGTATGTTCTCCCGGAACTGGGCGAAGCTGTGGCCGTCGGCCTCCACGGCGCGCCGGAACTGCTCCAGGGTCATGTTGTTGCGCCGGGCGATGCTGAGCACCGCCTGATTGAGGGTTGCATCGTCCACCCGGACTCCGGTCTCCTCGGCGGTCTGCACCTGCAGCTTCTGCATGATCATGCGCTCCAGGGCCTGGCGGCGCAGCACGTCATCCGGTGGCAGCGAGCTCACCCGTTCCCGCAGCTGGGCCTTGATCCCCGCGAGAAAGGCGTCGAGCTCGCTTTCCAGGATGACGCCCTCATTGACCACGGCCACGATCCGGTCGATAGGGACCGGTTCGCCCGGCACGGGCGCTGCCTGCAGCGGCGCGGCACAGAGGCACAGGGTCCAAAGGGTGAGAACGGCTGCGTGAAGGCGCATGGGACGGCTACGGCAGTGGGAGACGACAGGCTATTGTAAGGGCCTGTCGCGACCATAGCCAAGGATGCCCCGTTCCAGCAGGCCGTCGAGGCCGCTGCCGACGCTGGTCAACCCCTTGAGCAGTAACTGGATGTAGAACCCGGTATTGGTCTCGCCGCCGATCTCGTTGATGTACTCCCGCGCCACGACCCGCACCGTCCAGCAGCAGGCGTCGTACTCCACCCCGGCGAAGGATTCCAGGGTCAGCTCGTCTTCCACCGAGTAGTTCCAGCGCCCGATGGCGCTCCAGCGTTGCGTGATCGGCCAGATGAAGGCTACATCCGTCTGCTCCAGGTCGTTTTCGCGGAAGCGGTAGCCGACGTTGAAGATGCGCCCCGGACCGGTCTGATAGCGGTACAGTAGCGAGGCACGTTCAGTCTCCCGGCGATGGGAGTCGTACTGCACGCCGGCCGTCAGGCTCGAGTGGCGCCACAAGCTCAGACCCACCTCCGCCACCCAGGAGGAGCTGCCCTCGGTGTCCGGCGCCTGCCCCGGGAGGGTGACATCGCGGTCGCGGAAGTAGTAGATCTGCCCGATGCTGGCCCGGAGTCGCTCGCGGCCGCTGTCGGCGTGCAGAAGTCGGCTCGTCAGGGCGGCGGTGAGCTGGTTGGCCGCGGACTGGCGATCCGCGCCGGAGAAGCGGTTGTCGCGGAACAGCTGGGCGAAGCCGAAATCCAGCCGGCTGGTGTCGAAAACCGGCAGGTCGTCCTGCTCCTCGAAGGGCACGTAGAGATAGAACAGGCGCGGCTCCAAGGTGTGCAGCATGGGCTGGCCGCCGAGGCTGGTGTCGCGCTCGAAGAACAATCCGCCGTCTACGCTGGCGATGGGCGTGGTGCGGCTGGGGCTGTCCGGCGCGTCGGGCGCCGTGTCCTGGAGCTGATAGGCGGTGTGGCGGAGACTGGCCGTGGGGCGCAGGAACCAGGCCGCACCGCGCAAGTCGTAACTGACGCTCGGTTTGAGGTCCAGCCGTGTGCCCTTGGTTCGGGTCTCCTGCGGGTGATCGAAATGCACCGCCTCGCCGTAGAAATGCACGTTGAGGCGCGGATCGGCCACAGGCAGCGACGCTTGGGCCAGCAATTGCGGCAGCCGGCTATAGGAATCGGCCACGCCGATGGACTGGAAATCCTGCAGCCGACCGAGCAACGACCAGGGGCCTTGCGCATAGCGGACGTCGATGCGTCGCTCCAGATGAGTCGTGCTGGCTAGGCTCAGGTTTTCTCCCAGATCGCGGAAGTAGTCGTCGTCGGATGCGGCGTTGAGCGTGACGTCGGTGCTCCAGTTGTCTCCGAAGCGGCTGTTATGGCGATAGGAGAACAGGCTGCGGTCATCACCGTATACCTCGTCGCCGGGCAGATACTCGATACCCAGCTCGCCACGCGCCCGGGGCGACAGATAGCGATACTCGCCGTTCAATTGCAGGCCGCGGTCGCCCAGATATCGGGGCGTGATGGTAGCGTCGCGGTTGGGGGCGATGTTCCAGTAATAGGGGATGGATGCGTCCATGCCCGATGTTCCGGAGCTGCCCACGGTCGGGAGCAGGAATCCTGACTTGCGCTGGTCGTCGATGGGGAAGGTCAGGAGCGGGCTGTAGAAGATCGGCACGCGCTTGAAGCGTACCGCCACATGTTTGGCCCGCCCGACGCCGGAGCTCTGGTCCAGGTCCACTTCCTTGGCCGAGAGCGCCCAATCGCGCCGTCCCGGCGGACACGTGGTATAGGTCGCCTGTTCCAGGTGCGCGCGGGTTTCGCTGAGCTTCTCCATGCGCGACGCTTCCCCGCGGGCGTTGCGTTGCGGCAGCTCATAGCGGCTGTCGCGAAACTCCGCCTGGTCGCCTTCGATCTGGGTGTAGCCCGACGCACTGTCCACCTCCAGCCCCGGCTGCTGGAAGCGCACGTTGCCCTCGGCCTCGGCCCGGTTCGCGCCCTGATCGTAGATCACCTGATCGGCCTGCAGGGATTGGCCCGCCCGCAGAATGTGCACGTCGCCGTATAGTTCGAAGCGCTCCCGGGTGCCGGTGGTGTCGTCGGCCTGGATGCGCACTTCGCCCGGTATCAGACCCGCGCCCACGTCGGTCGGCGGCGGCGCGACTTCGCACTGGCCGATGGCGGCGCGCCGGGCGGGCACTGCCGCCGTTTCCCCCGGCGCTGCGGCGCGCTGCGGCGCAGGTGTGGCCTGGATGCGTGCGGCCACGGGATCGCCCTTGGCGCGGCTGCACTCCCAGGCGCCGTCGGGACCCGGTAGACACACCCACGGCGGCTCCGTGGCGAGCGCGGCGCCGGGCAGGGCAGCCGACATCACCAGGGCCAGGCGCAGTCCCTGGAGGGGACGGGGAGGACCATGATCCACGCTGAGATTCTCGTTATTGGTCAGCGGCGGCGAACGCAATGGGAGCGGAGCGCAGGGAACCATCCACAGCCTGGGGCGCTTTGGCCGAAGGGCGGTAAAATCGCATAGATTCCGCCCGCCTTCAAATCCGGTCGTCCGCGGGCGCCGCGCAGCACATGACCCAGGTCAATTCGTCCGCAGCCGCACGCGCTCTATCCTGTGGACCCCTGGACGATCTCGGAGGCTCGCTATGGCGTATGCAAGGACTTGGGTACTGATGATCGCGTTGACGACGACGCCGGCTGTGGCCGAGGACGTGGATGCACGGGTGCAGGAATCGCGCGCGGTGGTGAAGTCGTTCATGGAGGAGCTCAAGGGCGAGCTGCAGACCGCCATGAAGGCGGGTGGGCCGGTCAATGCCATCGAGGTCTGCCAAGCCAAGGCACCGCAGATCGCCGCGCGCCACGCCGAGGCCAAGGGGTGGGAGGTGGGGCGTACCAGCCTCAAGCGGCGCAATCCCGATAACGCCCCCGACGAGTGGGAACGGGACGTACTGGAGAGGTTCGAGCAGCGCAAGGCGGCCGGCGAGGATCCCAAGGCGCTGGAGCACTGGGAGGTGGTGCAGCGCGACGGCGGGCAGCAGTTTCGCTATATGAAGGCGATCCCCACCGGCGAGCCGTGTCTGGCGTGTCATGGCGAGAAGCTGGACCCCGAGGTGGCGCGCAAGCTGGATGCGCTGTATCCCGGGGATCAGGCGCGCGGCTTCCGTGCCGGGGACCTGCGCGGCGCCTTCACCATCGCCCAGCCGATGTAGCCGCCGGGCAGGGGCGTGGCGCCTGTCCGCGGGCGCCGCGCCTGGTGTACACTCACTTCGTTTCACGTTCCCGCGTCGCCCCATCATCGGAACATCACTTGCCTCAACGCCAGCAGCAACTCACCCATTGGCTGCAGCAGCGCGGCCTCAGGGACTTTCGTCTGGAGCCGGCATCGGCGGATGCCAGCTTCCGGCGCTATTTCCGGCTGCGCTTCGACGACCGCAGTCTGATCGCCATGGATGCACCGCCCGAGCGGGAGGATTCGCGCCCGTTCGTGGCCGCCGCGCGCGCCTTTCACGCCTTCGGGCTGAACGTGCCGCAGGTTCTGGATGCCGACCTGGAGCACGGTTTCGTCCTGCTCTCGGATCTGGGCTCGACGCTGTATCTGTCCGCCCTGGCGGCGGACACCGTGGAGCGCCTGTACGGCGATGCCCTCGGCGCCTTGGTCGTGCTGCAGGCCTGCGGTCCGGGCGCCTACCAACCTCCGCCCTATGACGAGGCACTGTTGCGCCGGGAAATGGCGCTGTTCGGAGACTGGTACCTGGGCCGGCACCGGAACTGGCCGCTGAGCGCCGCGCTGGATCGGGATCTGGCCGGAATCGTCGCGCTGCTGGTGACCAATGCTCTGGAGCAGCCCCGGGTGTGCGTGCATCGGGATTTCCACTCCCGCAATCTCATGGTCACCGAGAACAACAATCCGGGTATCCTCGATTTTCAGGACGCGGTGATGGGGCCGGTCACCTACGATCTGGTCTCGCTGCTGCGAGACTGCTACATCGCCTGGCCCCGGGAGCAGGTGGAGTCGTGGGTGCGGGGTTATCACGATCTGGCGCTGCAGTCGGGCATCCTGCGCCAGGAGGACGAGGAGCGCTTCGTGCGTTGGTTCGATCTCATGGGCGTGCAGCGGCATCTCAAGGCGATCGGCATCTTCGCCCGCCTGAATCACCGCGATGGCAAGCCCGGCTACCTGGCCGATATACCGCGCACTCTCGGCTACGTGACCGACGTGAGTCGGCACTACCGCGAACTCGCTCCGCTCGCGGAGCTGGGCGCCGAGCTGCTGGAGACCGCCTGAGCCCATGAAGGCGATGATCTTGGCGGCGGGGCGAGGCGAGCGCATGCGCCCGCTCACCGACCGCGTCCCCAAGCCCCTGCTGCCGGTGGGCGACCGGACGCTGATCGAGCATCAGATCAGCCGCCTGGCGGCGGCGGGCATCACTGAGCTGGTGATCAATCTGGCGCATCTGGGCGATCTCATTCGCGGCGCCATCGGCGACGGCGCCCGCCTGGGCGTTTCCATCGCCTACTCGGACGAGGCCGACGCCCCGCTGGAGACCGGCGGCGGCATCGTGAAGGCCCTGCCATTGCTCGGACAGGTCCCGTTCCTGGTGATCAATGGCGATGTCTGGACGGACTATCCTCTGGACACGCTGCCCCACGCGATCGAGGGCGAGGCCCATCTGGTGCTGGTGGACAATCCTGCCCACCATCCCCGAGGCGATTTCGTGCTGCGCGCGGGGCGGGTCGCGACGGCGGGCGTCGGCCGCCGGCTGACGTTCAGTGGCGTGGGCGTGTATGCGCCGGCGCTGTTCGCCGACTGCCGCCCGGGACGGTTTGCGCTCGCGCCGCTGCTGCGCTCGGCGATGGATCGCGGTGCCGTGACCGGCGAACATTACGGCGGCTACTGGCTGGACGTCGGCACGCCCGCCCGCCTGCAGGAGCTGCAGCGGCGGTTCGGCGCCGGGTCCTGAACCATCCACCGGGACGCAGTTCCCGCCACAGGTGCGAGTTCGCCGTGGGACAGGAGATCACCCGCAGTCACTTCCGCAAGGCGGACTTCGAGCGCTACCGGACCGACCTTGCCCGGGAGACGGCGCTGCTCGCGCAGTGGTTTGCGGACGAGGCCTTCGATGCCCGCGGCGACGTGGCCGGGTTCGAGCTCGAGGCCTGGCTGGTGGATCGGCGGTGCATGCCGGCGGCGCGCAACGAAGCGTTCATGGAACGGCTGCGCAGTGAATGGGTGAGTCCCGAGCTGTCGCAGTTCAATGTCGAGCTGAACGTTGCGCCGCAGACCCTGCACGGCAGCGTGCTGGCGACGCTGGGCGACGAGCTCGCCGGGACCTGGGAGGCTTGCCGGCGCACCGCAGGGGAGCTGGACATGGATCTGGTCATGATCGGCATCCTGCCCAGCGTGCAGGAGAGCGAGCTGGTGCTGGCGAACATGTCGCACATGAAGCGCTATCGTGCCCTCAACGAGCAGGTGTTCCGTCAGCGTCAGGGCCGCCCACTGCAGCTGGACATCGTCGGGCGCGAAACCCTGCGCACGACCCATCATGACGTCATGCTGGAGTCGGCCACGACCTCGTTCCAAGTGCACCTGCAGGTGCGGCCGCAGGAGGCGGTGCGGGTCTACAACGCGGCTCTGATCGCCTCGGCGGCAACCGTGGCGGTGGCCGCCAACGCGCCCTATCTGTTCGAGGCGGACCTCTGGGACGAAACCCGCATCCCGCTGTTCGAGCAGGCGGTGGAGGTGGGCGGCTACGAAGGCGCCACCTATGGGCCACTGCGGCGGGTCGGATTCGGCTCCGGCTATGCCCGCGAGTCGCTGTTCGAGTGTTTCCAGGAGAACCTGGACCACTTCCCGGTGTTGCTGCCCATGCGCTTCGAGGGTGCCGACGAGCAGATGCAGCACCTGCGCCTGCACAACGGTACCATTTGGCGTTGGAACCGACCGCTGATCGGATTCGATGCCGGTGGGCGTCCGCACCTGCGCATCGAACACCGGGTCATGGCGGCGGGGCCGACGGTGGCCGATCTGATCGCCAACGCGGCCTTCTGCTATGGGCTCCTGGAGTACCTGGCGCACATGCCGACGCCGCCGGAGCAGGAGCTGCCCTTCACCCAGGCGCGGGACAACTTCTACCTGGCCGCCCGCCACGGCCTGGGCGCCACCGTGAGCTGGCTCGGTGGCCACAAGGGTGCCCTGCGCGGGCTCATCCTCGATGAGCTGCTTGGCTTGGCGCGGGTCGGACTCCGGCGCCTGGAGGTGGACGCCGCCGACATCCGCACCTATATGGGCATCGTCGAGGAGCGGGTGCGCAGCGGCCAGACCGGTGCTGCCTGGCAGCGTGCCTGGGTGCAACGCCACGGACGCGACATGCGCGCCCTGACCGACGCCTACGCAAGGCGCCAGAATACCGCCCGACCGGTGCACGAGTGGGATGTGTGAGAGCCGGGCCCGGATCGATGCTGAAGATCTCTGAACAGCTCCCGCCGCAGTTTCTGGATGCGGCGCCCGGCGACATGCATCGGGTGCTCGGCGGGCCGTCGTTGATACACCTTCCGGGGCGGCGTTGGCCGGCGTTGTTCGTGTCGGCTCTGTTGCACGGCAACGAGCACACCAGCCTGGAGGCGGTGCAGGCGTTACTGCACAAGTACAGCGACCGGGATCTGCCCCGGGCACTCTCGATCTTCGTCGGCAACGTGGAGGCGGCGCGCCACGGACGACGTCGCATGGAACATCAGCCGGATTACAACCGGGTGTGGCCGGGCAGCGAAACCGACGGCACACCCGAGCACGACGTGATGCGGCAGGTGGTGGACGCCATGGCACGGCGCGGGGTGTTCGCCAGCATCGACGTTCACAACAATACCGGCCTCAACCCTCACTATGCCTGCGTCAACCGCATCGACAATCGATTCTTCCATTTGGCCACGCTGTTCAGCCGGATTGTGGTGTACTTCACCACACCCAGAGGCGTGCAGTCCCAGGCGTTTGCCGAGTTGTGCCCGTCGGTCACCGTGGAGTGCGGCAAGAGTGGCGATCAGCGCAGCGTCGAACACGCCCTGGAGTACCTGGACGCCTGTCTGCACCTGGCGGAGATCCCGGACCATGCGCCCCGCTCACAGGACCTGGCCCTGTTTCACACGGTCGCCGTGGTCAAGGTGCCGGAAGAGTTCAGCTTCAGCTTCGGCGGGCGCGACACGGAACTGCGGTTCGAGCCGGACCTGGATCACTTCAATTTCCGCGAACTGGCCGCCGGCACTCCCCTCGGAACCCTGCGCCCCGGGAGCCGTGCCCGGCTATGGGCCTTCGACGACCACGGCACCGAAGTGGGACACGCCTATTTCACCTACGACGACAACGAGCTGCGTCTGGCCCGTGGGGTGATGCCGTCCATGCTCACCCTGGACGAGCGGGTGATCCGGCAGGACTGCCTGTGTTATCTGATGGAGCGGTATGACGTGTGAGTTTTCAGTGGACAGTCCGAGGCGGACGCACCCGACCCCGGTGCGCCGTCGTCAGTACCCCGTGCTCAGGACCTCAGTCCGCAGGCCATTCATCCAGTACCAGGCCATCCCAAGATACTCGTGCAACGCCCGCTTGCTGCGCTTGAGCGCCGCGGCCGCGGGCAGCCACGCGCGCCAGCTCCGGTCCATGTAGCCGGGAGTGTGAAACCCGGTGGGTGCGGCGACCACCTGCAGTCCCGCGGCCTGGAAGGCGCCCACCGCCCGACGCATGTGCAGGGAGTCGGTCACCAGCAGCACCCGGCGGATGCCGCGGCGCTGGAGCAGGGCAGCGGAGTTGCGCGCGTTTTCCGCGGTGGTGCGGCTGCGGTCCTCGGACCACACCGGCTTCGCGCCGAACTCGTCGCGGGCTACCCGGTGCAGGACCGCCGCTTCGGAGCCTGTGCCGGAGAACGGGGCGCCGCCGCTCACCACCAGGGGCAGCGCGCGACGGCGCTGCAGCCACACGCCGTAGCGCAGCCGTTGCAGGCTCACGGCGGAAGGCGAGTCGGCGCCGTACTCCGGCGCGCCGAGATCCCGGCCGCCACCCAGCACGACGATGGCGCCGGCGTTCGCGGCGTCCACGGCGGCGGGGCCCAGGGGAGGGTGGCGTTGCTCCAGGGAACGCAGCAACGGGTCCGATACGGCGGGAATCGAGGCGGCGTAGAGCAGCGCGACGCCGATGCCGGCGAGGCCGAAGGCGGTCTTGCGGTGCCGCCACAGCAGCAGCGCCAGCACCAGCAGCGCGATGCTGCTGCCGGGCGGCAGCAGCAAGGCCTCGACCGCTCGGTTGAACGCCACCGGCAGCACGGCGGGGACGTCAGTGATCCACGATGCCGGAGGCCTGCAGGTCGGCGTGATAGGACGAACGCACCATCGGGCCGCTGGCCACGTGGGAGAAGCCGAGGCGCCGCCCCACCTCGGCCAGTCGATCGAACTCCTCCGGCGGGACGAAGCGATCCACGGGCAGGTGGTGCAGGCTCGGCTGCAGGTACTGACCCAGGGTGAGCATGTCGCAGCCGTGGGCGCGCAGGTCCGCCATCACCTGCTCCACTTCTTCGGCCTGTTCCCCCAGCCCGAGCATCAGGCCGGACTTGGTGGGAATCGCCGGGTGCAGAGATTTGAACTGCTGCAGCAGATTCAACGACCATCGATAGTCGGAGCCGGGCCGAGCCTTCTTGTAGAGCCGCGGCACGGTTTCCAGGTTGTGATTGAAGACGTCCGGCGGCTCTTGGTGCAACAGCTGCAGGGCCACGTCCATGCGCCCGCGGAAGTCGGGCACCAGCACTTCGATCTTGATGCCGGGATTGTGGTCGCGAATGCGGCGGATGCACTGCACGAAATGGGCGGCGCCGCCGTCGCGCAGGTCGTCCCGGTCCACCGAGGTGACCACCACGTAGGACAGCCCCATGGCGCGGATGGTGCGCCCCAGGTTCTCGGGCTCGTCGGGATCCAGGGCCAAGGGCTTGCCGTGGGCGACGTCGCAGAACGGGCAGCGGCGGGTGCAGATGTCGCCCATGATCATGAACGTGGCGGTGCCGTGGCCGAAGCACTCACCGATGTTGGGGCAGGAGGCCTCCTCGCATACGGTGTAGAGACGGTGCTCGCGCAGCACCTTCTTCAGGCGCAGGACCTCGGGATTGGCCGGTGATTTTGCGCGGATCCAGGCAGGCTTGCGCAACGGCTTGATCGTCGGTTCCACCTTCACCGGAATGCGGGCCACCTTGGCTGCGCCGCGCTGGTGCTCGCCGGGTTGGGGTCCCTTGGGTCGCTTGTCGTCTGCAGTTGCCATGAATCCTCGCTTGTCGTTCAAGTTGTCGCCGCGCCGTTAGCGGCGCTCAGTGCGGTCGGCCAGCAACGGCACCCTCAAAAGGTGTCAGACGACAGCCGAGTCGCTCGGCCAGCGCCTGGCTCAGGCGCGAGCCGATCAGGGTAAGGTCGCTGGGACCGCCCAGGTCCCGCACCTGAGTGACCGCCAGGCCGCGATGGCCGCAGGGGTGGATTCCCGCAAACGGTGCCAGGTCCATGGCCACGTTCAAACTCAACCCGTGATAGCAGCGCCCGCGCCGCACGCGCAAGCCCAGGGCGGCGATCTTGGCCCCCTCCACGTAGACCCCCGGGGCGTCTTCCCGGCCCACTGCCGCAATGTCCCAGTGCCCGAGCGTGTCGATCACCGCGCCCTCGAGGCGCCGTACCAGGTCGCGCACGCCGAGGCCGGCGCGGGCGAGATCGTAGAGCACGTAGGCCACCAACTGCCCGGGCGCGTGATAGGTCACCTGCCCGCCCCGGTCCACCCGCGCCACCGGGATGTCGCCGGTCTGCACCAGGTTCTCAGTACGCCCGTTCAGCCCCAGGGTGTAGATCGGTCGATGCTGCAGCAGCCACAACTGATCCGGGCTGCCGGAATCGCGGACCTGGGTGTAGGCCTGCATGTCGCGCCACACCGGTTCGTAGTCCTGCAGGCCCAATTCCCGCAGGCGCAATTCGGGAATTCGAATCGCTGGGGCCTGTGCGGCTGAATCGACGGCGGCGTTCATTCAAAGTACCCAGAGAATCTCTTCATGGGCGGTCAGATCGCGGTAGATGGCGTCCAACTGCTCGCGACTGGTCGCCTGGACCAGGACTGTCACCGAGACGTAGTTGCCGGCGCGACTCGGGCGGCTGCGCACCGCGTCCGGTCCCAGGGCCGGATCGTGGCGTGCGACGATGTCGGTCACCACCGAGGCGAGGTTGCCGTCGGCGCGTCCCATGGCCTTGATGGGAAATCGGCAGGGAAACGTCAGCGGCGATGGGTCCTTGGATGTCATGCCCAAGTCCGGCCTGTGAGGCTTGCATTCTAGCGGATTCCGTCAGGCGCAGACACCAGCGCCCGCGAGCGGCATCTAACCGCCCGAAAGCCCCAGCTTTCCGGCGCTCCGCGACCGCAAGCCCGCGGTTCAATAAGATAGCCACGCAGAGATGGTCATCGGGCTGGGCATCCGCGAACCCGCCGGGCGGCGTGAACACCCGCGGTGCCGCCGTGTCCTCGGTGTGTGGCTGGGCGGCGGGCGAGCGCTCAGCCTGTCGCCGTCGGGCCGCCGCGCCGCAATGCGGCCTTGTAGTCCTGATAGAGGCCGTGGACCTGGCGCCAGACGTCGCCCGGCCGGCCGCCGCTCACGGCCTGCCCGTCCAAGCGGATCACGGGCATGATTTCGCGGGTGGAACTGCTGAGCCAGATCTCGTCGGCGGCCTTTAGACGATCCACGGAAATGGGCTCCTCGGCCGTGGCGACGCCGTGCTCCGCGGCAAGTTCCAGTATCAGATCCCGGGTCACGCCGGGCAGCAGGCGCGGTCCTTTGGGTGGCGTCACCAACCGGCCCGCTTCGACGGCGAACAGGTTGCTGGCCGCGCCCTCCACCGCCTCGCCGTCGCGCACCAGGATGGCCTCCGCGGCGCCGGCGTCGATGGCGTCCTGGCGCAGCAGCACGTTGGCCAGCAGAGTGATGGCCTTGATGTCGCAACGCGCCCAGCGGATGTCCTCGCACAGCACCGCCGCCACCCCCTGCTCGAGAACTTCCCCGGCGGGCGTGTGCAGCACGCTGCTCATGAGGAACACCGTGGGCTCGATCAGTTCCGGGAAGGCGTGGTCGCGCTTGGCGGCCACGCCACGGGTGACCTGCAGATACACGGATTGATCCTCGCCGGCATTGCGGGCGATCACCTCGGCGATCACCTGGCTCCAGTCGTCCCGACTCAGCGGATCGGGGATGCGCACGGCGGCGAGGCTGTGCGCCAGGCGCAACAGGTGTTGATCGAGGCGAAAGGCCCTCCGGCCGTAGACCGGGATCACTTCGTAGACGCCGTCCCCCAGCAGGAAGCCGCGGTCCAGGACCGGCACGCAGGCCTCCTCCAGAGGCAGGTAGCTCCCGTTCAGATAGACGATGGGTGCGGCGGACACTGTGCTTTCCTCAGGCGGCGGTAGTCACAACCCGCGCCACCGAGAGTGACGGCTCACCGAAACCACAGCACCACGCTGTCGCTCAGCTGCTGCCACCAGGAGCCCTCGGCCACGTCCTGCAATGCCACCAGCGGGCGTTCGGCCACCACCCGATCCTCCAGGGACACGTTCAAGGTGCCAAGACGGTCCCCTCGGGCCGCCGGCGCCTCGATCTGGGGCTTGAAGTTGGCCGAGGCACGCAGCTTGTCGTACTGGCCGCGCGGGAAGGTGGCGTACAGGTCCCCGGTCAGCCCCAGGGGCAGCTCCTCCCGGGCGCCCTTCCAGATGCGCGCATGTTTCAGGGGCTCGCCGCCGCCGTACAGCTTGCGGGTTTCGAAGAAGCGAAAGCCGTAGTTCAGCAATGCCTGGCTACTGGCGGCGCGCGCGTCTTCGCTGCGATCCCGCAGCACCACCGCGATCAGGCGCATGTCCTGGCGTTCGGCCGAGGACACCAGGCAGTAGCCTGCGGATTCCGTGTGCCCGGTCTTGACGCCGTCGACGCTCTCATCGCGCCACAGCAGTTTGTTGCGGTTGTACTGCGAGATGCCGTTGTAGGCGAATTGCCGCTGGGCGTAATACTCGTAGTACTCGGGGAAATCGCGGATCATGGCCGCGGTCAGCCGGGCGATGTCCCGCGCCGTGGTGTAGTGCTCCGGATCGGGCATGCCGGTGGTGTTGACGTAGTGGGTCGCCTCCAACCCGAGGCGCGCCGCCTGCTGATTCATCAGGGCCACGAAGGCATCCTCGCCCCCGGCGACGTGCTCGGCCAGGGCGACGGTGGCGTCGTTGCCCGACTGCACGATGATGCCCTTGAGCAGTACCTCGACGGGCACCTTCGTGCCGACCTCCACGAAGGTACGCGAGCCCGGCATGCGCCACGCCCGCTCGCTGATCAGCACTTCGTCGGTGAGCTGCAAACGTCCCGCCTGGAGCTCGCCGAAGATCAGATAGGCGGTCATGAGTTTGGTGATGCTGGCGGGTTCCATGCGCTGATCGGCGTTCTTCTCCGCCAGAATCTGACCGCTATGGAAGTCCTGCACGAGATAGCCCTCGGCGCTCACCGTGGGGGCTGCGGGTTCGGGCCCCGCATGGGCGGCCACGGCCACCAGCGCCAGCAGGGCGAGCACGGCATTACGATAGAATCGATGCATATCGTCGTTGACTCAGGTCGGCCGTGGGCCTGGAAAGGAGTTTTCGGGAACGGCGGATCCGTTCACGGACACACCGCCGTATTGTAACGGTTCCGCGCGCCGCTGAGTAGCGCGCGGCGTGTCTCAGTCGACAACGATGTGCACGCCGTCGTGTCCTTCCTGAGCCAGGCTTTCGCTCACGCGATCGGCCTGGGCGACGTCCAGCGGTCCGACCCGAACGCGGAACACGGGCCGGTCCCGGCTGACCGCCTCCTGGATTTCCACCGGCTGCACCTCGATGCGCAGCAGACGTGCGCGCAGCTGTTCGGCGTTGGCGCGGTGGGCGAAGGCACCCACCTGAAGAAAGATCGTCCCGTTGCCGCCGGCGGGCGCGGCGTCCGTGCGCTTCACGCCTGAGGTGGGCGTGCTCGGATCGATGGCCCGCACTTCCACCGGGGCGGTCCCGGTCTGGGACACGCCCAGCTTGATTGCCGCGGCGTAGGACAGATCGATGACGCGATCCTTCACGAAGGGCCCGCGGTCGTTGACGCGCACCACGACGCTGCGCCCGTTGCGCAGATTCGTCACCCGCACGTAGGTGGGTAGCGGCAGGGTCTTGTGGGCCGCCGTCATGGCATACATGTCGTAGGGCTCGCCGCTGGAGGTGCGCCGACCGTGGAACTTTGTGCCGTACCAGGAGGCGATGCCCCGTTCCACGTAGCCGGTGCTCGCGGTCATGGTCTGGTAGCTGCGACCCAGCACCGTGTACTGGGGCGGATTGCCGTAGCGGCTGCGCGCCTCCACCCGGGGCACCGCGTCGGCGATTCGGCTGACGTCCACCGTGCCCGCCGGGGCGCCGTCCTGGGGCTCGCCGATCACTACCGGCTTGCTGCTGCAGGCCCAGAGGGAAGCCAGCAGCGCGACCGCTGCCGACCCGAGCAGCGCCCGGCGGAGCGGCGGGAGCGGGTAGGCAATGGCGGGTGGTGTGCTCAACCCTTGCCGCCGTTTGCGCTGCGCGCCACCTGGTCGGCACGCCGCGCGGCGATCTCGCGGCTCAGCTGATAGGCCGCCATGGCGTACAGGGCACTGTGGTTATAGCGCGTGATGACGTAGAAGTTGTGCAGGCCCAGCCAGTAGTCGTGACCGTCGGGCTGCTCCAGGGCGACCACCGTGGCCATGGCATCGTCGTCGACCTCGCCCTCGGCGACCACGCCCAGCTGCCGCAGGCGCTCGACGCTGTGCTCGGGCTTGAGCCCCATCTGCGGCAGGCCGTCGGCCTGAGGCCCCGGCACCGTCGCCGGCACCACGATCCGGTCGCCCGTGCGCCAGCCGTGCACGGCGAAGTAGTTGGCAACGCTGCCGATAATGTCGGCGTCGCTCTCCCACAGGTCCCGGCGACCGTCGCCGTCGAAATCGACTGCGTAGCGTCGGTAGCTGCTGGAGATGAACTGCGGACCGCCCATGGCGCCGGCATAGGAGCCGTTGAGGGACATGGGATCGATGCCCTCCTCGCGGGTGAGCAGCAGGTACTGCTCCAATTCGCTGCGGAAGAATTTGCTGCGCTTCGGATAATCGAACGCCAGGGTGGCCAGCGCCTCGATCACCGGGAACTTGCCGCGGTAGCGTCCGTAGCGCGTCTCGATGCCGATGATGGCGACGATAATCTCGGCCGGGACGCCGAATTCCCGCTCCGCCCGGTCCAGCAGCGCCTGGTGGCGCGCCCAGAACTCGAGCCCGCCTTCGATGCGCGACTCGGTGAGGAAAATACGCCGGTACTCGTGCCAGGGCTTGCCTTCGGCCGGGTTGGAGATCGCCTTGACGATTTCCGGGCGCGGCCGCACCTGGGTGAACAGCTCCACAAGGGCAGGCCGCGCGAAGTCGTGGCGGGCTACCATCTCGTCGATGAAGGCGCGCAGTTCTGCGCGCTCGAGGTAGGATTCGGCATTCGCGGCGGATCCGCCCAGAGGCAGGAGGAGCAGCAGAAGGCCGCGAACGATCTGGATCGTGCTCGGGAGGCGAGGGCGCATGGTATCAGGGCGAGAGCAGTTTTCTGTGGGTGTGAATGGACATGAGAATACCGAAACCGGCCATGACGGTCACCATGGATGTGCCGCCGTAGCTGATCAACGGGAGCGGCAGTCCGACCACTGGCAATAGACCGACCACCATTCCGGTATTGACGAAGACGTAAACGAAAAACGTCAGGCTCAGGCTGCCGGCGAGCAAGCGTGAAAAGGTGTCCTGAGCCTGCAACGCAATGTACAACCCGCGCAGCACCACGTACAAGTACACAGCGAGCAGAAGCAGCGCGCCGATGAGGCCGAACTCTTCGCTGAACACGGCGAAGATGAAGTCGGTATGGCGCTCGGGAAGGAAATCCAGCTGCGATTGGGTGCCGTTTAGCCAGCCTTTGCCGTACACGCCGCCGGAGCCGACGGCGATTTTGGACTGGATGATGTGATAGCCGGCGCCCAGCGGGTCGCGCTCGGGATTGAAGAACGTGTGTACCCGCTCGCGCTGGTACTGGTGCAGCAGAAATTCCCACGCGGGCCAGACGAAGGCCGCCGCCGCCGCCGCGAAGCCGGCCAGCAGCCGCCATGGCAGCCCGGCAAGGAACAGCGCGAAAAACCCGGAGCTGGCGATCAGCAGCGCCGTGCCCAGGTCGGGCTGTTTGGCGACCAATGCCGCCGGGACGACGATCAGGAGCGCACTTGCAAGCAGGCGCAGCGCGCGCGGCGGCAGGGGCGATTCGGCCAGGTGCCAGGCAACCATCATCGGCACCGCAAGCTTCATCAGCTCCGAAGGCTGAAACCGTATCACTCCGAGGTCGAGCCAACGCTGCGCGCCCTTGCCGATCTCGCCCATCACGAGCACTGCGATCAGCAGCAGGAGGCCGGCCAGGAACAGCCGCGGCGTCCAGCGGCGCAGGGTCTGAGGGGAGACCTGGGCGAGGACCACCATGGCGACGAAGGCCACCGCGAAGCGCGCCCCCTGGCGGGCGACCTCGTCGAGGTCCTCGCCCGAAGCGCTGTAGAGGATCACCAGGCCGCCGCCGGCGAGGGCGAGCAGGCCGAGCAGCAGGGCCGCATCCAGGTGCAGCCGTGCAAGCCAGCCGGTCAACGGCGCCGCCGATCCCTGGGCTCCCAGGTCGTAACGGTCGGCGAGCTTCACGGGCGACCCTCGATGGTGTCGAAGAACGCCTGCAGGATGCGCCCGGCGATGGGCGCCGCCACCGACCCGCCGCTACCGCCGTTCTCCACCACCACCGCCAGGGCGATGCGGGGGGCGTCCGCGGGGGCATAGGCGATGAACAGGGCATGGTCGCGCAGCCGCTCTTCGATCTCTTCGGCATCGTATTCGGCGTCCTGGGCCAGCCCGAACACCTGGGCCGTACCCGTCTTCCCCGCCACCCGCACCGGAAGGTCCCGCAGCTTCGCTGCGGTGCCGCGCTTGCCGTACACCACGTGTTCCATGGCCTCGAGCACGTAGTCCCATTGCTGCTCCGAGAGGCCCCCCACCGGTTCAAGGAATACCGGCACCAGGGGCTCGCGGCTGCCGTCGGTCGGGTCCTGAATGGCGTGCAGCAGGCGCGGGCGCACGCGAAGTCCCCGGGTCCCGAGGCTCGCGGTGGTGACCGCGAGCTGCAGCGGTGTGCTCAGGGTGTAGCCCTGCCCGATGCCGGCGATGAGGGTCTCGCCTGGGAACCACACCTGGCCGCGCTGACTGCGCTTCCACTCCCGCGAGGGCAGCAGCCCCGGGCGCTCGGAGTGCAGGTCGATGCCGGTTCGCTCGCCGAAACCGAACTGGGCGAGGAACGCGTGCATGCGGTCGATGGTGAGGTTGCGGGCGAGATCGTAGAAGTACACGTCACAGGACTGGGTGATCGCCTGGTCCAGGTCGACGCGCCCGTGCCCGCCGCGTTTCCAGTCGCGGTATCTGCGTGCCTCGCCCGGCAGTTGATAGTAGCCGGGACAGTACTGGGTGTGCCCGCTGTGGGACTCGCCGTAGGCTAGTCCGGCCAGTGCCATGAAGGGCTTGATGGTCGAGCCAGGCGGGTACTGCCCGAGCAGGGCGCGGTTGAACAGCGGCTGGTCGTGGCTGCCCTGCAGCGCCTGGTAGGCGGTGCGGGAGATGCCGTTGACGAACGCGTTGGGGTCGTAGCCGGGCTTGCTCACCATGGCCAGCACTTCGCCGGAGTTCGGCTCGATCGCCACGACCGCACCCCGGAATTCTCCCAATGCTTCCTCGGCGATGCGCTGCAGCCGCGCGTCGAGACTGAGATACAGGTGCTTGCCGGGCTGTGGCGGCTGTTCCTCGAGGGTGCGCAGGATCCGCCCCTGGGCGTTGGTCTCGACCTGCTGGTGTCCGACGCGGCCGTGCAGGGCGTCCTCGTAGAATTTCTCGATGCCGATCTTGCCGATGTGGGTGGTGGCGCGGTAATCGGTCGGGTCCAGCGAGCGCAGATCCCGTTCGTCGATGCGCCCGACGTAGCCCACCACGTGGGATAGAGTTCCGCCGAGAGTGTAATGGCGGTTCAGGCGGGCGACGATGTTGACCCCGGGCAGCCGATGGCGCGCCACCGCCAGGGTGGCCACCTCCTCGTCGCTCAGATGGAAGCGCAGGGGCACCCCCTCGAAGGCGTGCTTGCGCCGCAGGTGGACCTGGAAGCGGCGTACGTCGTCGTCACCGACCTCGACCAGCCGGCGCAGGTCGGCGATCAGCGCGTCCATGTCGTCGACCTGCTCGGGGGTGACCTCCAGGCGGTAGTCGGGGCGGTTCTCGGCCAGCAGCACGCCATTGCGATCGAAGATCAGGCCGCGGGTGGGCGGCACCGCGATCAGCTTTACCCGGTTGTCGTTGGACAGCGTGCTGTAGTGGTGGTGGTCCGCTACCTGCAGGTAGAACAGCCGCGTGACGGTGATCGCGGTCAGCGCCCCCACAAGCAGCACCATCCAGACCACCCGACTGAAGAACAGGCGGGTCTCGGAGAAGTGGTCCTTCAACTGAACGCGGCTGCGGGCCATGGCGGCTCAGGTCACCTTGAAACGCCGGCGCAGGTCGCGCAGCACCATGAACACCCATGGCCAGAGCAGCATTCCCACCACCGACGGCATCCAATACTGCCAGCCGCCGGTGCGTTGTCCGGTGATGCCCTCGAACCACAGCACCAGCAGTTGGTAGAGCCCGGTCAGGGTCAGCACTGACAGGGCTTGCTGCCACAGGGGATAGACGCGGATGCGCTGGTGCAGGTTCAGGGTCAGGAACATCACCACCGTGAGGGCAAGGGCGTGCTGGCCCAGCAGCGACCCCTTGAGGACGTCGATCAAGAGCCCCGTCGCCCAACCGGCCCCCACGCCGACCCGTTGCGGGAGTGCCATGCCCCAGTAGATCAGCGCCAGGACCGCCCATTCCGGGCGGTAGGGCCTGAGCCATTGGGGCAGGGGCACGATGGTGAGCATCAGCGCGACCAGCACCGTGAAGGCGATGATCCAGCCGCCCTGGTGACGGATCAGGCTCACGGCTGGGACTCCGGCGGGGTGGCGCCGGCGGCGGCCGCGCGCCGTTCGCCGGGTTCGGCGAGGGCGCTGCGTCCGGACCAGACGAGCAGCACTTCCCGGGAGCGGTCCAGTAGCGCCGCCGGTGTCGCCTCCACCCGCGCGAACTCGGCGCCGGGATCGCGGGCCACGCGGGTGACCGTGGCCACCGGGTAGCCCGGCGGAAAGACGCGCCCGAGTCCGGAGGTCACCAACAGGTCGCCCTCCCGGATGTCGGAATTGTTGGGAAGATAGGGCAGCTCCAGCAGGCGCAGGTTGCCGGTCCCGACCGCGATGGTACGCAGGCCGTTGCGGTTGACCTGTACCGGCAGCACGTGGCTGGGGTCGGTGATCAGCCGTGCCGTGGAGGTGAGCGGGCCGACCTGAATGATCTGGCCCATGACGCCGTGGGCGTCCAGGATCGGCTGATCCACATAGGCGTCGTTGCCGCGGCCCTTGTTGAGCACGATGAGGTGCTTGTAGGGATCCAGGTCGACGCGATAGAGCTCGGCGATCAGGACCCGGTCGAGCACCTTCAAGGAGGAATCCAGCAGGGCCCGCAGGCGGCGGTTCTCGGCCTCCAGATCGGCGAACTTCTGCAGCCGTGCCTGCAGCAGCAGGTTGTCCGAGCGCAGGGTGGCGTTGTCCTCGAGCAGGGTCTGGCGCGAAGTGAGGCTCTCGGACAGCCAGCGGCCGATGTCCACCGGGAGGTTGACCGCGTATCGAATCGGGTAGACCACCACCTGCAGGCCGCTGCGCAGCGTCTCCAGGTGGTTCTGCTTGTGGTCGAGGGTCATCAGGAGCACGGACGCCAGTACCAGCAACACCATCCGCGTGGTGATCGACGGCCCCTGTGTGAATAGCAGTTTAATCGGAGAACCTCAGTGAACAGTCTGCAGTGTGCAGTTTACAGGCGGGCTGACGGCTCCGGCAGTGGTGTCCCGCCGCCCCCGGTTCCTCGATGTACTGTTGACTGCCTACTGTTTACTGTGCTCTGCGTCAGTCGACGGTGAACAGCTCGCCGCCGTGCTCGTCCATCAGTTCCAGGGCACGTCCGCCGCCGCGAGCCACGCAGGTCATGGGGTCCTCGGCGATCACCACGGGCAGTCCCGTTTCCTCCATCAGCAGGCGATCGAGATCGCGCAGCAGCGCGCCACCGCCGGTGAGGACGATGCCGCGCTCGGCCACATCGGCGCCGAGCTCGGGCGGGGTCTGCTCCAAGGCCGTTTTCACGGCCCCGACGATGCCCGAGAGGGGCTCCTGCAGGGCTTCGAGGATTTCATTGCTGTTCAGGGTGAAGCTGCGCGGCACGCCCTCGGCCAGATTGCGGCCCTTGACGTCGATCTCCCGCACCTCGTTGCCCGGGAAGGCGCTGCCGATCTCGTGCTTGATGCGCTCGGCGGTGGACTCGCCGATCAGCGTGCCGTAGTTGCGGCGCACGTAGTTGGCGATGGCATCGTCGAACTTGTCGCCGCCGATGCGCACCGAGGCCGAGTAGACGATGCCGTTCAGGGACAGCACGGCGACCTCGGAGGTGCCGCCGCCGATGTCGAGTACCATGGAGCCCTGGGCCTCGTGCACCGGCATGCCTGCGCCGATGGCCGCGGCCATGGGCTCCTCGATCAGGTACACCTCGCGGGCACCGGCCCCGGCGGCCGATTCTTTGATGGCGCGGCGCTCCACCTGGGTGGAGCCGCACGGCACGCACACCAGGACCCGCGGGCTCGGCTTGAAGAAGCGGGTCTCGTGCACCTTATGGATGAAATGCTGGAGCATCTTCTCGGTGACGGTGAAATCCGCGATCACACCGTCCTTGAGGGGCCGGATGGTGGTGATGTTGCCCGGGGTGCGCCCGAGCATGCGCTTGGCCTCTACACCCACCGCCGCGATGCTTTTCGGTCCGCCGGGACCCCGATCCTGACGAATAGCGACCACCGAGGGCTCGTTCAGCACGATGCCCTGGCCGCGGACGTAGATGAGGGTATTGGCGGTGCCGAGGTCGATCGAGAGGTCGTTGGAGAACAGCCCCCGAATGCGTTTGAACATGGCGGTATGCGGCCTCTAAACACCAGGAATAGGGCACTTTATCAATGGCTGGGACTTTGGGCAAGGATGCAAGTGTGATAACGTAGCCGCGCTGTGAGGGGCGTCTAAATACGCCTCGCACACAGCGCAGCGCACGACACTGAACCCACCGATCGGCGGGCGGCGTTTTCCCACAGAGGCACCGCACAGGAGACCCGGGATGGTACTGGACCCACGCGAGGTGGAGAAGATCGCCCACCTGGCTCGGCTTGCGATCCGCGAGGAGGACATCGCCGACTACGCCACCAATCTCTCCAACATTCTCGGACTGGTGGAGCAGATGAACCAGGTGGATACCGCCGACGTGGTGCCCATGGCACATCCCCTGCACATGCCCCAGCGGCTGCGGCCCGATGCGGTCACCGAGGAGAGCGAGCGCGAGCGCTTTCAGAGCGTGGCGCCGCAGGTGGCGGCCGGACTGTATCTGGTTCCGAAGGTGATCGAGTAGGCGGAGAAACGGGGCGAAGAGCACAGTGCAAAGCGGGTGCCGCTGCGCCAGCCCTCGAGGCGGACCGCGCCGCCCCCTTTGCTCTTTCCTCTTTGATCCCTGCTCTGAACGGACATGAACAAATCCATTCGCGACCTGAGCGACGCACTGCGCAAGGGCGAGTTCTCCAGCGAGGAGATCACCCGCAGTTACCTGGAGCGCATCGAGCGCCTTGATGGCGGCGTCAACAGCTTCGTTACCGTCACTGCCGCCCAGGCCCTGGAGGCGGCCCGCGCCGCCGACGCGCGCATCAGGGGCGGTGACGCCGGGCCCCTGACAGGGGTCCCCATCGCCCACAAAGACATCTTCTGCACCGCCGGCGTGCGGACCAGTTGCGGATCGCGCATGCTGGACAACTTTACGGCGCCGTACGAATCCACGGTCACGGCGCGCCTCGCGGCGGCGGGCATGGTGATGGTGGGCAAGACCAACATGGACGAGTTCGCCATGGGCTCGTCCAACGAGACCAGCTTCTACGGTCCGGTGCGCAATCCCTGGAACCGCGATACCGTTCCCGGCGGCTCCTCCGGCGGGTCCGCCGCGGCGGTGGCCGCACGCCTGGCGCCGGCGGCCACCGGAACGGACACCGGCGGCTCCATCCGCCAGCCGGCGGCCCTGTGCGGCGTCACCGGCATCAAGCCCACCTACGGGCGGGTGTCGCGCTACGGGATGATCGCCTTCGCCTCGAGCCTGGACCAGGCCGGCCCGATCACCGCCAGCGCCGCCGATGCGGCACTGGTGCTGGGCGCCATGGCGGGCTTCGACCCGCGGGACTCGACCAGCGTCGAGCGCAACGTCCCCGACTACAGCGCCACCCTCGAGGAGTCCGTCGCCGGACTGAAGATCGGGCTTCCGAAGGAGTACTTCGGCGACGGGCTGGACGTCGGCGTGGCCGCGGCGGTGGAGAGCGCCATCGGAGAGTACCGAAAGCTCGGCGCCGAGGTGGTGGAGATCAGTCTGCCCAACACCCACCTGTCGGTGCCGGCCTATTATGTGGTGGCGCCGGCGGAGTGTTCCTCCAATCTGTCGCGCTTCGACGGGGTGCGTTTCGGCTATCGCTGCGAGAACCCGCGGGATCTGGAGGACCTGTACAAACGCTCTCGGGGTGAGGGCTTCGGCGCCGAAGTGAAGCGCCGCATCATGATCGGTACCTATGCACTGTCGGCGGGCTATTACGATGCCTATTATCTGAAGGCGCAGCAGGTGCGCCATCTGATCAGCGATGACTTCGCCCGGGCGTTCGAGGCGGTGGATGTGATCATGAGTCCCACGTCGCCCACCGTGGCCTTCGGCCTCGGCGAGAAGACGGGCGATCCGGTGACCATGTACCTGTCGGACATCTTCACCATCGCCACCAATCTGGCGGGGCTTCCGGGGATGTCGATACCGGCCGGCTTCGTCGATGGGTTACCGGTGGGACTGCAGATCATCGGCAATTATTTCGAGGAAGGACGGCTCCTGAACGTCGCACATCAGTACCAGAAGATTACTGATTGGCACCACCAGGTCCCCAACGGTTTCGAATGACCCTAGCAACTCGCAACTAGCCACTCGGTACTCGAACATGGACTGGGAAACGGTCATCGGGCTGGAGATCCACACCCAGCTCGCCACCAAGAGCAAGATCTTCTCCGGCGCGGCCACCGCCTATGGCGCCGAGCCCAACACCCAGGCCTGCGCGGTGGACCTCGGTCTGCCCGGCGTGCTGCCGGTGCTGAATGCCGAGGCGGTGCGTATGGCGACCAAGTTCGGGCTCGCCATCGGCGCTACGGTGGCCCGCCGCTCCGTCTTCGCGCGCAAGAACTACTTCTATCCGGATCTGCCCAAGGGCTATCAGATCAGCCAGTACGAGCTGCCGATCGTAGAGCTGGGCAGGATCGAGATCGAGCTGGAGGACGGCGAGACCAAGACCATCGGCATCACCCGCGCCCATCTCGAGGAAGATGCCGGCAAGTCCCTGCACGAGGACTTCCACGGCATGACCGGCATCGATCTCAACCGCGCCGGCACGCCGCTGCTGGAGATCGTCTCCGAGCCCGATCTGCGCTCCGCCAAGGAGGCGGTGGCGTACATGAAGAAGATCCACTCCCTGGTGCGCTATCTGGAGATCTGCGACGGCAACCTGCAGGAGGGCTCGTTCCGCTGCGACGCCAACGTCTCCATCCGCCGCCGCGGCCAGCACAAGCTCGGCACCCGCACCGAGATCAAGAACATGAACTCCTTCCGATTCGTGGAGCGGGCCATCAATGCAGAGATCGAACGCCAGATCGACGTGCTGGAGGGCGGTGGCGCCGTGGTCCAGGAAACGCGCCTCTACGACGAGCACAAGAACGAGACCCGCCCGATGCGTGCCAAGGAGGAGGCCAACGACTACCGCTATTTTCCCGACCCGGATCTGCTGCCCCTGGAATTGGACGAGGCGTTCATCGCCCAGGTCGGCACCACGCTTCCCGAGCTCCCCGACGCGAAGAAGCATCGCTTCGTGGAGCAGTACGGCCTGTCGGCGTACGATGCCGGCGTCCTGACCGCCAGTCGCGAGATGGCCGACTACTACGAAGCCGTGGTCGGCGCCGTGGGCGGCGAGCCCAAGCTCTGCGCCAACTGGGTCATGGGGGATCTCTCGGCCGCCCTGAACAGGGACGGCAGGGACATCACCGACAGCCCGGTCACCGCCGCCATGCTTGGGGGCATGCTCGAGCGGCTTCAGGACAACACCATATCCGGCAAGATCGCCAAGGAGGTGTTCGAGGGCATGTGGGCCGGGGAAGGCGATGCGGATGCCGTCATCGAGAAGCGCGGCCTGAAGCAGATCACCGACACCGGGGCCATCGAGCGCATCATCGACGAGGTCATCGCCGCCAACCCCCAGCAGGTGGAGCAGTACCGGGGCGGCAAGGACAAGCTCATGGGCTTCTTCGTTGGCCAGGTGATGAAGCAGAGTCAGGGCAAGGCCAACCCCGGGCAGGTCAATCAGCTCCTGAAGCACAAGCTCGGCGGCTGACGCCGCCGGCACTCCGCGGACCCGACCCCATGGACATGCAACGGGACAGCCTGCAGCGCTTTTTGTTCGAGCACACCCAGGTGCGCGGTCAACTGGTGCATCTGGATGCGAGCTGGCAGGCGATCCTCGAGCGCCACGATTATCCGCCCGTGGTGCGCGGGTTGCTGGGCGAGGCCGCGGTCGCGACGGTGCTGCTGGCTGCGACCATCAAGTTCCAGGGTTCGCTCATTCTGCAGATCCAGGGCGAGGGGCCGGTGACCCTGCTGGTGGTGCAAGTCACCAGCGCGCGCACCCTGCGGGGCGTGGCCGAGTGGCACGGCGAGGTACAGCCGGCGCCCCTGAAGGACTTGGTGCGCAACGGCCGCCTGGTCATCACTATTCAGCCGGAGCCCAGTGGCGAGCGCTATCAGGGCATCGTCGACCTGGGCGAAGGCGGCGTCGCCGAGGCCCTGGAGGGATATTTCGATCGTTCGGAGCAGCTGCCGACCCGCCTGTGGCTGGCCGCGGACCAGACCACCTCCGCCGGGTTGCTGCTGCAGCGCCTGCCGTGGGAGCGGGAGCCCGGCGGCGCGCCGCTGCACACCGACGACGAAACCTGGTCGCGCCTGGTGCATCTCGGCTCCACCATCACCGCGGCCGAGCTGCTCGAACTGCCGTTTCGAGATGTCGTGCGGCGTCTTTACCATGAAGAGGACGTACGGGTGTTCGAGCCCGAGCCGGTCAGCTTCCGCTGCAGCTGTTCCCGGGAACGCATCGAGGAGACGTTGCGGGGGCTCGGTGTGGACGAAGTGCGCGGCATCGTCCAGGAGCAGGGACGGGTCGAGGTGACCTGCTCCTTCTGCAACCAGCGCTACGAGTTCGATCCCGTGGATGCGGAGCAGATCTTCGCCGCCGTCATGGCGCCGGACGTACCCAGCACCAGGCATTGAGTCATCAGTGGCCCGGTGCGAGTAGCGAGGAGAAGCGACAGGTACTCAATACCAGCGATTTCCTGGCACCTCGCTACTCGCCACTCGCCACTCCCATCCGCCACGCGCTGCTCGTTCCACAGACCGGGCAGTCCGGATCCCGGCGCAGTTTCAGGCTGCGCCATTCCGCGCTGTAGCCGTCGAACACCAACAGTCGCCCGCTGAGGTCCTCGCCCACCCCCATGAGGATCTTCACCGCCTCCAGCGCCTCCATGCTGCCGATCACGCCGACCACCGGCGCGAGCACGCCGTTGCGCTCGCAGGACTCCTGCAGTTCCCCGTCCTCGCGGTAGAGGCAGCGATAGCATGGCCCGCCCGGGCGGAACACCGCCACCTGGCCTTCCATGCGAATGGCCGCGCCGGAGACCAGGGGCACCCCGGCGCTGACGCAGGCGACGTTGAGCGCGAAGCGGGTCTCGAAGTTGTCGGTGGCGTCCACGACCACGTCGGCGCCCCGCGCTTGTTGCACCAGTTCGTCCTCGTCAAGCTGGCGCTCGATGGTGGTGACCTGGATGTCGGGATTCAGCGCCGCAATGGTGTCGCGCGCCGATTCCACCTTGCTTCGCCCGATGTCGACGGTGCGATGGATGATCTGGCGCTGCAGGTTGGACAGGTCGACGCGATCGTAGTCCACCAGCACCAGATGGCCGACGCCGGCGGCGGCAAGGTACATGGCCACCGGTGAGCCGAGCCCGCCGGCACCGATGATCAGCGCCGTGGAGCGCAACAGCCGTTGCTGCCCTTCGACGCCGACCTCGGGGAGGATTGTCTGGCGGCTGTAGCGCGCCCGCTGCTGGTCGTTCAGTTCAGACGTGTCGTACATGGCCATTGTTCCGGATTCGGCAGGCGAACAGGGACGGTGCGGATGCAGCGCCGGGACCCCCGGCGCGTTACTGATAGCGCCGCCAGTGCTCCGGGCGCTCGTCGCGGCAGCCGTGGCGCCGCTGCTGATACCAATTCACGAAGATCTTCTGGGTGCAGTTGGACTCGCCACGCTCACAGCCCAGGTTCTGCAACTGCACCTCTTCGGTGTAGTGATACAAGGCCCGTTTGACCTTCACGAGCAGGCTGTTGTCCAGGTGGAACCCGATCTCGATCAGGACCTCTTCGATGACCCGCAGGTTCAGCGCGCGGATGTCATAACCCACCCGCAGTCGATGGCTGCCGAGCAGCTCGAGATGAACGATGCCGGGAACGTCACTGAGCAGCAGCATGACCGTGCGCGCCTGATGGGGATCCGGGTGCAGCGGGCAGAAGCTCAACTCCCGGTGCTTGAGGTGCTCGGGCGGCGTCTCGACCATAGCGAGATGCTAGCGCGGGCGCCTGAATTATCAAGATGAATTCACGCGCGGGTGGTCGCCATGGCGGACACGGGGCTCGGCCCGCCGTCCTGCGGGCCCCCCGTGTGCGCCCGCCGACCCGCTAAGGCCGCCACCGCCCCTCGGTGACCCGGTCGCGACCCGCCAAGTCGGAATGTCCGCACACCTGCCGATAGCCGAGCTCGCGCAGGAGCGCAGCGACCTCCGTGCCCTGATCGGCGCCGTGTTCCAGCAGCAGCCAGCCGCCACGCTCCAGGTGAGCGCACGCGCAGGCGCCGATGTGGCGTATGGCGTCCAGACCCGCCGCCCCCGAGACCAGGGCGTCGCGGGGCTCGAAGCGCACGTCTCCCTGCCGCAGGTGAGGGTCGTTTGTGCGCACATAGGGGGGGTTCGAGACGATGACCGCGAACCGTTCATCTCCCAGTGCCGCGCACCAGCTGCCGGCACGGAACGCCACGTTGTCCAGTTCCAGGCGCCGGGCATTGGCCAGGGCCACGGCCAGAGCGGCGTCCGAGGTATCCGTCGCCACCAGCTGCCAGTCGGGGCGCTCTGAGGCCAGCGCCAGGGCGACGGCACCGCTGCCGGTGCCCAGGTCGGCGGCGGTTCCGCCCCGTGCCGTCATACGCACCAGGGCGCGCTCCACCAGCAGTTCCGTCTCAGGGCGGGGAATGAGGGTGGCGTCGGTCACCGCCAGGGGCAGCGACCAGAATTCCCGCCGACCAGTGAGATAGGCCACCGGCTGCCCGGCGGCCCGGGCCGCCACCAGACGCTCGAACTGCGCCCGCTGCGCGGGACTGAGCGCCCGGTCCGGCCAGGCCATCAGGAAACTGCGCGGGCGCCGCAGCACATGGGAAAGCAGCACCTGGGCGTCAAGGGCGGGCGCGTCGTGGGAACACAGCGTGTTCTCGGCTTCCTTGAGGGCCTCGGCAATGGTGTGCATGGCGACGGGTCGCGCGTGGCTAGGGGCTGGCGGCGAGGATCGTTCCGAGAAGCCGCGAGCGCGCTCGAGATCCACGTATTGTGAGCTTCCTCGCCACCAGCCCTCGCAGCTAGCCACTCAGTTCCGACAACTGCTCGGCCTTGTGCTCCTGCACCAGCGGGTCCACCAGCAGGTCCAGGTTTCCCTGCAGCACTTCTTCGAGCTTGTAGAGTGTCAGGTTGATGCGATGGTCCGTCACTCGGCCCTGGGGGAAGTTGTAGGTGCGGATGCGCTCGGAGCGATCGCCGCTGCCCACCTGCAGCTTTCGGTCGGCGGCCTGCGCGGCGGTCTGCTTGTCCCGTTGGGCGGCCAGCAGGCGTGCCTGCAGCAGCGCCATGGCCCGTGCGCGGTTCTTGTGCTGGGAGCGCTCGTCCTGACATTCCACCACCGTGCCGGTCGGCAGGTGGGTGATGCGAATAGCGGAATCGGTCTTGTTCACATGCTGGCCGCCGGCGCCGGATGCGCGGAAGGTGTCCACCTTCAGGTCCGCCGGATTGATCGCGATCTGCTCGACGTCCTCCACCTCCGGAAGCACGGCGACGGTGCATGCCGAGGTGTGAATGCGGCCCTGGGACTCGGTTTCCGGCACCCGCTGTACCCGGTGAGCGCCCGACTCGAACTTCAGCCGCGAGTAGGCGCCGCGGCCGACCAGCCGGCCGATGACTTCCTTGTAGCCGCCATGCTCGCCTTCGTGGGCGTTCAGTATCTCCAGTTGCCAGCCGTGGCGCTCGGCATAGCGGGCGTACATGCGGTACAGGTCGCCGGCGAACAGCGCGGCCTCGTCGCCGCCGGTGCCGGCGCGGATCTCGAGATAGATGTTGCGGTTGTCGTTCGGGTCGCTGGGCAGCAGCAGTCCCTGGAGCTCGCCCTCCAACGCCACGCGCCTTTCCTGGGCCAGCTCGATTTCCTCCTGGGCCAGTGTGCGCAGCTCCGCATCTCCTTCCCCCAGCATCTGCTCGGCCGAATCCAGTTCGGCGAGCACCGCTTGGTATCTGCGGAAGCTGGATACCACGGGCTGGAGCTCGGCATATTCCTGGGACAGACCGCGGAAGCGGGACTGCTCGCCAATGACGTCCGGGTCCGACAGCAGCGCGCTGACTTCCGCGAAGCGCTCGCTGAGGCGTTCCAGCTTGTCGAGCATGGAGGGGTTCATCAGGCCTCGGGGTCGCCGGCGGAATTCGGATCGGCGGATCCATCCAGGTTGAACAGCTCCCGGGCGGCGCGGATCAGCTCGCTGCGACCGTCGAATGCGGCCCGGCGCAGGTTGGCGCTCGGGGCGTGCATCAGCTTATTGGTCAGGGTGTGAGCCAGGAACTGCATCACCTCCTCGGGAGGACGCCCCGCCGCCAGCATCTGCCGGGCTCGCAGCTCGACGTCTTCACGGGCGCGCTGGGCATGATCGCGGCAGGCGCGGATGGTGTCCACGGCATCCAGCGACTGCATCCAGCCCATGAAATGGGCCACCTGGATATCGATGATCTCCTCCGCCTGGGTCGCCGCCTGGCGGCGCGAGGCGAGGTTCTCCTGAATGACGCCATGCAGATCGTCTACCGTATAGAGGTACACATCCTCCAACTCGGCGGCGGCGGGCTCGATGTCCCGGGGTACGGCGATATCCACCAGGAAGATGGGCCGATGTTTGCGCGCCTTCAGGGCCGCCTTCAGGTCGGCGCGGGTGACGATGGGATTGGGACTCGCGGTGGAGGAGATGACGATGTCGGCCTCGGCCAGGTGGGCACCGATCTCGGATATGGCGATGGCGTAGGCATCGAACTGGGACGCCAGCCCATGGGCCCGTTCCACGGTGCGGTTGGCCACAACCATGCGCCCGATATGGCTGTCGTGCAGGTGTCGAGCGGCCAGTTCGATGGTGTCGCCGGCGCCGATCAGCAGCGCCGTCTGGCGATCCAGGTCGCCGAAGATCTGACGGGCCAGGCGCACGGCCGCGAAGGCGACGGAGACCGGGCTGGCGCTGATGGCCGTGTCGGTGCGTACCTGTTTGGCCACCAGGAAGGTATGCTGGAACAACCGCCCGAGCAGGGTGCCCAGGGTGCCGGCCTGATAGGCGGCCTGGTAGGCGTCTTTCATTTGCCCGAGGATCTGGGGTTCGCCCAGGATCATGGAATCCAGGCCCGAGGCCACCCGCAGCATGTGGCGTACCGCCGCGGGGCCGGGATGAGTATATAGATAGCCGCGCAGCTCCTCCGGGTCGAGCCGGTGGTAGTCGCCGAGCCAGTGCAGCACGGGGCCGATGTCCTCCCGGGACAGCTCGAAATAGAGTTCCGTGCGGTTGCAAGTGGAAAGGATGGCGGCCTCGTCCACAGTGGACAAGGTGACCACCTGCCCGAGGGCATCCCGCAGGCGATCCGGCGCAAAGACCAGACGCTCGCGGATCGCTACCGGCGCGGTTTTATGATTGATTCCGAGTGCGAACAGGGACATGTACGAATCGGGACGCTCGACCGAACCGGAAATTCTCCGCTATGGCTGGGGCATACACAAGTGAAGGCTCCCGATCTTCGGGCCTCCGGCGCGGTGGGGGTTCGGCAAACCGCAGAACTTAGTGATATTGTATAGGAAACCCCTTCAGCGCGCGTAACTGCGCGCTTTTGCTATGGAATACCTCATGATTCGCGCACGTTCGCTGCTTTTGGTTAGTGCCGCCCTGGTCGTCGGCTGTACCGCCTCGTTCACTCCCAAGGACAGCGGAGGCGATGCATTGTTGGCCGACGCGGTGGAGGTGCGGCCGGCCGGAGGCGTCGACCCCGCCATCGAGCGTCGGGCGCGGCTGCTGTACCTGGTGCTGGCCGCAGAGCTGACCGGTCATCGGGGGGAGGTCAGCGACTCCCTGGACTTCTATATGGAGGCGGCGGAACTCTCGGACAATCCCGAAGTGGCGGAACGGGCCGTGCGCATCGCGCTGTTCTCCCACGATTACGACAAGGCGCGCAGCGCGGTGCGACGCTGGGCGGAACTCGCGCCGGAGAATGTCGACGCCCATCGTACCCTGGCGGTGCTGCACTTGCGCCAAGGTGAGCTGGAGGCTGCGGCCGGTGAACTGGAGCAGGTGCTGAGCCTGGCCGGACAAGATGCCGAACAGGCCTATCTCCTGGTGGCCCGGATGCTGGCGCGGGAGGAGGACAGCAGCGCCGCCTTGCGGGTCATGGGCATGTTGGTCGAGAGGAAACCCGACGAGCCCGCGGCGGCGTTTGCTCACGGTCACCTGGCGTTGCAGTTCGATGAGCTGGACACGGCCCTTGCGAGTATCGACCGGGCGCTGGAGCTGCGCCCGGACTGGACCGAGGCGAGTCTCACTCGCGCGCGCATCCTGGTGCAGCAGGGCGAGGTGGACCGCGCCCTTGGTGAAATGGAGGAGCTGCTCGACCGCCGCGGTGAATCCCGGGACCTGCGGCTGGGGTATGCGCGTCTGCTGATCGAGGCCGACCGCTACGAGGAGGCCCGCCAGCAGTTCGACAGCCTGCTCAAGCAGGCCCCGAAGGATGCCGACCTGCTCTACACCGTGTCGCTGCTCGCCTTGGAGAACGACGACCACGACAGGGCCGAGCGCTACCTCCAACGCCTGTTGAAAACCGGTACCCGCACCAGCGACGCCCATTACCTGCTGGGCGCCGTGGCGGAAAGCCGCGAGCAGCCCGAGCAGGCGATGGAATGGTACCGCAAGGTCCGCGACGGCGACCGCGTGCTGGATGCGCACGTGCGCATCGCGGCGCTGCTCGCCAAGCAGGAGAAGTTCGACGAGGCCCGCGAGCACCTGTTCCAATATCCGGCCACGACCCAGGACGTTGCCGTGCGCTTGATCGGCGCCGAGATCGATATTCTGCGTCAGGCCGAGCGCTATGAAGAGGCCATGGACGTGGCCAGCCGCGCCCTGGAGCGCATGCCCGAAGACAACGACCTGCTCTACGCCCGCGCCATGGTCGCCGAGAAGCTCGGCCGCCTGGACCGTCTGGAGCGTGATCTCAAGCAGATTCTGGAGCGCGACCCGGACAACGCCCATGCGCTGAATGCGCTCGGCTATACCCTCGCTGACCGCACCGATCGCTATCAGGAGGCCCTGGACTACGTGGAACGGGCACTGGAGCTGGCGCCCGGCGAGGCGGCCATCGTCGACAGCATGGGCTGGGTGCAGTACCGGCTGGGCAATCTGGAGGAGGCGGTGCGATATCTGCGCCAGGCCTGGGAGATGAACCAGGACGCGGAGATCGCCGCGCACTACGGCGAGGTGCTCTGGGTCAGTGGTGAGCGCAACGAGGCGCGGAGCATCTGGAATGCAGGCCGGGAGCAGGACCCGGACAACCCGGTGCTTCAGGAAACGGTGCAGCGGCTGAACCCGTGATCCGGATACTCACCGCGCTGGTGGCTCTGGTGCTGGCAGGCTGTGCCGCCCAGCCGCTGCCCCCCGCCGATGACCCTGAGCAGGCCTGGGCCGACCACCAGGGACAGTTGCAGGCGCTGGAGCAGTGGCGAATCCGCGGCCGCATGGCCCTCAGCACGCCGGACGATTCCTGGCAGGCGGACCTGCTGTGGTCGCAGCAACAGCGCGATTTCCGTATCCAGCTGATTGCGCCGCTGGGCCAGGGCAGCCTGGTCTTGCAGGGTTCGGCGGCGGGGGCGGAGCTGCGCAGCAGCGCCGAGCCCGAGCCTGTGCGCGCCCCCGACGCCGAGGCGTTGCTGTATCGCGCTACCGGCTGGCGGATGCCGGTTGAGAGTCTTCGCTACTGGGTGCGCGGGCTGCCCGCCCCGGGCGGCGCGCCGCAGGTCCAACTCGATCCCCAGGGCCGGCTGCAGTCCCTGCGTCAGTTCGGCTGGCAGGTGGAGTTTCGCCGCTATCGGCAGGTGGGTGCCTGGGCGCTGCCGGACAAGATGTTCCTGCGTCGCAACGATCTGCGCCTGCGCCTGCTGATCCGCGACTGGGGCATGGCTGGCTGATGGGCGGTCCCTGGCCGGCACCGGCCAAGCTCAACCGGTTTTTGCACGTGCTCGGGCGCCGCACCGACGGTTACCACCGGTTGCAGACCGTGTTCCAGTTCCTGGACCGCTGCGACTGGATCGCCATCGAGGCGGTGGAGGACGGCGCGATCCGACGTCCCGTGGGCCCCGCCGCAATCCCCGCTGAGCAGGACCTGGCCGTGCGCGCCGCCCGTCTGCTGCAGCAGCACAGCGGGGTGCGCCACGGCGCGACCCTGCGGGTCGACAAGCGCCTGCCCCTGGGAGGCGGGCTCGGTGGCGGCAGCTCGGATGCCGCCACCGTTCTGGTGGGTCTGAATCGGATCTGGGGCACCGACCTGGACCACGATGAACTCGCCGCCCTCGGTCTGGAGCTCGGCGCCGACGTCCCGGTGTTCGTCCGCGGCCTGGCCTCCTGGGCCGAAGGGGTGGGTGAGGAACTCACGCCCCTGGATCTCGACAGGCCCTGGTTCGTGGTTCTACAACCTGCCGTAACTGTGTCTACCGCCGCGGTTTTTTCCGACCCGCAATTGACACGTGATAGCCGCCCCATCACAATATCCGACTTTCTCGCGGGCCGGTCCGGGAACGATTGCGAAGCCGTGGTCCGGCGGCGCTATCCGCCCGTCGACGAGGTGCTCGCGTGGCTGTCGGCCTATGGGCCGGCAAGGCTCACCGGTACCGGCGGGTGCGTGTTCCTACCCCTCGACAGCGAGGCCGCCGCAAACGCGGTCCTGGCCGAGGCCGAACCACGGTGGAATGGATTCGTCGCCCGGGGGCTGAACCGCTCACCGCTGCTGCAACGGCTGGCCGAGGAGATCTGAACGCGTGCCGCAAGGCCCGAGTCATCCTGGCGCCCGGCGTGCGCAGCACGCCTGGGTCGGG
>Ga0209347_1001330_pt1 | contig 42031 bp, 39 predicted proteins | sample AutmiccommuBRH23_FD_187382 | JGI IMG/M metagenome (GOLD analysis project Ga0209347, IMG submission 187382) | Deep subsurface microbial communities from Mt. Terri, Switzerland - Autotrophic microbial communities BRH/23 (SPAdes) (version 2) | ecosystem: Environmental > Aquatic > Deep subsurface >... | reverse complement strand
AGTACAATGGTTGCTATGGATCAAACCGTGACAGACATTACAGACACTAGCGAGATTGGATACCCGGTTTATTAGATCAGTGGGTAGTAAGACCTTGATATGGTGAAACTCAACGTTAACTTCGTTGAAAAATTCACCACATATACGACATTTTGCTTTGTCCCGGTTAAAGGCATACCCTCTATTAAGAAAGTACTGGAAATCCAGCGACTTTTAAAAGATAATCTGTTCAAGCCCTTTAGTGTCTTTCTTGCAGTTTTACGAAGGCAATCCACCAAGACATCCCGGGGTAGGCAAAAAAATAATTATAACCGGGAATTTGAGAAGTTGTTAAAGCAAGTTGAGTCCGGGGCTAGCAACTTTCTGGACACCTATGATGTAGAGCTATGCTGCCTGTAATAACACTTTAAAAGCAAATTGTTAAAATGTGGATGCAGGGTTACCTTTATGATGTCGTTGCCGTTTTAAATTATTTAGGAGACCAGGCAGTCTGAATATTCTGTCAAACAGCCGATATGAGCATATGTTTTTAATGTTCCGGTGATTGACTTTTGAAGTTAAGTTTTATGCAACAATACTGATTATTACTGGTGCTTTCTTTTAGCTTTTTTTGCACTTTCCTGCTGTTCTTGTCTATAAAGCTATTTTTGCTGCCTAAAAAATGAAAATTATTAAGCAAGACGAACCGGGAAAATACCCCACACTGTTTATAGCATGAGCTGTTTTCAGTTTAGATCCGGGAGGATTTTGGAAAGGTCTGGAGAAATGTATCCTGACCGGGGGTGAGGGTATGTCCAAGGAGGCCGACAACAAGGTCGAGGTGGTTATCGGCGCTGAGACCTATGTCGTAAGGGGGGAGGATCCCCCGGAGTATATGCAGATGCTGGCCTCGGATTTAAACTCGAGGATCAGCCGGGTCAGGGAGATGAACCCCAGGTTGGGCACTCTCAGGTCGGCCATACTGACCTCCCTCAACCTGTTGGACGAGCTGATCAAGCTAAAGAAGGAGCACCAGACCCTGGTAGACCTTCTGGAGGAAACCGGGGAAAGGGGAAAAAACAAATAATCGGGATCCGGAGCGAGTGATGCCCTCTTCGCCAAGGAGAGGGCTTTGTCTTGTTGGGCCGTGACGGCTAGGCCGGCCGGCTGCGGGGGAGAATAGTCAATATGAGGATCAGGGGAGATCATGGTGCATAATGTGGAAATTGCCTGGGCCTTTTACGAACTGGCCGACCTGCTGGAGCTGAAGGGGGAGGACTTCTTCAAAATCCGGGCCTACCGCCGGGCCGCCGGGACTATTGCCGGGTTGGCCGATCCGGTGGCCGAAATGTACCGCCGGAAGACCCTGCAAAATGTCCCCGGCATCGGCAGGAACATCTTGGCCAAGATCGGGGAACTGCTGGAGAAGGGCAGTATGGACAAGCTGGAAAGGGTCAGGGCCGAGTTTCCGCCGGGACTGCTGGAGATCATGGCCCTCCCCGGCATCGGCCCGAAAAAGGCGGCTTTTTTGCATCAGAATCTGGGTGTGACCAACCTGGAGGAACTGGAAAAGGCCGCCCGGGACAGGAAGGTCCGGCTGCTCAAAGGGATGGGGACCAAGAGCGAGCTGGACATAATCTCCAACATCGGAATGCTGAAAAACAGGAGCGGCAAATACCTCCTGGGGGTGGCCCGGCAGCTGGCCCTGGAGCTGGTCGCCTACCTGGAGCAAATCCCGGGTGTGACCCGGGTGGCTGTGGCCGGGAGCGTCCGCAGGTGGCGCGAGACGGTGGAGGATGTGGATCTGCTGGCCGCTTGCCGGGACTTCGGCCCGGTGCTGGAGGCCCTGTCCTTTCACCAGCGCACCAGGGAGGTGTTGGAGCGAAAGGAAAACTATATCAGGGTGGCCACCTGGTGGGGCATCCCGGTGGAACTGGTGACAGTCTCTCCGGAAGACTACTGGGCCGCCCTGATTTGGGAGACCGGCAGCCGGGGCCACCTGGAGGAATTGGCCCGTCACGCCCTGGAGAATGACTGGGAGCTGTCGGCGGGCGGGCTGCGGCGGATCGGTCAGGACCCCGGGACTGGAGGGCCGCAGTCCGAGGAGGATATTTACTCGCTGCTGAACCTGGGGTACATTCCTCCGGAACTGCGGGAGGGCGCCGGCGAGGTGCAAAGGGCGCGGGACGGAGGTCTGCCCGCCCTGGTGGATCGGGACCGGATCCGGGGTGACCTGCACCTGCACTCACAGTGGAGCGACGGGGCGGCCTCCATCGCCGACCTGGCCGGCCGGGCGGCCGAGCTAGGGTACGGCTACCTGGCCATCACCGACCACTCCCAGTCACTGAAAATAGCCAAAGGTCTTAACCCGGAAAGGTTGGCCGAACAGTTCGACTACATCGACCGCCTGAATCAGGAATTGGAAGGCATCACCGTGCTAAAGGGCATGGAGGTGGACATACTTGCCAGGGGGGGACTTGATTTTCCCGATGAGGTGCTGGAAAAGGCTGATGTAGTTGTAGCCTCGGTGCACAGCGGCTTCAAGCAGGACCGGGAGACCATCACCTCCAGGATCCTGCAGGCGGTGGAAAACAGGCACGTGGACATTATCGGACACCTTACCGGCAGGCTCCTGGGCCACCGGGAGGGCTACGCCGTGGACGTGGAAAGAGTGCTGGAGCAGGCCGGCAAGGCCGGCAAAATAATGGAAATAAACGCCTCGCCGGACCGCCTGGACCTCGATGAGAAAAACGCCCGCCTGGCCGTGGACTTTGGCGCCAAAATAGCCATCAACACCGACGCCCATGACCTGAAAAGGATGGACGAGATGGCCTACGGCGTGGCGGTGGCCCGCCGGGCCGGGCTGGCGCCCGGGGATATAGTAAACACCTTTGAGATTGACCGGCTTATGGAGATATTGAAGTCTTAGTTCGGGGGGTGGCGCTTTTTTTGAGGCAGTGGGATTACAGCCCCCGGGGGGCGCTGCCCGGCAGTTTTTACGCCAGGGATACGGGCCTGGTGGCCCGGGAGCTTTTAGGCCGGATATTGGTGCGCCAATCTTCGGAGGGGACCACGTCAGGAATGATCGTGGAAACTGAGGCCTACCTCCAGGGCGACCCCTCCTGCCACGCCTACCGGGGGATGACCCCACGCAACCGGGCCATGTTCGGCCCGCCGGGCCGGGCCTATATTTATTTTACTTACGGCATGCATCACTGTTTTAATGTGGTCACTTCCTCCGAAGGGGTGGGGGAGGCTGTTCTGATCAGGGCCTTGGAGCCCCTGGAAGGCATTGACCTGATGCGGCGCCGGCGGGGGCGGGAGAGGTTGGCCGAACTTTGCTCGGGCCCGGCCAGGCTGGTCCGGGCCATGGGCATCGATCCCGCCCTGTACGGACACGATCTGTCCAGGGAACCTCTTTATATCGTCAGCGGCAGCGTAGTGGGGCGGGAAGAGGTGGTGGTCACCACCAGGGTGGGAATCAGGGAGGGTGCGGAATTGCCTCTGAGGTTTTACATTAAAGGCAATGGCTTTGTGTCGAGGAAATAAGCTGTAAACGATAAAGCTGTAAACGATAAGCTGTAAGCTGTAAGCTACAGGTGGCAAGTATAGGTATTATTAGCAGGAAAGGGGAGCATGCTTGATGAAGCTCAGGGAGATTTACGATCTGGCGGTGTCCATGGGTATGGAGGCCGACCCCAGGGGAGTGGAAAAGGTCAGGGAAGTGTTGGTAAAGGAAAAGAAAAAGTACGAGGAGATGAAGGAAGAGGAAAAGAAGGAGTACGACCTTGAGAATCTGAACAATCCATACAGCGATACCAGGATCCTGGTGGGCGAAGGGGACCGGCCGGTCAAGAGGATTCTGGTGGGTATCGACATGGAGGTGGGGGAGGTGCTGCTGGCCGACCGCCTGTCTGAAAGGGGCCGGCCCATCGACCTGATTCTTTCCCACCACCCCGAGGGAAAGGCCATGGCTGAGCTGTACAAAGTGATGCATTTGCAGGAAGATGTGCTGGCCCAGGCCGGAGTGCCCATTAATGTTGCCGAGGGGATTATGGCGGCCCGCATTGGTGAGGTCAAGAGGGCGATCATGCCCCTAAACCACAACCGGGCGGTGGATGCCGCCAGAATACTGGGTTATGCCCTTATGTCCACGCACACCGCTGCGGACAACCTGGTGGCCTCGGCCCTGCAGGGGATAATGGATGAGAAAAAGCCCGATACCGTGGGCGACGTGGTCAAACTGATCAAGGAACAGCCGGAGTACGCCGAGGCCGCCAGAAACGGGGCAGGCCCCGCTGTGATTGTGGGATCCAGGGAGAGGCGGGCCGGCAAGGTGCTGGTGGACATGACCGGGGGCACCAGCGGTTCCGAGGATGCCTACGGCAAACTATCCCAGGCCGGGGTGGGCACCCTGATCGTTATGCACATGGGTGAAAAACATCGCAAGGAGGCAGAGAAGAGCCACCTTAACGTGATTATCGCCGGGCACATGGCCTCGGACTCCATGGGCATGAACCTGCTGCTGGACCGGATTGAGTCCCGGGGGGTGGAGGTTGTTCCCTGCGCCGGGCTGATCAGGCATAAGAGGGGCTAGGGCTAAGGGCTATTCCTTTGGGGTCGGGAGACGGCCGTTGGGGCCGGAATTCCGAGGTCAGGAGACAGGAGACAGGAGACAGTGGACGGGGGACGGGAGTATGGGAAAGCCTGAGTTGTTGGCGCCGGCGGGGGGCTGGGATTCATTTGTGGCGGCGGTGGAGAATGGCGCCGATGCAGTGTACCTGGGGGGGCAGCTGTTTAACGCCAGGCAGTCGGCGGCCAACTTTGACGATGGTGATCTGGCCCGGGCGGTGGAGTATGCCCATCTGCGGGGTGTGAAGATATATGTAACGGTGAACATACTGATCGCCGACGGTGAGATGGAGGAAGCACTGGACTTTTTATTCAAGCTGCAAAACCTTGGGGCCGACGCCGCCATCCTCCAGGACGCCGGGCTGGCCGCGGCGGCCCGCCGGGCGCTGCCGGAGCTTCCGCTGCACGCCAGCACCCAGATGACCGCCCACAGTACCCCGGGGGTGCGTCAACTACTCGAAGCCGGCTTTTCCAGGGTGGTGCTGGCCCGGGAGATGACCCTTGAAGAAATCAGGCAGATCAGGGAGGCCAGCGGGGCCGAAATAGAGGCTTTCATTCATGGTGCGCTGTGCATCTCCTACTCCGGGCAGTGCCTTCTGTCCAGCATGATCGGCGGCCGCAGCGGCAACCGGGGGCGCTGCGCCCAGCCTTGCCGGATGCAGTACGCCCTGCTGGACCGCCAAGGCAACCCGGTGGCCGACCTGGCCAGGACCGGGGATTACCTGCTGAGCCCCAGGGACCTGAACATCAGCAGCCGGATACCGGATCTTATAGCTGCCGGGATCAACTCCTTCAAGATTGAAGGCCGCATGAAAAGGCCTGAGTACGTGGCCACGGTGGTGCGGATTTATCGTGGCCTGATTGACCGCACCCTGGCCGGGGGCGGGTACCGGGTGGATCAGTCTGAACAGGAGGAACTGGCCCAGATCTTCAACCGCGACTTCACCACCGGCTATTTTTTCGGCCGGCAGGGCGGCGAAATGATGAGCCACAAGCGTCCTAACAACCGGGGTGTCAGGCTTGGGCGGGTGAAGGGATACGACCGTCAGTCCGGCCTCACCGGGATCGTTTTGGAAAGGCCGCTGCGCACCGGTGACGGGCTGGAGGTCTGGGTCACCGAGGGGGGCCGGGTGGGCTTCACGGTGGGTGAAATCCAGGTCAGGGGCCGCAAGGTGGAAAGGGCAGCCCCGGGTGAGGTGGCCGAACTTTCGATACCCGGTAGGACTAATAGGCCGGGAGACCGTGTTTTCAAGACCCACGACGCCGATCTGATGGAAATGGCCAGGGAGAGTTACTCCTCCCCCAGGGGGGCGCTGCGCAAAATACCAATTGACTTTAAGGTGAAGGCGGCCCAGGGATGGCCCCTTGAGATTACTGTGACAGACCCTGAGGGCAGAACCGCCGCCGCCGCCACTGCTTCGGTGGGCCAGACGGCCGAGAAGAGGCCCCTGGATCAGGATTTTCTGGCCGACCGGCTGGGCAGGCTGGGAAACACCCCCTTTGCATTGGGATCTCTTGCCTGTGCGATCCAGGGCCGGGTGATTTATCCGGTCAGCGGGATCAATGAGGCCCGGCGGGAGGCGCTGGCCAGGCTTGGGGAAAAAATACTGGCCGATTGCCGCCGGCCTCCGGTGAGCCGGGAGTTGTTTGAAACCAGGCTGCGGGAGTTTTTGTCCGCCCCGGCCGCTGCGAAAGCTACCGGCCGGCGGGAGGCGGCGCCGCTGCTGGCGGTGTCGGTGGGAGATCTGGAGTCCCTGGAGGCCGCCGCCGTCACCGGGGCCGACATAGTTTATTACGGGCCGGGGGTTTTCCGGCCCCAGCCGCCGGTGCGACGGGAGGATTTGGAGCGGGCCGCCGGGGTTTGCAGCAAGCACGGGGCCGCCCTTGTATTGGCCACGCCAAGGATCGCCAAAGACAGTGAGATCGAGGGCTTGGTGGATGCCTGCCAAGGGGTGCGGGCCGCCGGGGCGCTGGCCGGAAACCTGGGCCTTCTGGCCGTGTTGGCCCAAAGGCTGCCCGGGCTGCCGCCGGTTACCGATTTCGGCCTGAACGCCTTTAACCGCCAGGCTGTAGACTACTTGCTCGGTCTGGGGGCCTCCAGGGTGACCCTTTCACCGGAGCTGACCATGGCCCAGGTCAGGGACCTGGCCGGGGACTACCCGGTGGAGGTGCTGGTTCAGGGGGCGCTGGAGCTGATGGTCTCGGAGCACTGTCTGGCCGGGGCGGTGCTGGGGGGGGACGCGCCGGGCAGCCACTGCCGGGGGGCCTGCCGGGAGGGAGGTTACCTGCTCAGGGATAGGACCGGGGCGCTTTTCCCGGTGGAGACCGACTGGAGCTGCCGCATGCATGTGTTCAACTCCAGGGACCTCTGCCTCATCGACGACCTGCCGGAACTGGCCCGGGCCGGGGTCTCCTGCGTGCGCATAGAGGCCCGCCGGGAGGCTGCCCGGTACGTAGCCCGGACCGTGGAGATTTACCGCGGTGTACTGGATGCCCTGGCGGCCGGAGGAAAAAGGCTGCCTAACCTGGAGGCCGCCCGGGAAAAACTGCAGGCCTTAAGCCCGGCCGGGCTGACCAAGGGGCACTATTACAGGGGGGTTTAGCGGTTTGTCTGCTAATGGCAATAATCCTTCAGCCAGCCTAATAAACATTTTGTTAATAATGGGTCACATATTCTACTGAAACATAATATCTTTTTGTTCAGTGGCTAAAAGCTAAAATATCATATATAATGTTGGCAAATCATGACCAAAGGAGATTGAGGAATTATGTGCAAAGCAACAGATATTGCGGTCATTGTAGGTAACAGGGAGGTGTGTGTAAAGTAAAATAACACATAGAATCCTCCCAAAAGGTGATTGAATCATTTTTAGGAGGAAATAAATATTGTTGTGTAATATTTTGAAAAAATATGGTATAAGCGAACGTTTTCTGCAGGAGGCAATCCTATATCCAAATTTGTTTATTGGCCGTATTTGTTTGCAAAACAAGGATTTATACAAAGCGGTTACCCACCGGGGGGAGGTTTCTGCGGAAATCTCCGGCAAGTTTCGATATGTAGCAGCCCGCTTATCCGATTATCCTGCGGTGGGAGATTTTGTGATGCTTGACCGTAGCGATAATCAAAATGGAAACGCAATTATTCATCATGTTCTTACCAGAAAGAGCTCCTTCGAGCGTAAGGCGGTAGGAACGGAGAATGATACACAGATAGTTGCCGCAAATATTGATACAGTATTTCTTTGCATGGCGCTGAATAATGACTACAATCTGCGGCGACTGGAGCGTTACCTATCTATCGCATGGGACAGCAGAGCCATTCCAGTAGTTGTGCTAACCAAATCTGACCTCTGTCATAACTTACAGGAGAAGCTATCACAGGTTTCGTCTGTGGCAATTGGTGTGGATGTATTGGTCACTTCAGCTATGTCAGGGGATGGATATGAAAGTATCCGGCCATATATTCAGCCGGGGAAAACCGTTGCTTTTATTGGCTCCTCTGGTGTGGGTAAGTCTACACTAATTAATCGCTTGGCAGGAAGAGAGCTTCTGCAAACCAATGAAATCCGCAAAGATGATAAAGGCAGACATACTACTACAAGCAGACAATTACTGGTTCTTCAAAGTGGTGGAATTGTCATTGATACACCCGGAATGAGGGAGTTGGGAGTTGAAAATGTTAATTTATCAAAGGCATTTGCAGATATTGATAAGTTGGCTCAACAGTGTAAGTTTCGCGACTGCTCTCACCAAAGCGAACCAGGGTGTGCAGTGCAAAGGGCTATTCAATATGGTGAGCTTACAGAGAAACGATTGGATAGCTACCTAAAGCTTAAAAAAGAAGCCAAATATGATGGACTAAGCTCAAAGCAGATTGAAACAGAAAAAATTAATGCCATGTTTTCGGGCATGGGCGGTATGAAAAACGCCAGGAAATTTATCAAAGCACAAAGCAGGAAAAAAAGATAACGAAACCCCAAACTGCAGTATGCTGCTGTAAAGGCCATGAATTCCACTAATTTCTTGGCCTTTTCTTTATACTATAAAGTGAAATTAATATATTGGGAATTTCTTCAATGTCATAATTTACTGCACAATACAAAAAAATGTACTTCAAAGAACAAGTTAAGGGCTGATTCCATTATGAGCTAAATGCATAACTGAAAGCCTGACCCCATTATGTGCTTGACCCCATTATGTGCTGGCATAAAATTCCATAAAAAATTACTTCTGTTTTCTTACCAATAATCACGCTATATGTTATTATACTAAGATAATCTTTTAGCCGGTAACTAACAGCAAATAGAGGCAGAGGTTGGATCATGGAAGTAAAAACACTCAGGCGGCTTGAGTATGACAAGGTGTTGGAGAGGCTGGCCGGTTATGCCGGGTCTCCTCTGGGCCGGGAACTGGCCCTGGGACTTAAACCGGACCGGGATATTGACCTGATCCGCAGGTGGCAGTCCGAGACCACTGAGGGCCGGGAGATGATGCGGCTGGACCCGGCCGCCGAGCTGGGCGGCTGGTACGATGTGCGGGAAGAGGTGCGCCGCTGCCGGCGGGGGATCATGCTGGAGCCCGAGGACCTGCTGGCGGTGGGGAGAACACTTTCCGCGGTCAGGAGGGTGAAAAGGTTTTTTCTGGAAAGGACCGGCCGCTATCCCCTCCTTTCCGAAATGGCCGAATCCCTGGGCAGCTACGGGGACCTGGACCAGCGGATCAATAACTCCATACTCCCCGGCGGGGAGATAGCCGACGCCGCATCTCCGGCACTGGCCCAGATCAGGAGGCAGACGGTGGCCGCCCAGGCCCAGGTGAAATCACGCCTGGAAGGCTTTATCCGCTCCCCGGTCTACCAAAAATACCTCCAAGACCCCATTGTCACCATCAGAGAAAACCGCTATGTTATACCGGTCAAACAGGAGTACCGGGGCCAGGTGCCCGGGATTATTCACGATCAGTCGGCCAGCGGGGCCACCCTGTTTATCGAGCCCATGGCGGTGGTTGAGGCCAACAACGAGGTGCGGCGGCTGCAGGCCGCCGAGAAGCAGGAGATATTAAGGATACTGTCCGATCTGTCGTCCCTGGTGTCGGCCATTGCCGACGACCTGCTGATTTCCCTGGAAGCCTTGGGAAGGCTTGACCTGGCGCTGGCCAAAGCCAGGTACAGCCTGAAACTCAATGCCTGGGAGCCGGTAATGAGCCCCGGGTCCCACCTGGACATAAAGAAGGGCCGCCACCCCCTGCTGGAGGGTGAGGTGGTACCCATCACCATCAACCTGGGGCGTGACTTCGACACCCTGGTTATCACCGGGCCCAATACCGGCGGTAAAACAGTGACCCTGAAAACGGTGGGGCTGCTTGTGCTGATGGCCCAGTCGGGGCTGCACGTGCCCGCCGATGAGGGAACCGTGCTGGGGGTTTTCGGCGGGGTCTTCGCCGATATCGGGGATGAACAGAGCATTGAGCAGTCCCTGAGCACCTTTTCCTCCCATCTGAAAAATATTGTCAGCATACTGCAGCAGGCCGGCCGGGAAAGCCTGGTGCTCCTTGATGAACTGGGGGCCGGCACCGACCCGGCCGAGGGTTCGGCCCTGGCCCAGTCTATACTGGAAAGGCTCCACGCCGTGGGGGCCAAAACCGTGGCCACTACCCATTACAGCGAGCTGAAAAATTTTGCCTACGCCAACCCGAGGGTGGAAAACGCCAGCGTTGAGTTCGACGCGGTCACCTTGAGGCCCACCTACCGCCTTCTGATTGGCCGCCCGGGGCGCAGCAACGCCTTCGAAATAGCCGCCAGGCTGGGGCTGGAGGCCTCATTAACGGATCGGGCCAGGCAGTTTATGTCTGCCGACCAGCTGAAGGCCGCCGAACTTATGGATGAACTGGAGAAAAACCGCCAGGAGGCTCAGCGTGATCAAGAGGAGGCGGCCAGGCTGCTGGAGGAGGCCCGCCTGATCAGGGATCGTCAGCGGCTTAAGGAGCAGGAACTGGAGGAAAGGCTGGAGGCCATGCTGGCCAAATCCCGGGAGGAGGCCGGCGCCCTTGTGCGGAGTGTCCGCCGGGAATCCGAGGAAATGATCAGGGAACTGAGGGAGAAGCTGTCCAGTGACGCGGCCAGGGATAGAGAGGCCGGTATCCGGGTGGCCCGGGACCTGCTTTCAACCATGGAGGGCAAAGTCAGGGCCAGGCCCCGCCGGCTGGACCCCGCCCCAGGGGAGACCCCCCATGATCTGCGTCCCGGTGAAGAGGTGTTCATCCCCCGTTTCAATCAGAAGGGATTTGTGGTGGGGCCGCCGGAGGACAAACAGGTCCAGGTCCAGGTGGGCATGATCAAGGTCACCGTGCCCATGTCCGACCTGCGCAGGGTTCAGCAGTCAGGCCCGGCCGGGGGAGAGACCCAGGTGGCCGGGATTATGGCGGCCAAGGCCAGGGAGATCTCCACCCAGCTTGACTTAAGGGGCATGATGGCCGACGAGGCCCTGGACGAGGTGGAAAAATACCTGGATGACGCCGGCCTGGCCGGACTGCCCAAGGTTTACATCGTGCATGGCAAGGGCACCGGGGCGCTGCGGGCGGCCGTCCAGGGTTACCTGAAGACCCACCGCCGGGTCAAGTCCTTCCGTTTCGGGGAAGCCGGAGAGGGCGGCATGGGCTGCACCGTGGTGGAATTAAACTAGATAAATATGTAGAGGTCATTGTGAGCCCGGCCTGGGATAGGCCGGGCTTTAAAAATTTTATATTCTGAAACAAGGAAAAATATACCTCAAAGAGAATACAAATGACGTAAAACGACTCGGTATTCCAAAAATACCGATAGGAGGAGAATGTTTTGAGGTATTCGCGCAGATTATTTATAATCTGTTGGTTGATGTTGATTTTTCTATTGTCCGGCTTGACCTGTGCTCTGGCAGCCCCTGCCGGAACAACGTCCGGGGTCGTAAAACCGGCATTTAAGGACGCTGAGGCCAATACCGGCGCGGTTATTCAGATTGGGGACACGATCAAGACCATGAAGGGCAGCGCGGCTGAAATAGTTTTTCCCGACGGCACCTCCCTCCGCCTTGAGGAAAGCACCCACTTTACGGTCGGGGAGGCCCGGGGGAGGTCCTACATCACCCTGGACGGCCGTCCCGGCACAGGGGTGGACTGACTGAGGGTGGATCTGAAGCAGGGCAAGCTTTTCGGCGCCCTGGCCACAACCATTAAATCCACCGGCCAGCCCCCTGGAAAGGCCACCGGCATGACCCCTGAGATTGTTCCGGAAAAATATGCTGCACCGGTCTCCGGTGGGACACCCTTGCCAGCGGGGGCCAGGGGGCGAAACTTGGTGTCAGCATTGGATTTGTGGACACTGAAAGATTTTCTGCTGGCCCAGCAGGAGGGGGAGGGCCAGGAGGAGCAGCCCTGGTGGCAGACGGCCCAGGCCGAAAGGACCCGGGTTCAGGTGGACATGCCCTGGGGAGTGGCCGGGATCAGGGGAACCGTCTGGATGAGTATAGTCACAGAAAAGGGATCAACGGTGACCCTGCTGACCGGATCGGCCACCATCAGCGGCGCCGGACAATCCGTGTCGGTTACGGCGGGCCAGAGCACCCAGGTGGCCCCGGACCAGCAGCCCTCTCCCCCGGCGCCCATGACGCCGGAGCAAAATAAGTTGTGGACCCAGGTTGCCCAGTGGGTGACCGAGACGGTCCAAAACATCCAGGCCAACCAGCCGGTGCCGGCGGCGCCTCCGCCGCCGGTGGATCACCTGCTGCAGCAGACACTGCAGCAGGTGGTTCAAACCATACTGAGCAGCCAGGAACTGGTCAGCCAGATCAGCAACGCCCTGTCCAAGGCAGTGACCGAGTCGGCAGCCCCTGTGACAGGTACCGGCACCAGTACCAGCGATGACGGCGGATCCTCCAGGGATATTACGCCCCCGGTGGTGAGTGCTGCCGACCCCGCTGCAGGGGCGGCCGGCGTCCCGCTGGACAAGAACATTGCCCTCACTTTTAGTGAGAGTGTGGAGGCGGGGGATAATTTTGGCAGCATCAGCCTGAAATCCGGGAATACAGCCTTGTCGGCCATATTTGATTTAAACGGAAATAGCCTCAAGGTCTATCCGGTGGGCCAACTGGCTTACGACACCGCCTACACCCTGACCATTCCGGCCGGGTCGCTGAAGGACGCCGCCGGAAACATACTGGCCCTGCCGTACACCCTGAACTTTACCACCACCACCGGCGATCAGGACTGGGTGGGCTGGGAGTACACCGGCCTGTGGAATCTGGTGGACAGCGTCAGCGGGGTCAGGAACGGGGCGGCGGGCAAATATGTCGGACTGCCCCAGGAGGATAATTCCGGCGGCTATCTGCCCCTGTCCCCCAACGGCCGAAAAAGCTTCTGGTACGGACTGAGCTCGGGCAGCGACGCTTACAGTGTGGGCAATTACGTCTACCGGCAGGCAGGGGATGACCAGGATTGGTCCGGTGGCACCTCCATGGAGGCTCACTCCGGCATCCTGACCTCCCCGGTCTACACCGTGCCTGGTGCCGGCGGCGGCAGCATGCCGCTGTTAAAATTTTCAAGCTGGTGGGAAATAGAAAGTGCAGAGCCGGCTGATTACGATTTGATGGAGATCTGCGTGGTTAAAGACGGGGTGGAAGAAACCCTGGCCAGGCTTAACCCCACCTTTGACCCGGCGGAGGGATCCAGTGAATTGCCCTTTACCTCCGGGGGGTTTGACCAGCCAGGAGTTTGGAAACCATACGCCCTCAGCCTGGAAACATATCAGGGCGACCAGGTGCGGATCAGATTCAAATTCGCCACTGTTGACGAGCAATATAACGGTTTCAGGGGCTGGCTGGTGAGCGGCGTCAGTATTCAAAATGAACAGTCCGGAAAAATAAGCGGCACTGTGACTTACGGAGCTGAACCCGTTTCCGGGGCCGAAGTCCGGGTTACCATGGGAGAGTCCGACTACCGGGCGGTTACAGGGGAGGGCGGCGCCTATACCATTGACCACGTCCCCCCTGGCAGCGGCTACACCATTACCGCCTTTGACGGCGAGAACAGCGGCGAGGCGGCCAATGTCAGCGTTACGGCCGGCCAGACCACCGCCAATGTGAACATTGACTTGGTTGTTGCGGATACCACCGGCCCGGAGGTGGCGCTTACCGACCCATATGACGGGGCTGTGGGGGTCGCGCTGGACCCGTCCTTTATACTGGAGTTCGATGAAGGAATAACCGAGGGCGGCAATTTTGACGAAATTGGCCTTTGGGGGATGCTGGACGGCCAGGAATCCGTTATTTCCAGGGTCTATGACCATACCATAGAGGGTATTTCCTTGAGCCTCAGCATAAACCCGGAAGTGATCCTGGATTGGGGGTCCTCATACGCCGTCAAGCTGCCCGCCGGGGCGGTGCAGGATCTGTTTGGCAACGAGTCTGAGGACTACAGCTTCAGCTTCACCACCGTGGAAGCAAGATAAGAATAGGGAAAGCCTTTAATAGCAGAAAGCCGCGGTTAAAATTTCCATATAATGGTCAATATTCTGTTTGGGCTGTCATGAAATGTGTTATAATTTACTTATGACTTGCCTTGCAGTTTTAGATTAAATTGGTTGGTGCGGATCATGGCCGGTTTGCTTAAGTTCAACATGGATTTGGTAACTATGCCGGTAAGGGAAGTGCTGGCCGGTTTTCCGCAGGTAGCCGGCGCTTTTATTTTCGGGTCCATACTCGGGGAGTGCCGTCCGGACAGCGATATTGATCTGGGGTTGATCCTGGAAGCCGGCATTAGCACCGACAGCCCCGCCGGAGAAGGACTGGAGGCCGGAATATCCCTGCGGCTGCCTCCCATTGACGGACACCCCTTTGATCTGGTGCTGATTAACCCGGATAAGCCCATCTTTGCCTTTAAGGCCATCAGCCAGGGCAAGATGATTTATGTCCGGGACCATAACCGGGTTACCGATGTTATTGAGTTGGTAAGCAGGCGCTACGCCGAATTGTACCCGAGGTACCGGCGGGCCCTGGAGGAAATATTTGTTGAGGTGGTCTCCGGTGGGCATAGACCGTGATCGGGTATTGTCTAAAATGGCCTATATCCGTGAACAAACCAGCAGCATAAAGGACTTGCTGGAGGCCAGGCCAAGGGATCAGATACTGGCCGATCCCTGGCTCATCCGGGGGTTAAAATACTCACTGCAGACGGCGGTGGAGGCGCTTATTGACCTGGCCTACCATATTGCCGCCAAAAAAATGGGGTACGCTCCCGGTGATGCCAGGGACGCCATCAGGCTCCTGGCCGAGGGCGGCGTAATTCCGGCGGAGCATGTGCCTGCCTATTCCGCCATGATTGGTTTCAGGAACCGGGTGGTGAACGGCTATCAGGAGGTTTCGGGAGAGAGGGTCTATGCCGTGGCCAGGGAGGAGCTGGGGGATTTTGACCGTTTCCTGGAGAGTATCGCCTTAGTGCTAAGATAACTTATGAAATTGTTATTTTTAAGTGCCGGAGGGCAAATAATAGTTCCTGTGGTAAAAAAATAGTATAAGGAGTGGTGGAACAATGCCTGTGATGACCTTCAAGGCCACGGCCACCAAACTTCCCCAGGGGATGGCCGTGGAGAGTGAGGCCAGGGGATTCAAGATTATCGCCGACGAGCCTCCGGCCCTGGGTGGCAACGACCAGGGCATGAACCCGGTGGAGATGCAGCTATGCGCCCTGGGGTCCTGCATGGCCATTGTGGCCTCTTTCTTCGCCAAGCAGAACGACGTTGATCTCCTGGGCTTCCGGGTGGATCTGGAGGGAGACCTGGACCCCGCCGGCTTTATGATGGGCGCTTGCCGGCCGGGATTTCAGGAGATTCGTTACAAGATGTTTTTCAAGACCAAATCCCCCCGGGAGAATGTGGAAAAACTGGCCGAGGTAATGAAAAGCCGCTGCCCGGTGGGGGACTGTCTGATGAACGGAGTAAAATTTTCCCCTGCCGGTTTTGAAATTGAAGAATAAACGGTTTTAGATATATTGTTATAAGGACGGGACAATTCGACCCCGTCTTTTTTTGCTGCCCTGCCGTATTAGTCCCGCTGATTCTGATTTCGCCGCCGCTATATAAATCGCCGGATCTGGTTATTCTATATGGGTGAACCATGATTTTACAAAGAACAGCGGGAGGCCTTATGCAGCGAAAGAGGTTTAAAAGACTGCCCGGTCATGTGGGAATTATTCCGGACGGCAACCGCAGATGGGCCGTGGCCAAGGGCCTGGAGAAAAAGGAGGGCTATCAGCAGGGCCTTGACCCGGGGCTGATGCTTTATGAGATCTGCCAGGAGCTGGGCATTCCGGAGATGACCTTTTATGGCTTTACCCAGGACAATACCAAGCGCCCCGCCGATCAGATCAAGGCTTTCCAAAAGGCCTGCGTGGACGCCGTAAATATGCTCTCCAACCGGGATGCCGCACTGCTGGTGGTGGGTGATAAGAAGTCCCGTTTCTTCCCTCCGGAGCTGAAGGATTTTACCAGCCGGAAAAACTTCGGCAAAGGGTCGGTGCGGGTTAATTTTTTGGTCAACTATGGCTGGAAATGGGATTTAAAGCACCTTTTGAATCTGGATGCGGCGGGGGGCCGGTCCAGCGCCAACCTGCTAAAAAGAGTGGCTTCCTCCGACGTGTCCCGGGTGGACCTGATTGTGCGCTGGGGGGGGCGCAGGAGGCTGAGCGGCTTTCTGCCCCTGCAGGCTATCTACTCCGACTTTTATGTGGTGGACGACTTCTGGCCGGACTTCAGTCCGGACCACTTTTACCAGGCCCTGGAGTGGTACCAAAATCAGGACATAACTCTGGGGGGCTGAATAAAAAAGCCGCCCTGCGGGCGGCTGGAATCCAGAATCCAGCATTCAGAATCCAGAATGTTAATAGACTTTCTTAAAAGCCCGGCTTTACAAAGGATTTTATTGGCTTCCCAGGATCACCAGGTGATAGTTTTTCTTACCCTTCCTGGCCACCACGTATTTTCCGAACAGCCGGTCCATGGCCGGCACCGTCAGGCCGGCGTCGGTCTGCCTGACGTCGTTGATGTAGATGGCCCCGCTTTCGATGTCGTTTCGGCCCCGGGACCTGGAGGGGCTTAAGCCGGTTTCCACCACTAAATCCAGCAGGGTCATGGAGGCCACCTTTTCCCCCTCCAGCCCGGTGGTGGGCACTCCGGACAGGGCGTCCTTAAGCTGGCTCTCGGTCAATGAGGCCAACTCGCCCTTAAACAGCGCCCCGGCGATCTTTCCGGCTGCGGCGGCCTCGTCCCGTCCATGGACCAGGGTGGTCATTTCCCGGGCCAGCCTCTGCTGGGCTTCCCGCCTTTCCGGCCGCTGGGACACCTCCTGCTCCAGGGCCGCGATGGTGTCCCGGTCCAGGTAGGTGAAGTATTTGATAAATTTAATCACGTCCTGGTCGCTGACATTAATCCAGAACTGATAGAACTGGTAGGGCGAAGTCTTGGCGGGGTCCAGCCAGACGGCCCCGGCTTCGGTCTTGCCGAACTTTTTGCCCTCGGCGGTGGTGATCAGCGGGAAGGTCAGGGCGTAAGCCTCGGTCTGCAAGGTGCGCCGGATCAGGTCGATGCCGGTGGTGATATTGCCCCACTGGTCGCTGCCGCCAATCTGCAGCTTGCAGTTGTGATTTTTGGCCAGGTGGTAAAAGTCGTAGGACTGCAGGATCATGTAGCTGAATTCGGTGTAGGAAATGCCCACCTCCCGGTTTTCAATCCGGGATTTGACCGAGTCCTTGGCCAGCATGGCGTTAACCGAGAAATATTTGCCTATGTCCCGCAGGTACTCAATGACATTGATCCGGGAGATCCAGTCGTAATTGTTCAGCAACTGGGCCGGGTTGGTCTTGGATTCAAAGTCCAGAAAAAGGGAAAGCTGGGACTTGATGTTTTCCACCCAGGACTCCACCAGTTCCTGGGGGTTTAAGGTCCGCTCCACGGTTTTGCCGCTGGGGTCGCCGATCAGCCCGGTGCCCCCGCCGGCCAGGGCGATGGGCCGGTGGCCTGCCCGCTGGAAGCGCTGCAAACCCAGCAGGGGAAGCAGGTGGCCGATGTGCAGGCTGTCCGCCGTAGGGTCAAAGCCGCAGTATAAAACCACCGGCTCGGTGGAGATCAGTTTTTTCAGTTCCCCGGGGTCGGACATATCACTAATCAGTCCCCGGTATTCCAGGTCATCTATTAAATGCATTGATACTCTCCTTTAGACAGACGCAATTTTCCATTTTTCCGGCACAACATTAATATATATTCCTTTCCCGGCAGTGTCAAGCCGGCGCTATTGCCTGACAAAAAGGTGATTCGAGAGCATATTTAGATAAAAATATTGTATTATGTATACTTTATGAGAGGGAATTTGATTATTATGAAGAATAATTGAATAAATATATAACCAATATACCTAAAATTTTATGAAAAGGGTGACACAAATGGGAGTGTTGAGAAAGGAACCGCTGAAAGCAAAGGAAATGTTGACTAACCCCCCCGCCAGTATCTTGCGTGAACTGTCCAGGCCGGAGGAAAAGACCACCATTTACGGCAGCCCCGGCTATATATCCAGGGTCCGGAACCGGAGCGCCAAATTTACATACATAGTGGAGGACGGAGTGCCTTTGGGGGTGGACCAGAAAGGGATCTCCCCGGAAAAGGCCCGGGCCCTGGCCGACCAGGTCTACGCCTACCTTGAGGGCGCCGGAGTAATCAGGATTGACCGCCAGATGGGCCGCCACAATGACTTCAGCCTGCACTGCCGGCTGTACATCACCAAGAAGTATGCCCGGATTCCACTGAAATGGCAGGGCATGCTCTTTGAGACCGACAGCCCCGACAGCGAACCGGACCTGGTCAGCATTTATGTTCCTGAGTGGCCCGAGAAAATAATCTTCTGCCACCCCGAGGAAAGGATCACCTTTATACTGGGCACCGACTATTTTGGCGAGGCCAAGAAATCATTCCTGAGGATGTCTATGTACCTGAGCAAGAAATGGGGCGGACTGGGCTTCCACGCCGGCAGCAAGGTGCTCCGGGTGCAAAACGGCAGCGGCAGCCTCAAGGACGTGGGATTTATCATGTTTGGCCTCTCGGGCACCGGTAAGACCACCCTGACTATGCACAACCACGGGCTTAAGGCCCCCGAGGAGGTTTTCATCAGGCAGGACGACGTGGTTGTGATGCGGCCCGACGGATACTGTTACGGCACCGAAAACGGTTTTTACATCAAGACCGAGGGACTGGACGAGAGCCAGGCGGTGCTTTACAATGCCGCCACCTCGCCGGCGGCCATTTTTGAAAATGTGATGATCACCGACCGGGGCGAGGTTCTTTTCGACAACAGCGAGCTGACCTCCAACGGCCGGGGGGTGATCCTGCGCGGCGACGTGGAGAACACCGACAGTGAGATTGACCTGAAAAAGGCCAACAAAATAATTTTCATCACCCGCCGCAACGACATCGTGCCGCCGGTGGCCAAACTCACCCCGGCCCAGGGGGCGGCCTACTTTATGCTGGGCGAATCCATTGAAACCTCGGCCGGAGATCCCACCAAAGCCGGGCAGTCCAAGCGGGAGGTGGGCACCAACCCCTTCATCGTGGGGCCAGAGGCCCAGGAGGGCAACCGCCTGCTGGAGATATTGAAAAAAAATCCGGACATGGAATGCTACCTGCTTAACACCGGTTCGGTGGGGGCGGCCAACGGGTCCGGGGGCACCAAGATAACCATCGCGGTCTCCACCGGCATACTGCGCGAGATCGCCAGGGGGACCATCAGGTGGGCCACCGACCCCGACTGGGGTTATCAGGTGCCCACGGAGATACCCGGCATCGACCTCGACCGGTACAGGCCCGAGGGCTACTACACCCGGGAGGATTACCGGCGGCTGGTGGATAAGCTGCGTGAGGAAAGGAAAAGCTGGCTGGCCAAGTACGGCGATCTGGAAAAAGAGATACAAGACACCATTTAAAGCCTGTTATCTACCGGCGGGGGGAAGTTTGAGACTTACCCCCCGCTTTTTATTATAATAAGTTTAAGATGTACTATAAATTTAGAGTTGGAGGTGCATTAAGCAGTGAAAATCGAAACAGTGGAAGACCTGATGATTCCCCTCAAGGAGTATTCCAGCATTCATAAAAACGCCACCTTTGAAGAGGCCGTCAATCTGATGATTTTATCGGCCAAAGAAAAGGGGTTTCGCTGGGTACTGGTGCTTGACGACGGCGGCAGCATCGTCGGCATCCTCACCCTGAGGGCGGTTTACGAGGCCCTGGGCACCATGGCCCCCAGGGCCGGCGGCTGGCTGGGCATATCCTACAACCGGCCCGAACTTTTTTTCTGGGAGGGGCTCAAGCTGATCAAGGACACCCCGGTGACCAAATTTGTCCGCCCCCTGGTGGAGGCCTATGTGCTGGAAAGCGACCCCCCTTCAAAGGCGGTGGAGGTGATACTGAAGCGCCATATCACCATTGTCCCGGTGATGAGCAAAGAGATGAAGGTGGTGGGGATAATCCGGCCGGTGGACCTGCTGCCCTTTATCAAGCTTTTGTTTGAGAGCAATCTGGCCTGAAGCGGCAGGCAGGATTTTTAAAGAAAGACAGATAATTAATAACAGCAATGCAGCCATTTGGGCGGAAGGCGGGGGGATGGCCGTGGGCTGGGGAGACGGTCTGGGGCAATTTTTCAGCTCCTTGCGGGGTCCTGTTTTCGGGGCCGGGTTCAAAAAGCCCGGCCTGGACACAGCCGCACATCCCAACCTGATCTCCCTTGACGGGGAGAGTGTTTATTTTTTTGGCCTGGGGGAAAGGGAGGCGGCCCGGCTGCTGGACGGAATAACTGTCTTAAATGGGCGGAAGAGCTGGCTTGCCTATATTTTACAAGATATTTTTTACGACGAGCGGTTTGCCGCCGGGCTCTATGAAAAGATATACGACGCCCTGGATTCAGGCGCCCTGCCCGGCCCGGCCGGACTTGACCGGGAATCTGTCTTCCGCTGGCTGGAGGATGCGGCCCCACAGGTGGAGAAGCTGGTGGAGGAACTGGCCGGCCCCCGAGGCAGGAGGGAGTGGTTCCGGCAGGGGAAATATTTATGAGCGGCGGCAACGGCGGCGGGAGGGAAAGAATTGACCCCGCAGGGCTGCCCGCCGGGGTGGCGGCGGTGCTGGAGAAGTTGGTACGCAGCGGTTTCAGCGCCTACCTGGTGGGGGGCGTGGTCAGGGACATGATTATGGGCCGAAGGCCCAGGGACTACGATATCGCCACCAGCGCCACCCCGGCCCAGGTGAACGATCTCTTTGCCAGGGTGATTCCCACAGGGGAAAAGCACGGCACGGTAACCGTGCTTTCCGGAGGACTGCCCGTGGAGGTAACCACCCTGCGCCGGGAGGGTAAATACTCGGACCACCGGCGCCCGGACAGTGTCGAATTCACTCAGAGCCTGAAGGAGGATCTGTCCAGGCGGGATTTTACCATTAATTCACTGGCCGCAGGGCCGGAGGGGACACTGTACGATTTTTTCGGAGGCCGGCAGGACCTGGCCGGGGGGGTCATCCGGGCCGTGGGCAGCCCCGGCCGGAGGTTCCGGGAGGACGCCCTGCGTATGCTGAGGGCCATTCGGTTTGCCTGCCAGACCGGTTTTTATATTGAAGAGAAAACACTGCAATCCATCCGGGCCAACCGGCGCCTGATCAGCCGGGTCTCCGCCGAGAGGGTCAGGGAAGAGCTGAACGGCATCTTGCTTGGCCGGCTGCCGGACCTGGGGCTGAAGCTGATCCGGGACTGCGGACTGCTGGAATACATACTGCCGGAACTGGCTGACTGGGCCGGGGCCGGGCTGGAGTCGGGGGCCGGCGACCTGTTCGGAGGCACCCTGGAAGTGGTGAGGCGAACCCCGGCCAAACTCAGCCTAAGGCTGGCCGCGCTGTTGTTCCCTGCGGTCAGGGCCGGCCTGGCCGTAGTGGAAATACTGGAACGGCTGAAGTATGACCGCAGGACCGTGAGATCGGTGGCCGACCTGGTGGAGGCCCTGGGGGGGGAACCTCCGGGGGAAAGAAAACAAATCAAGAAGGCCATTGCCGGCCTGGGCACGGAAGTATTTTGGGGTTTACTGGATCTCCTGGCTGCGGGGGCCGCAGGTGTTGGCACCGACACCACCCGGATCAGGGAGACGGCCCGTGACATACTGGAAAACCGGGAGCCCCTGGCGGTCAAAGACCTGGCGGTGAATGGCAGGGACCTGAAAAGACTGGGACTCAGACCCGGCCGGGAGATGGGGGACATACTCAACCGACTGCTGGACCTGGTCCTGGACAACCCGGTCTTGAATGAAAAACAGCAACTGCTGGATTTGGCCCGCAGTTGGAGAGACGAAAGAGATTAAGCCACAGAGAGCACGGAGGACAAAAATAATAATTGCATGATAACCTCCGAGGGGCTAAATACAACCACAGAGGACACAGAGACTTATAAGCCTGCATTTCAGGTCCCGAGTTTTTTTAGCCACAAAGTACACAAAGGGCACAAAGTATTTATAGCCCGGACTTCCGGGTCCAGGATCCCCAGTGCTATTTTTAAATGATTTTCTTTGTTTCCTCATGGTTATGATTTGCCCCGGATTCGTACTTTTTCCTCTGTGCTCTCTGTGCCCTCTGTGGTTTAAATTCTTTGACCCTTAAGATGTATCTTTTAATCTTTTCTTTGTGATCTTTGTGTCCTTTGTGGCTTAAAAAAAGGACCCTTAATCTCTACAAGCAGATAATTCTTTAGAACTCTCTGAGGCTGACTTTCGGGGGTGAAAGCGTGCGAAAAGGTTTTGGCCTATTGCTTTTGGCCTTTCTGATGCTGATTTTTGCCTCGGGCTGTTCGGAAAAGCCCGCCGGCAAGGTGCTGGTCCAGGCCCCGCTGGCTCCGGCCACGGCGCCGCTGCTTTTGATGCGGCAGGAGGGCTTTAGCCCGGCCCCGGGCCGGGTCATGGATCTGGTGATTTACAAGACCGTGGAGGAGGCCACCGCCAGGATCCTGAACGGGGAGGCCGATCTGACCATACTCCCGGTCAACGTGGCCGCCAAGCTGTATAACAAGGGTGTGCCGGTGAAGCTGGCCGGCATCACCACCTGGGGGCTTCTTTACCTGGTTACCGACGACCCCCGGGTAAACAGCCTGGCCGACCTCAGAGGAAGGGAACTGTATGTGGGAGCCAGGGGCGCCACCCCGGACGTGATTACCCGTTACCTGCTCCACAAGAACGGAATTAATGAAAACGAGGTCGGGATAAAGTATGCCCAGTCCCCGGAGATCGCCCGGATGATGGCGGCGGGGCTGGCCGGGACGGCGGTGCTGCCCGAGCCCATGGTTACCCAGGTGTTGGGAAAAAGGCCCTCGGCCAGGCTGGCGGCCGATTTTTACGAGGAGTGGCGGCGGGCCGAGGGTGGCGATACCGGTCTGCCCCAGGCGGCCCTGGTGGTAGGCGGCGGTTTTCCGGACCAGTATCCCCGGGCTCTGGAGACCTTTGAAAATGCTTATCAAAAGAGCCTGGACCAGTTGTTGGCTAATCCCGCCGGGGCGGCCGGCCTGGTGGAGCAGCACCTGGGCTTTCCCCGGGAGGTGTTCACCGCCTCTCTGGGCCGGACCCGCCTGAAATACTCCGGGGCCGCAGGGGCGCGCCGCGAGGTGGAGGGCTATCTGGCCCGGCTGAACCAGTTTTCTCCGGAAATGGTGGGGGGTAAGGTCCCTGATGAAAATTTTTACCTGGTTAAAAGGTAAGGCCTGGCCGGCCGGCGGTCTGGCATTGCTGGTCCTGGCCTGGCAGGTGCTGGCGGGGTTTTACGGCCCGGTGATACTTCCTTCACCGGCCGAAACCCTGGGGGCGCTGGCAGGGCTGGCGGCCGGCGGTGATCTCTGGAGCATGACGTCGGTGACGGTGGGCCGGGGTCTGGCCGGATTTTTGCTAGCGGCGGCCCTGGGGGTCCCGCTGGGCCTGCTGCTGGGCTTCAACACCGGGTTGGAAAAGGCTTTCCGGCCGTTGCTGGTGGCTCTACAGACCACCCCCCTGGTGTCCTGGCTGCTGCTGGCCATAATCTGGCTGGGACTTAACGGCAGCGTGCCGGTGTTTATTGTGGCCGTGACCACCTTTCCACTGATTGTGATCAACTCCTACCACGGGGTCAAAAGCATTGACCCCGGCCTGGTGGAGATGGCCAGGGTCTTTAAAATAAAGAAAAGCCGGGTCATCACCGAGGTTTATCTGCCTCAGTTGGTGCCCTTTTTGCTGGCCGGCTTTTCGGCCGCCCTGGGGACCACCTGGAAGGCGGTGGCCATGGGTGAGCTTTTCAGCGCGCGCTCCGGGGTGGGGGCGGGGCTGTCGGTGGCCAGGATGAATCTGGAGACCGCCCAGATCCTGGCCTGGACCCTGGTGCTGGTGGTTCTTGGGCTGTTTTCGGACAGGCTGTTGTTCTACCTGGCCAGGCGGAGGTTCAATTTTATGGGTGTTGAAAAAGGCAGGGGCGGCTTGCATTGATCAGCTTCAAAAAAGTATGGAAAAAGCTGGGCGGTGAAACGGTGCTGGGGGGGATATCCTTCAGCCTGGCCGCCGATGGCGTCTACTGTATAACCGGCCCCTCGGGCTGCGGCAAGACCACCACCTTGAGGATCCTGGCCGGACTGGAACAGCCGGACAGCGGTGAGGTGATCCTGCCCCAGGACCGGCAGGTCAGCTTCTCCTTCCAGGAACCAGGCCTTTTGCCTTGGAAGACCGCCGAGGAAAACATCACCTTTGTGCTCAGGGATCTGATGTCCCCAGGCCGGTGCCTGAAGACCGCCGGGGAATACCTTAACCTGATGGGACTTTGGAAGTACAAAGACTACTACCCCGCCGCCATGAGCGGCGGTATGAGGCAGCGGGTGGGCCTGTGCCGCGCCTTTGCCTATCCCCACCGGCTGCTGTTGCTGGACGAGCCCTTCAAGTCCCTTGACTTGCCTCTGAAGCTGACCCTTTTAAAAGACGTCTTAAAAATCTGGTCCCTGGCCCCCAGGACCGTGGTCTGGGTTACCCACGACATCGCCGAGGCCGCCCTGATGGCGCACCGGGTGCTGGTATTTTCGGCTAAGCCGGCGGTGGTAAAAAGTCAATTGGCCATCGACCTGCCGCCCCGGGAGAGGAATTTGGGGGACAGCCGGGTGGCCCGGCTGATCTCGGATATTCTGGAGATAATGGAAGGAGAAGCCAAACTTGAGAAAGGGATGGGAGAAAGTGACGAAAAATATCAGCGGGATTAGTGATCAACTACTGGAGAGGCTGCAGGACGATCCCTTTCCGAGGCACCTGGGGGTGGAGATACTGGAGGTCAGGCCGGGCTTCTCCCGGGTGGGCCTTAAAATAGCCGACCACATGACCAATATTCACCGCATCACCCACGGCGGGGTGGTCTTCACCCTGGCCGACGTGGCCCTGGGCACCGCCTGCAACGCCGGCGGGGGCGTGGAGGTGGCCATGAACGTAAACATCTACTACCTGAAGCCGAGCCGGCCCGGAGAATACCTTCAGGCTACCGCCAGCGCCGAGAATGTCACCAGGCGCACCGGTCTCTACCGGATCAGGGTGGAAAATGAAAAGGGAGAGCTGGTGGCCACCGCCGAGGGGCTTGTTTACCGCAAGGGGTAATCCCAGCCATTAGCCGTAAGCCGTAAGCCGTAAGCCTTAAGCTCTTATGACCACGGAGTCCGGAGAAAACAAAATAGCTTTTACCTGGGTAGGACTGCTGGAAGAGAGACCGGGACCGAAATGCAGCGAAGGGCCGAAGGAAGACGGTGGAACCGTACTCGTGGCGCAGTCCTCTGGGCGGTCTCATCGTATATCTGCCCAGAGGATCGGGGGTATGTTATTGAAGGAGATCTCCCTTTCCCGGGAGTCTTCCTCCACCAGGCTGCGGATGCGGGGGTCCTTCAGCAGGGTCTTCCAGGCCAGGGCCATAGTTTCGATGAAGTCCAGCCTTAAATTTATATTTTGGGCTGCCAGGGGGCAGATGTAAGGCAGGGGAGCGGTTTCATGGGTCAGGATGAGACTGCCGTCACTTAGAAGATGCGGCGCCAGGGGGAAAAAACGGCAGGCCAGGGGCCTTCTCTCCCTGGGGCAGGGGCGGCTGCACTTGATAAAGTGAACCGGGCTCAGCCAATTTTCAGGGAAATCATAATCAACCGGGTCATGAACCTCCCGGGTAAACCAATCCTGGTTATCCGGAAAGAGTGACTCCTCACCCGGAAACAGGTAAACCCCCAGGCTGTTTTGGCGATCAGGGCGGCAGCAGACGCTGCCGCAAAGAAGTCCGCAGTCATCCTCCAGGGGGGTGACCAGGTTGGTCAGGCGGTATAGCCGTTGGTAATCAACGTACTGGAGCAAGTATGATTTACCTCCCCCAAAAGCATAACCCGCCGTGGGTTTCGGGAAACGCGGCGGGCTGTTTTATTTTTTCAGATTGGAGACCGTCTCTTTTACCCTTTCGGCCACCGACCCAAAGAATTGTTCCAGATCGTGGTCCACCATCTCGGCGGCCAGCCCGATCAGTCTGGCCACCCCGGATACGTTGATGTGGATGTGGTGCTTGTAATACATCTGATAGTCGTACTTGGCGGCCAGGCTTTCGGCGGTTGAGGCGCCCAGGTCGATGTAGGTCGGGAAACTGGACATCCTTTTGATGAAGGGCAGAGGGCCCCGCCCAAAATAGTTGCCCAGCCGCTCGGACACTACCTCAATCAGGGGGCGGTTTTGAAAAGCCCGGTAAAGGCGTGCCCCGTAGTCCCCGCTGCTGCTCACCCTCATCTCAATGCCCATCTCAATTATGTTGTGGGACTTCCACCAGCCCATTTCCGGGGGTATATTGCAGGCCTCAATGGTGGCGTCCACCAGGGGGCGCCCCTTTTCGAAGCAGTAACCCCTCTCGAAGGGGGGGTTGCTTTCGTCACCGTAGTAGTCCAGCCCGTCCGGGCTGACCCCGTGGGTTATATTGGCCAGGGCGAAGTCCCGTAAGCCCCCCTCGGATTTAAAAAAGGCAAATATTTCAAGCCCGCTGCCGTGGGAAATATCCCTGGGCAGGCCGGCCCCGATGGCCATGTCAGGAAAAATGCTGCCCAGTGTAATGGCGTCACTCATTCTGCCCAGGACCCTTTCGGCAAAATAAAGGTGTGTTTGCGGGTACATCGCTATCCACCTCCTTAACGGGTTGCCGGATTGTCACCGGAATTATAGGTCATGTACTGGTCCAATTTTATCTTATTTGCACATTCAATTCAATTATTCAATCAACCTTCAAGAATATATTGACAATGTCAGACGACCGGTTTATAATCAAACATAAGTTCCCGGAACATATGTACGCCAAGTGATTATAATTAACCGGACAGGAGATGATTTTTGTGACTACCGTGCAACTCACCGGCAGGATTAACCTTAATGCGCCGGGTAATTATATTGGGGCCGGCGGCGGTGAAACACCGGCCGGGAGGCTGCGGCGCCGCAGTGCCGGTGCGGTACGCCCCAGACAGGCCTTGATGGGTATGACCTCGGCAGTGGCTGCGAGAATGGAAAAAAGCGACACCATCGCAGACAGGCTGGCGGGATACGGCCTCTGCGGCCTGACCCTGGCGTACCTGGCAGCCCAGATGCTAAGGACACTGGCCGGCTAGCAAACCGGACCTGTTGACGTTATCCAGCGTGACGTGATAAAGTTTTAAAAAAGGTATTTACCATTTATAAGGTTACCTTTTATGTTTCAACACTCTTTTAGCTGGGTAAAATCTTAGCATAATAGCCATAATGGGTCGGCCTTAACCCGTTATTTGAAAGAAGGTGTTTTACATGCCCGCCTTACCAAAGGAGAAAGCGCCCACTCGTGATCAAATACTCCAAAGAATTAAAACTATACACGGGAGTATTTCAACAAGAATGATTGCGGCAGGTATAAACGAAAAGACAATAAAACGAGATGTTTCAAGGGTCCGTTTAGATGTCAGAAAAACCAATCGTACCCGTAATAGTTGATACCAATGTTTTAGTCCCTTCCTTATACCTAAACACTCATATTGCCCGCTTTATAAAAAGCGGCATTCTCATTCTAATCTGGAATGATTATATATATAGAGAAGCCTGCGAGATAATATATAGGCTTGCTCCCTTGTATCACCGAAGGGCTGGGGTTTACCCCGAAGAAACTCTGGAAATTCTAAATTTAATTAGTCAACTAGGCTCCAAGGTGCCAGAAATGCCAGATGATTGGCCTCCGGTTTCCAGTGATAGAGACGATGATCCTTTCTTATGGGCAGCTTGGGTTGGTGGTGCGGAATATATTATATCGGATGATTATACACATATTTTAAGACTAAAATCATTCAAGGGTATTCCTATAGGAAGACCCGGTACCTTTTTTAGATGGATAAAAATTGCGCATCCTATGCCAAGTTGAGAGGCCTAAGAGGGTATTCTTTATTTTAACTGAATAAAAAAGGCCCGGCGTATGCACCGGGCCTTTACATAAGTTTAAGGGAAAATTATCAGTACTCCCAGTCGAAGGGGTCCACCTCGGGGTATCTGCCCAGGGCTTCCTGCATGGTGGCCGTGATTTCCTCCAGCCTTTCAGGGGTCTTGGCCTCGCAGCGGGCCACCAGCACCGGCTGGGTGTTTGAGGCCCTGACCAGCCCCCACCCGTCACCGAAAAGCACCCTCACCCCGTCCACGTCAATAACCTCATGGGTACTCCGGAAGTACTCCTGGAGGCTCTTCACCACGTCAAATTTTTTCTCGTCAGGGCAGGGCACCCGGGTTTCGGCCGTGGAGTAATAGCGGGGCAGATCGGCCACCAGGCCGGAGAGCGGCCTTTCTGAGTGCGAGAGCAGCCGCAAAAGCCTGCCGGCGGCGTAAAAGCCGTCGTCGTACCCGTAGTACTCGTCGGCGAAAAATATATGGCCGGACATTTCCCCGGTGAAGGGGGCCTGCAGTTCTTTCATTTTGGCCTTGATCAGTGAGTGGCCGGTGCGGTAGAATACCGGCTTCCCTCCCAGCCGCCGCACCTCGTCCACCAGCGCCTGGGAGCACTTGACCTCGATGATGGCCGGGGCGCCGGGGTGCTTGCCCAGTATTTCCCGCCAGAAAATAGCCATCAGCTGGTCGCCCCAGATCACCGTTCCCCGGTCGTCCACCACGCCTATGCGGTCGGCGTCCCCGTCAAAGGCCACTCCAAGGTCGGCCCCTTTGGCAAGAACCAGATCGATCAAATGGGTGAGGTTTTTTCTCTTTACCGGGTCGGGGTGGTGGTTGGGGAAGGAAGGATCCGGGTTGCAGTATAGATCCAGCACCTCGCAGCCCAGGGAGGAAATAAGATCCACGGCGAAATAGGAGCCCGTGCCGTTGCCGCAGTCCACCGCCACCTTCAGCTTTCTGGGGCCGAGGCTGATTTTTTCCCTGATGGTGGTCATGTAGCCGGGCACAGGGTCGGCCCGGGAGATTTCACCCCGGCCCTGTAAAAAATCGCCGGCCTCAATGGTCCTGCGCAGTGACTGGATCTGTTCGCCGTAAATGGTGCCCGGCCCCAGGGCGATCTTAAAGCCGTTATCCTCCGGGGGGTTATGGCTGCCGGTGATCATCACCGCCGCCTCGGTGTTGTAGAGCACCCGGGCAAAGTATAATATAGGGGTGACCACCGTCCCTATGTCCACTACATTGCAGCCGGTTGAGACCAGCCCTGCGGTCAGGGCCTCCTTCAGCCTGGGGGAGCTGGACCGGTTGTCCATGCCCACCAGCACATCCTTCAGACCTTTTCTCCTGACCGTGGTTCCAAAGGACCTGCCCAGAAGCTGAACAGTTTGGTCGGTAAGGTCCCGCTCGGCCACGCCCCGGACGTCGTACTCACGGAATATATTGGGGTTAACCTGCATTTTTATCCTCCTGCCCTCAATTATTAATCTCAGCCGCCTGCCAAAATGTGGTTATATTATGACTCATCCGGGTTGTGCCTGTCAATTCTTTCGTATATACTCTTTGACATATACCAAGATATGCAAAGCATAGCTGTACTGGTTATTTTTGCTTGTGTTAGTTTTTTTATACCATATCCTTTGCGCAGCCTGCCCAAACATGGGTAAAATAAAAAGGAGCCGGTTGATTACCGTCGAAGTGCGACATTGGGGCGGCGGCGCCTGGGGCTTTTAGGAGGATTCCGCCATGCGGGCCGATTTGCATGTGCATACCACTGCCTCCGACGGCACCGAAAGCCCGGAGCAGGTGGTGGCTTTAGCTTCAGCCATGGGGCTTGGCTGTCTGGCCATAGCTGATCACGATACCCTGGAGGGCATTGGCCCGGCTGTGCAGGAGGGCCGCCGGCGGAAACTGGAGGTGCTGCCGGCCATAGAGCTGGGCACCGAACACCGCGGCCAGGAGATCCACATGCTGGGCTACCTGGTCGATCTCAGCAGCCGGCAGCTGCTTTCCGAGCTGGCCTATTTCCGCCGGACCCGGCTGGAGAGGGTGACCGGTATGGTGAACAGGCTGAACGGCCTGGGCTTTCCCATTGTCCGGGAAAGGGTGCTGGAAATAGCCGGCGGAGGTTCGGTAGGGCGCCCCCATATCGCCAGGGCACTGGTGGAAACCGGCCGGGTGGGGTCGGTGGAAGAGGCCTTTGAACTGTATATCGGGGATGGACGGCCTGGTTTTGTCCCCAGGTATAAATACAGCCCGGCCAAGGCCGTCCGCCTGATCAGGTCCGCCGGGGGGGTGCCGGTGCTGGCGCATCCCGGGCTGGCGCCGGCCGATGAGCTGATCCCCGCCCTTATACCCGAAGGCCTGCAGGGGATTGAGGTTTATCACCCCAGCCATACCCCCCAGGTCAGTGACTATTACCTCTCGCTTTGCCGGCGGCTGAGGCTGCTGGCTACCGGGGGATCGGACTACCACGGGGCGGCAAACAAGAAGCACAATTGCCTGGGGGCCTATACCGTTTCCGGCCGGGTGGTGGATGAAATCAAACACCTGGCAGGTAAGAACCGGGGTTAGGGATTGGAGTGGCAGGATTGCAGATAAAGTCTATTCTGGATTCTGGCTCCTGGATTCTGACGTTCATATGTCTGGAGGGATTAAAATGCGTCTGGCCAAAAGGTTTGCGGGGCAGGAATCGGGCATTTTCAACGGGATGGAGATGAGAAAGAAGCAGGTTGAGGCCAGGGGGACCACAGTTATCAATCTGGGTGTGGGGACACCGGACCGCCCACCGGCCCCCCATGTGATCCAGGCGCTGCACAAAGCGGTGGACAGGCTGGAGAATTACCGCTACCCGCTACTGGGCAAGCCTGAACTCTACAGGGCGGCGGCTAATTGGTACCGGCGCAGGTTTGGGGTGGATCTGGACCCCGAGGGGGAGATCCTGGTCCTGATGGGATCCCAGGACGGCCTGGCCCACATCGCCATGGCTTACGTGGACCCGGGTGACATCGCCCTGGTGCCCGACCCCGGATACCCCATCTATGCCTTCGGTATCACCATGGCCGGAGGGGTGCTTTACCCCATGCCGCTGCTGGAGGAAAACAATTTCCTGCCTGATCTTTCGGACATACCCGGAGAAGTGGCAAAAAAGGCCAAAATGATCTGGATCAATTACCCCAACAACCCTGTGGCGGCGGTGGCCAACCGTGAATTTTTCGAAGAAGTGGTGGCCTTCGCCAGGGAGTACGACCTGCTGGTCTGCCACGACGTGGCCTACTCCGAGCTGTGCTACGACGGCTTCAGGCCGATGAGCTTTTTAGAGGTAGAAGGGGCCAGGGAGGTGGGCATTGAGTTCTTTTCCCTGTCCAAGACCTACAACCTGGCCGGCTGCCGGATAGGTTTCGCGGCGGGCAACCGGGAGGTCATCCGGCAGCTGCAAAATCTCAAGTCCAACCTGGACTACGGTGTGTTTTACGCGGTGCAGGACGCCGGCATAGCGGCCCTGGAGGGCGATCAGTCCTGTGTGGAGGAAAATGCCAGGGCCTACCAGCGGCGCAGGGACCTGCTGGTGGATGGACTGGCCGCGGTGGGCTGGAGCATGCCCCGGCCCAAGGCCTCCATGTTTGTCTGGGCGCCGCTGCCGCCGGGCTACCGTTCCTCCACCTCTTTTTGCCTGGAGTTGCTGGACCGCACCGGGGTGCTGGTTATACCCGGGATCGCCTTCGGGTCCAGGGGGGAGGGGTATGTCCGCATAGCCCTGGTGCAGGAGGAGGAGGTTTTGCGGGAGGCGGTGGCGAGGATTGCCGGCGCATACAACTTCAACTCCTGAAGCCGCAGCTGATCCATAACCCGAGGCCAAGCCCAACGTCTAATTTCACCCCGGGGGGCATATACTAGGACCAAGGATCCAACCGGAAGGTTTGGATTCAGTTGCCTAACCAGACTCAGGCGGGGTGAGATTGAGGTGGACTACAGCCACGATGTTATATTTTTGCGGAGAAGGGTTAAGGAGTTGGAGGAAAAAGTAGAGCAGCTGAGGCTCAGCCGCAGGGTATTGATGAACCTGATTGAAAAGCTGGAAAAAGATAAAAACAGCTTTCAGAACCGCCTGGAAAAAGAAAATAAGAAACTTCTGCACACCAATTATCGATACGCCCGCTGGCTGCTCTGCAAAAACCGGCAAATAGTAGAGCTGGAGTCAAAATTAGAGGATCGGCAGACTGGTAATTCCGCAAATTAGTTACTTATCCACAAAGATATGCACAGCTGGGGATAATGGAAATAAATGCCATAATACGACACCATCCGATTTAACCTGACCTGCTGCGGGTTAAGGTTAGGTGTTTTCAATCAAAAACAGTTTCACGGAGAAAATAATTATGCATCAGGGGAACAGGGCGGGGGACAAAGTGCCCCGCTCTATTTCTTTTCCATTTGTGGTATAATATATAACTGGGGCGATAATTAGTGAGAATTGCTGTTATAGACGGCCAGGGCGGGGGAATCGGCAAGCATATAGTCGAGAAACTGAGGCGGGAGTTCCCGGAGGAAGTGGAGATACTGGCCCTGGGCACCAACGCCCTGGCCACTTCGGTGATGCTGAGGGCAGGCGCCAACGAGGGGGCCACCGGCGAAAACGCGGTGATCTACAACTCCTCCAGGGTTGACCTGATACTTGGCCCGGTCAGCGTAATGTTTTGCAACTCCATGCTGGGTGAAATGACCCCGGGTATGGCAGAGGCGGTCAGTTCCAGCCCGGCCAGGAAGGTGCTTATCCCCCTGGCCCGCAGCGGGGTAGAAATAGTGGGGATCAGGCAGGAGCCGCTGCCCCATCTGATCGAGGATCTCATCGCCAGGGTGAAGAGTATTGTTAGGGGTTAACTGTCAATTACCGCACAGTCTGATTTGGGGTGAACTTTTGAGTATCAACGTGGGAATGATAAGACATTTTGGGATAGCTTTACTGATTTATGATGATATTGTGGACTGGGACAATTATGAATCCAAAGTCGACCCGGTGATGAAAGAGGATTTTGTGTTCGAGGGCGTTAGCAAAAAGGCCTATGAGGTGATTATAGTGCCTGAGGACAGGCCCTACGTGGGGGTTATACTGCCCAGCCTGTGGTGTCTGATCCGCTCCGCCGGCCGGGGGGGGCACGAGATTGATCTTGATGAGATTGACCCCAGGGAAATAGGTGTCAGTGTTTACGCCCTGGAAACCGCTGCGTCCATTCTGAACAAAATATCCAAAAGGCCTATTCATCTCAAAGAATTAAAGCTGAGATTTTATGAATACTGGGTCTGAATAGGGCTTTTGGTTAGGGATTCCATCCCCGGTCAAGGCCGGGGATTTATTTATCCGGGGGGAATTATGCAGGATAAAAAATTTGTGTTGGTGCTGGGCGGCGCCCGCTCCGGCAAAAGTGAATTCGCCGAGCAAGAGGCGGACCGGCTGGGCGGGCCGGTGACCTATATCGCCACCATGGACCCGGCCGACCAGGAGTCGGCCCGGCGGGTGGCCGCTCACCGGCAGCGCAGGCCGACCGGCTGGAGAACGGTGGAGGAGACCCGCAATCTCCCCGGGAGGGTTGCCGAGGCTGGGCTTGAGACCGGGGTGGTGCTGGTTGACTGCCTGACTCTCTGGCTGACCAACCTGCTGCTGGACGATCAGATCCCCCACCCTGGGGCCGGTGAAGAGGAAAAAGAGTTCTACATAAATTCCCAGGTGGAACTGCTGGCCTCGGCGGCCAAGGCATCCCGATCCAGCGTGCTGCTGGTGGCCAACGAAGTGGGGCTGGGGCTGGTGCCCCCCTACCCCCTGGGCAGAGTTTTCCGCGACCTGGCCGGCCGGGCCAATAGGCAGCTGGCCGCGGCCGCCGACGAGGTCTACCTGGTGGTGGCAGGCCTGGCGGTGGAGATTAAATCCCGGGCGGTGAGGACAGGAATTGGGAATTAGGGATTAATTCCAAAAATACAGGAGGTTCATATGGCCAAAACCATCATGATTCAGGGAACTGCCTCGCATGTGGGGAAAAGTGTGCTGGTGGCCGCGCTGTGCCGAATTTTTCACCGGGACGGCTACCGGGTGGCGCCCTTCAAGTCGCAGAACATGGCCCTCAATTCCTTTGTCACCAGGGACGGGGGTGAAATGGGGCGGGCCCAGGTGGTGCAGGCCGAGGCGGCGGGACTGGACCCCCATGTGGACATGAACCCGGTGCTTTTAAAGCCCACCGGGCAGGCCTCCTCCCAGGTTATCGTGCTGGGCAGGCCGGTGGGCAACCTTTCGGCCTGGGAGTATCACCGTGACTACGCCGGCAAAGCCTGGCAGACCATCTGCCAGTCACTGGAGAGGCTGAAAAAAGATCATGACATAGTGGTTATCGAGGGGGCCGGCAGCCCGGCCGAAGTTAACCTCCAGGCCACCGAAATAGTTAACATGCGGGTGGCCCGGGAGGCCAAGGCGCCGGTGCTGCTGGCCTGCGACATTGACAAGGGGGGAGCCCTGGCGGCCATCGTGGGCACCTTGGAACTTATCTCTGCCGAGGACCGGGAGAGGGTGGCCGGCATTGTAATCAACAAGTTTCGTGGTGACCTGACCCTTTTTCAGCCGGCCATCGACTTTCTGGAGTCTCGCACCGGCAAGCCGGTGATGGGCGTGGTCCCATATTTCCAGGGGTTCAGGATCCAGGAGGAGGACACGGTTCACGAGGAAACCATTAAAAGGTCCCGGCAGTCCGTGACCAGGGAGGTGGAGATAGCCGTCATCCACCTGCCCCACATTTCCAACTTTACCGATTTTGATCCCCTGGAGGACGAGCCCGACGTAAACCTGAGATACGTGGGCCGGGGCACGCCCCTGGGCCGGCCGGATTTGATTATCCTGCCCGGCAGCAAAAACACCATCGAGGATCTGGCCTATCTCAAGCGGACAGGGGTGGCCGACGAAATCCGGGGGCTCAGATCGGCCGGGGTGGCCGTGGCGGGAATCTGCGGCGGCTTTCAGATGCTGGGCCGGGAGCTGCACGACCCCCTGCGCACCGAGTCCAACATACCCTCCCTGGAGGGACTGGGGCTGCTTGAGATTAGCACTACCTTTGCCAGGGAGAAGGTGACCACCCAGGTCCGGGCCGAGTCCTGCGGCCCCGGCCCCCTGCTGGAAGGCGCCCGGGGATGTGAGCTGAACGGCTATGAGATCCACATGGGCCGCACCGATTTAGGCGACGGGGTGGAGCCGGCCTTTGTCATCACCCACCGCTTCGGTGAGTCCCGCAGGACCCTGGACGGAGCCTCCAGCCCCGACGGCAAGGTTTGGGGGACGTATATCCACGGCCTTTTTGACAGTGCCTTCTTCCGCCGCAGGCTGATCAACTCGCTTAGGGCGCTAAAGGGGTTTTCCCCCCTGGAGGAGTCGGTATCCCTGTCGGCCTGGGAGCAGAGGCAGAGGGACTACGACCGGCTGGCCGGTGTAGTCAGGGGAAGTCTTGACATGGGCAAAATATACGGCCTGCTGGGGCTGACCCCGGGGGGGATCCGGCTTTGATGGGTCCTGCGTCGGTGCTGTTGGCTTTTCTGGTGGACCTGGCGGTGGGAGATCCGCCCCGCCTGCCCCACCCGGTGGTGCTGCTGGGCAGGCTGATCTCAGTTCTGGAAAAGCTGCTTTATTCTCCGCGCAGGCTGCCGGGGCTGGCCGGAGGGGCAGTCCTGACCCTGGCCGTGGTGGGTACTTCCTATGCCGCCACCGCCGGCCTCTTATACTTATTGCAGATGGTGCACCCCTGGCTGGCTGCGGCCATGGAAATCTGGCTTATTTCCACCACCCTGGCGGCCAGGGGGCTGGCCCGGGCCGCCGGGGACGTGCTGAGGCCCCTGGCCGCCGGCGACCTTGACCTGGCCCGGCGGATGGTGGGCAGGATCGTGGGCCGGGAGACAGCCGGTATGGACTCCCGGGAAATAACCAGGGCCACGGTGGAAACAGTGGCTGAAAATACCGTGGACGGAATAATCGCGCCCCTTTTGTACGCACTGGCCGGAGGCGCTCCCCTGGCCATGGCCTACCGGGCGGTAAACACCCTGGACTCCATGCTGGGCTACAGAAATGAGCGTTACCTTTATTTCGGCCGCCTTTCGGCCAGGCTGGACGATCTTGCCAACTACCTGCCGGCCCGGATAGGGGGGCTGGCGCTTTTAGGGGCCGCCTGGATCACCGGAAGGCGGGCCAAAGGCGCCCTGGAGGCCATGGTCAGGGACTCCCGCCGGCACCCCAGCCCCAACAGCGGCATCCCGGAGGCAGCGGTGGCCGGCGCCCTGGGGGTACGCTTGGGCGGGCTTAATGTTTACGGCGGCAGGGAGTCCTTCCGCCAGTACATGGGCGATGATTTATACCCGCTGCAGCCGCTCCACATCCGGCAGGCCGTGGATTTGATGTATATGAGCTCATTTCTGACCCTGGTGGCAGGGACGGCGTTATGCCTGCCAGATATTCTTTAGGGTCAGGGATTAGGGAAATGGGGATTGGGGAATTGGGTCAAGCCCTGTTTCCCGGTTCGTGGGGTGTAAGTTATGAAATTATCTAGAGTTGTCATTGCCGGGGTGCACAGCGGGGTGGGCAAAACCACCCTGGCCACCGCCCTGATGCGGGGCCTCACCGGCAGGGGTGTAAAGGTGCAGCCCTTCAAGGTGGGGCCTGATTACATCGACCCGGGCTACCACACCGCCGCCACCGGCCGCCACAGCCGCAACCTGGACGCCTGGTTTCTGGATGGGGACGGGGTCCGGGAGATGTTTTTGAGGTCCGCCGCCGGGGCCGACCTGGCCATCATCGAGGGGGTTATGGGCCTCTATGACGGCAGGGGTTCCGGCGGGGAAGGGTCCACCGCCCAGGTGGCCGAACTGCTGGAAGCCCCGGTGATCCTGGTGCTGGACGCCAGGTCCATGGCCCGCAGCGCCGCCGCCATTGTGCTGGGGTACAGGAACTTCGACCCGGATTTAAATCTTTGCGGGGTGATCCTTAACCGGGTGGGGTCCGAAAGACATTTCCTTCTGTTAAAGGAGGCCATCGAGTCCTCCACCGGGGTGCCGGTGCTGGGCCGGGTGGCCTTCGATCCCGGCCTGGAGCTGCCGGAAAGGCACCTGGGGCTTTTGCCCACGCCGGAGAAGGACAACCTTTCCGGTCTTTTGGACCGGCTGGGGGAAAAGGTTATGGAGGGGCTGGATCCCGGGGAGATTATGCGGCTGGCCAGGCAGGCCCCGGAATTAAAACCCCCGGCAAAAACAGTGTTTCCCAGCCGCCCGGCAGAGCCACTGGTGAACCTGGGCGTGGTCATGGACAGCGCCTTCAATTTTTATTACCGCGACGGACTGGATCTGCTGGCCGCCCTGGGCGCCAGGATCATTCACTGCTCGGCCCTGGAAGGGGGATTGCCCCCGGACCTGGACGGGCTGTACATCGGGGGCGGCTTCCCCGAGATGTTTGCCCCGGCCATTGCGGAAAACCGTCAATTCATTGATGGGGTCAGGCGGGCGGCCGGCTATGGACTGCCTGTTTACGCCGAGTGCGGGGGGATGATGTTCCTGTCCCGGGGGATCAGCGATTTTGACGGCCGGTTTCACCCCATGGCCGGGGTTATCCCCGGCAGGACCGTAATGCTGAAAAAGAGGGCCGCCCTGGGCTATGTCACCGCCACCGCCCTGAAGGACTCAATTTTGGCCCCCGCCGGCAGGCGGCTGAAGGGGCATGAATTTCACTACTCGGTGCTGGAAGAGGCCGGCCCGTCCGGCCCGGCCTATCTTTTGGAAAAGGAAGGTGATCCGGCGCCCCGGGCCGGCGGCTATGCCGCCGGGAATATACTGGCCTCCTATCTGCACCTGCACTTTGCCGCCTGCCCGGAGGAAGCCGCAAGCCTTATCCGGGCCTGCATGCAATACCACCATAAAAGGTTGGGTAATAAGTGAGACGGATCCATCGGATAATGATAATCCGGGGCCGGGCGTGGTTTATTCTGGATTCCGTCTACAAAAAGGGGGTAAAAGGATGCACAGCTTTGCCTTCGCCCTGCAGCACCTGACCCGGCTGCACCTGTTCAACCCTCCCTTTGATGAAAGAAACCTCGGCCGTTCGGGGATTTTTTTCCCGCTGGTGGGGCTGATCCTGGGCGGCCTGCTACTGATCATTAACATTCTGGCCGGCCTTCTCTTCCCTCCGGCCGCCCAGGCGGCGGCGGTGCTGGTGGGATTGGTGGCGCTGACCGGGGGCATCCACCTGGACGGCTTTATGGACACCATGGACGGTGTCTTCAGCGGCCGGCCCAGGGAAAAGAAACTGGAAATAATGCGGGACAGCCGGGTGGGGGCCTTCGGCGCCCTGGCCGCCTTCTGCCTGCTGCTGTTTAAATTCTCCTTGCTCACCGGGCTGGCCGGCCCGGGAGCCTTTCCGGCCCTATTGCTGATGACGGTTACCGGCAGGTGGTCCATGACCTACGCCATAGCCCGGTTTCCCTATGCCCGGGGGGAAGGTATGGGCACATTATTTCGCAGGTACACCGGCGCCCGTGAGCTGGCGGTGGCCTCGGCCACGGCCCTGCTGGCGGCCGCCGGGGCGGGCGGACCGGGGGGGGTCATTATTTTGCTGGCCTCGGCCCTCTTGGCCCACATTATCTGCTGCGGCTTCAACCGGGCGCTGGGCGGGCTCACCGGGGACACTTACGGGGCGCTGAACGAGCTGCTGGAGGTGTTTGTACTGGCCCTTTACCTGCCCCTGATCCGTTACGCCTCCTGGCTATTTCCTTTTTAAGGCAGGAGAAGTGGGGGCTCATAGCCAATCACATTATATAAAAGAAATTATTTGGGGTCGGGAATTAGGCATTGGGCATTAGGAATTGGATTCCTGATTCCTAATGCCTGACCCGAATGAAATGGGGTAAGAGCATATGGTTTGCCGGGTGTTTTTAATCAGACACGGTGAGACCCTCTGGAACAGCGAGATGAGATTTCAGGGACACGCCGACGTGCCCCTTTCCGAGGCCGGCGTGGTCCAGGCCAAGGCCCTGGGCAGGCGCCTGGCCGGGCAGCAGATAGCTGCGGTCTACAGCAGTGACCTGGGCCGGGCACTGGAGACCGCCCGGGAGATTGCCCTCCCCCGGGGAATGGAAATAACTACCGTGCCGGAATTAAGGGAAATGAACTTTGGCTCCTGGGAGGGGCTCAGCTTTAAGGAAATAAAGCAGGATTACGGCGAACTGCTTCAGCAGTGGTGGGCCGACCCCCTGGGTATAACCATTCCCGGAGGTGAGGGGCTGCAGGATCTGGCCTCCAGGGTGGTTTCGGCGCTGCGGGGCATCGTGGCCAGGCACCCCGGGGAAAAGGTGGCCGTGGTCTGCCACGGGGGTCCGGTGCGCTGCCTGGTGTCCTCGGTGCTGGGCATGGATTTGATCAGGTACTGGAAAATCCGCCAGGACAACGCCGCCCTAAACATACTTGACTTTCCGGAAGACTGGGACAACGGCGTGGTGATGCGACTGAACGACCGCAGCCACCTGGACGGCGACCTTGAGATGGAGTACGCCAAAAGTATGCAAAACAGGCCCCGCCGGAAATAGCCGCAACAAGATAATCGAACCTCGAGAATGGGGGTGTCCCGGTGACCTCGAACTGGTTTTCCAAAAACAGGCTGGCAGCCACCTTGATGCTGTTAACGGCTTTTTTTGGGTTGCTGCTTTTTCGCCTGTCCTGGCTGCAGCTGGTCCAGGGTAAGGAGCTGAGCCGGAAGGCCGCTGAGGTCCGGGGCCGGGAAGAGGTGCTGGAGCCCCAAAGGGGAATTATTTATGACCGCAACCGCATTGAGCTGGTGGGCAACTACCCGGTTAAATCCATATATGCCAACCCTGATATTTTTAGCGTCCAGGTCAAGGTTGGCGAGGGGGAAAACAAGCAGGAGAAGGAAAGGGCCGCCAGGGAAAAGGTGGTCAGGCAAATGGCGGCCATACTGGAGCTGAACGGGGACAACCTGGTCAAGACCATGGAGTCGGGGCAGCAATTCGTCTGGATCAAGCACCGGGTGGATTATGAGAACTGCAAGAAACTGGCCGATCTGTTTAAAGAGTACAAGGTCAGGGGCATAAACTTTGTGGAGGGAACCAGGCGGTCTTACCCCCAGGGGAGCATGGCCGCCCATGTGCTTGGCTTTGTGGGTCTGGACCGGTCGGCCCGGGGCGGGCTGGAAAAAAGCTACGACGAGGAATTGTCCGGTGTCCCCGGCCGGCTGTTCACCGAGGCCGACCCCGAGGGGCGGGAGCTTCCCCAGGCCAGGTCCCACTATATTCCCCCGGTGCCGGGAAAAAACCTGATTCTGACCATTGACCATACGGTACAGTATTACGTTGAGCGGGAACTGGACCTGCTGGTGGAAAAATTCAAGCCCGGCAGCGCCACCATACTGGTCATGGACCCGGCCAACGGCGAAATACTGGCCATGGGATCCAGGCCCAACTACGATCCGGCCAAGTACAGCTCGTACCCCCAGCCCTCCTGGAACTTTAACCCGGCCGTACACCTCAATTATGAGCCCGGGTCCACCCTGAAGATGCTGGTGGCCGCCATGGCCCTGGAGGAGGGTGTGGTCACCGAGGGGGACCGCTTTTACGACCCGGGCTATATTGAGGTGGCCGGTAAAAAGATTCATTGCTGGGATCTGGCGGGACACAAGGCCGAGTCCTTTGCCGAGGGGATCCAGAATTCCTGCAACCCGGTCTTTGCCCAGGTGGGGCTAAAATCTGGCAAGGCCATGCTTTACAGGTATCTAAGTGGTTTTGGCTTTGGCCGGACCACCGGGCTGGACCTGCCCGGAGAGGAGATGGGGCTGTTAATTCCCGAGGCCAAGGCCAGCCAGCTGGACATTGCCACCATAGCTATGGGGCAGTCCATTGCCGTAACGCCGATTCAATTGATCACCGCTGTTTCCTCCCTGGCCAACGGGGGCTATCTGATCAAGCCCCACCTGGTGGGGGCGGTGGAAGACCCGCAAACCGGCGAGATCAGCAACATTGAGCCCCAGGTGGTCAGGCAGGTGGTCTCAAAAACCACCGCCAGCCAGATGTCCCGTCTGCTGCAGAGGGTGGTTATGGAGGGCACCGCCAAGAAAGGCTACGTCGAGGGCTACGCTGTGGCCGGCAAGACCGGAACCGCCGAAGTGCCGGGACAGCAGGGTTACTCCCGGGAAAAATACGTGTCTTCCTTTGCCGGCTTTGCCCCGGCCGACAATCCCAGGATCGCCGTGCTGGTGGTGGTGGCCGAGCCCAAGGGGAATCTGTATCACGGCGGTGACGTGGCCGCCCCGGGTTTTCAGACCCTGGGCCGGGACATACTGCACTACCTCAATGTACCCGAAAACCCCAATCAGCCTCTGCCCAAGGCCTTTCAGAAGCCCGTGGAGAAACCGGCCGCAGCCGGTGCCGGGGGACTGATCAGGGTTCCCAACATAATTGGCTTCCCGGTGGAGGAAGCCAGAAAATTCTTAGAGGAGAGCGGCTTTCACCCTGATGTCTACGACAAGCAGGGGCTGGTCAGCCAGCAGACGCCTAAGGGCGGCAGCTGGCTTAAGCAAGGATCGGCAGTCAGCGTCAAGGTCACCATCCCCGCCAAGGGCGACTCCTCCGCCGACGCGCTGGTGCCCGACCTGACCGGGCTGACCATCCGCAGGGCCGGCCTGATTCTACAGGAAGTGGGCCTCAACTTCAGCCCGGCGGGCAGCGGTCTGGCGGCAAGCCAGACCCCTCCCCCGGGGACTAAAGCCCCCAGAGGCACGCTGGTAAAGGTGCAGTTTTCCCCGCCCAAAACATAGCAATAAAAGGGGCTGTTTCATTAGTCGCTTTAATGGGTTAAAGTGAGCATAAAAACACCTCGTTCCAGAGCCAAAGTGGAGCGAGGTGTTTTTATTTATTACGTA
>Ga0209347_1001329_pt1 | contig 42040 bp, 26 predicted proteins | sample AutmiccommuBRH23_FD_187382 | JGI IMG/M metagenome (GOLD analysis project Ga0209347, IMG submission 187382) | Deep subsurface microbial communities from Mt. Terri, Switzerland - Autotrophic microbial communities BRH/23 (SPAdes) (version 2) | ecosystem: Environmental > Aquatic > Deep subsurface >... | reverse complement strand
CAATTTGGTTTGTTCACTTTCAAGCATCTTTTGTGCAGTACTCAGCAATAATGGTAAGCTTTTGGCTATTTCAGGTTCTGATAATTCCCCGTCACCGAGCAATATTTTTAATTCACTTAAAGTTTGTTCTTTGATTTGAACAGTAGATTCGAATTGAGCGTAATCAGTTTTTAATACAAGAGCTTTTGAGATATCTATTCCAAGTGGCAGGAGAGCTTCCTTTTTGGATTCTGCATATCGCCTTAGCTCAATCACCCTAAATTCAAGTTCCTTTCTTGTTTGTTTTAATAATTGAAGATCTAGAAGTAATTGTTTTTTCTCACCTTCCGTTTTTATCTGCTGAGCTTCAAGTTTTTTAATGTTGTCTTTTAGTCTTGTTATCTCTTTTAATTGGTCTTCACTTGCCTTTTTCTTTGCCGGATCTTCATTTGGGTCTGAGACTATTGGTGGCTCTATAAGTGCCTTCAACTCTTCTTCTTTCTTTTCCTTTTTCTTCGTTAATTCCGCTTTATATGCTGGATTTTCTTTTGATTCCAGCAAAATAATATCAGCATTAATTTGATTCAGATCTTTAACAAGAGACTCAATCTCAGTATCTACACTTTGCTTTTGATATTTAATCAAGTCACCAAAAGTTGATTTATTGTACCTCTCAGATTCATCTATATGAGTAAAAACAACTTTTTCTATTTCATTCTGAAATTCTTCGGTACTGGATACTTCGTTTGTTAATCTCTCAAATTGTCCTTGCGGAAGATATTTGACTAATTCGATAGCTCCGTCGTCAGCGTCTTCATCAAGGTTTCTTGGTACGACTTTCCCACTCTCCCAAACTAGGGTTGCAGTAAAATTCTTGGCATGTTTCCCATCACGAAACTTTTTCTTCCTTAGAAATGAAAAGTCATCGTGATTATTGAAATCACCACATAAAGCAATCATATCTGCAATTGCACTTTTTCCACTTCCTTTATTTCCAATGATTGCAACCAGCTCACTATTTAAAGGTATTTTTACATTATCAAACCACTGGCCATACCGACCATCATAACCTTTAACATGAGAGATATCCAATTCTTTTAAATATTTCGTGCGGTTTGTTATCACACGATCAAAGACAGTAGGTTTATCGCCTATGAATACACGACCTTCGGGTTCATTGATGACTTGCCGTAAGCCGTCAAAAGTAGGGTCGGCTTTTATCCAAGTATTGCAATTACCAATACGATCTTTTTCTGTGGCTGTTGATAGATGATGAGCATCACTACAATCTAAAAGCAAGTTGTTAACTCCTTGAATCGTTAGCTGATGTTTTGCATTATTATAAGTTGCAATAGATTCAGCAGCAGTAAATACAATATCAGCAGAATTTATAATTGATTTTTTCGTTGCAATTGAAGCATCTGTCCATTTTAGGTCACCCCACTCGGTTTTTCCAATAGCGATTAGATATTTATCTTTAAAACAGTCTTTTTCTAATGATTTAAAGATTTGATCTTCCTTAGTATTCAGATTATTAAAGCCCTCAGTTAAATCTGATCCATAAAAACGAATTTGATCAGAGGGAATTTTTGATTTTATCTCAGCCCCTAATTCGGCAACGCTTTCACTAGTAATTGCACGTGTCCAACGTTCTCCTGTTGTTAATGTATAACTTTGTTCAAGTGTATTTAAAAACTGACTTCTTATTGTTTCAACGGGAATTTCATCGGAAAAAATCACATGTAGATTAATCCTTTTTAAAGTTCCAAATTGAACACCCCCAAATTTTTCAATCCGAAACTCAACAACAGGTAACAATTTGAGGTTCTGAAGTCTTTTATTTTCATTCTGTTCTTTTCTTAATTTTTCATAACCATGTAAAAATAAATAATCATTTATCCCAACTACTGCAAAATCGCTGGATAGATTTTCCAAATCATCAACATATTTATCCCATGTGCCATCATTATCTTCTCCGAAGTGCTGACAAATAGATTTTGGTGTATGAATATGCAAGTCCCATTTACGCCATTCTGCTCCTTTTGAATAGTTGTTTTTCATGTTTTTAGGTTTCTATTATTGTAAGTTTGGAAAGAAGCAAATCTTTCAGTCCGGTCAGTTTTTCGTTTTCAGTTCTCCTTAGAAAAATATTTTCAGCAAACTTATCTATGTTCTCTTGAATGCTGCACAGGAATGATATGGAGGGTGCTTCAAAAATGTAATCTTCGATTGCATCTTTTGTAATCATTCCAACAGTCGTTCCTTTCGTATGGAGCTTAATATTTTCTTGATAGTTTTTTGATTTTAAAATTTGAAATATAAGTTCGTTACTTAGCTTCGATTTATTAATAACCCTGTATAAATTGGAAGCTATTACCAATTTTTTGCCACTTAAATGTGGTGGTATCATCGCAGGACAGCCTAAAATTGGTAAATTCTCAGACTGCTGTCGAGTTGCGATTATGATGTCCTTGGGGTGTACTAAATGCTGTTCTGGAACTCTATCAGAATACAATCTCATTCCTCCTTCAACATATCTATCCAAGAATGAAACACAGCCCATTCCTAGCAAATACGTTTTGCCTCTCCCTAAATCTTCACTATTGTATGAAAAGCCACCTTTTATTTCTATCAAGTCTCCAAGTCGATGGCTTTCGATTTCTTCATTATCGACCAAATAAGAATTGAATATAGCCTGTGCAGTTTCTTCGAGTTTTTGGATGAGTTGGTTGTTTAAGGCGATACGGTTTTTTATGGTGTTGTATTCGGCTACTATTTCGCGTTGTTTTTCGGGAGAGGGTATCGGCAGCATGGTGTTGCATAGTTCATCCCATCCAAAAACTTCTCTTGCACTACCATGACTCATAAAGCGAGCGTAGCGATCAAACTCCGGTCGTCGGAACCACATCATTAAGTATTCTGGATTTAGCTCATTGGTATCAATAATTTCAAAAGCAGTATATGCCTGGGAAATAATGGCCTCATCGTAGTCATCCAGTAATGCAATTGAAATTTTGTCTCCATTACGTGAGGTTACCGGTCCATAAGCAAATTGATTTCTTTCCAGGATCTTATATGAGCGCATATCGGTACCAACAATATTAGCAATAGAAGGCATGAATACCTTTTTGATACTGACACCTAAAAGAAGCTCGACTTTTAAATCCGTATTGCGGACATTCACTTCTCGTATGTAATTTCCAAGCGGCTTATAATTCCTTTGCATGCTCTTCGTTGGTTTTGTACCCTTGATCGGGGTGGTTGTGGGTATACGGAAAGCGTTTAACGAGTTTACCGCTCTTGAGTAAATCCGGTAAGATGCGGTTTCTGACATAATTCTCAGATTTACCCAATTGCTTGGCCAACTCTTCTTTTTTCACATATTCATCCTTGCATAAACGCAGTATAATGCGTTCTAATTCTTCTCTCTTGATATTTTTACCATGGAAGCTGTGCATTTCATTCTCAGAGGTTGCAACCTTTGTGCTGGTTAAGTTTTGATTTTCAGCTATTTCATCAGAGGTTGCAACCTTTCCGGAGGTGTCAACCTTTTGGTCGGGGGTTGCAACCTTCAACAACAAATAGGTTAAGAGCTCGTCGTCGATCTCAAAAAGGCTCAACTGCTTATTATTCATGGTAAATCAATTTTGTAACCCAATTCATCAAATACTTTTAGCAGATCTGCTTTTGACTGTTCTTCGGCCTTTAGCAGTTCGGAGAATTCTGATCGCAGAGCTCGCATTTTTTCATCGAAGTCAATATTTTCGTCCCGATTCACAAACTCGATGTATTTACTGGGTACCAACGAGAAGTCCTTCTTTTCAATTTCTTCAATGCTTGCAGAATAACAATACTCGGGAACGTTCTCATAGGCTTGATCATCCTGCTGCCAGGTATGGTAAGTGGCTGCAATTTTTTCGATGTCGCCGACAGAAAATTGGGTAAACTTTTTTTCAAATGGTTCGCCCATTTGTCGTAAATCCAGAAACAGGACTTCCTTTTTGCGGTTTCGATAGTGCCGGGTTTCTTCACCCACCTGCCTGCTTTGCTCTTTCTTGTTTTTGTTCAAAATCCAAACGGTCACACTGATGTCTGTGGTGTAAAACATACTGCGAGGCAAAATGAGGATCGCTTCGACCAAATCATTCTCAATCAGTTTGCGCCGAATCTTGTATTCTTCGCCACCGCCACTTAGCGCTCCGTTAGCCAAGATAAAGCCAGCGATACCGTTCTCTGATAATTTCGCCACCATATTGAGGATCCAACCATAGTTGGCATTGCTGGCCGGCGGCACTTCATAACCATTCCAGCGCGGATCATTAATCAACTCGTCTTTAGCACGCCAGTCCTTTTGGTTAAAAGGCGGGTTGGCCATAATAAAATCAGCTTTCAAATCAGGATGCTGATCGCGTCCAAACGTATCGGCTGGCACATCACCCAGGTTTGCAGATATTCCGCGAATGGCGAGGTTCATTTTCGCCAGCTTGTAGGTGGTGGCGGTGTATTCCTGTCCGTAAATAGAAATTTCGCGTTTGTTCCCATGGTGGCTTTCAATAAACTTTACCGACTGAACAAACATACCTCCCGAACCACATGCGGGGTCGTAAATAATGCCTTTGTACGGTTCAATCATTTCAGCTATCAGGTTGACAATGCTTTTGGGCGTGTAGAATTCGCCTTTTCCTTTTCCTTCAGCCAACGCGAATTTGCTCAAAAAATATTCGTACACACGTCCCACCACATCCTGTTGCTTATCCTGCAAGGTGTCGATGTTGTTTATGGTGTCCAGCAGCGCAGCCAGTTTACTCACATCCATGTTTAAGCGCGAGAAATAATTATCGGGCAAAGCTCCTTTTAAGGTGGGATTGTTTTTTTCGATGGAATGCAAAGCGGTGTCAATTTTCAGGGCGATGTCGTTTTGCTTCGAATTTTTGATAATATGCGACCAACGGCATTCTTCCGGCAAATAGAATACATTCTTCATGTTGTAGAATTCCTTCATGTCGATATACTTGTCTTTTCCTTCTTCCAGGAGTTCCTTCCGGCGTTCTTCAAATTTGTCGCTTACAAATTTCAGGAATATGAGCCCCAGTACCACATGTTTGTACTCGGATGACTCAACTGTTCCACGTAATTTATTCGCCGAATCCCAAAGGGTTTCTTCCATGCTCTTTTGCTTGCCATTTCCGTTCTTTTTGGCCATGCTTTTTTTTCTTATTGCAATTATTATATTCTTCCTTTAAACCACTATGCCTTGTGTAGTTAATCACAGAAATCTTCTACCAGCCATTCATTCATGAATGGAAACAACGCATTGACTTTTCTTAAAACCCAGGGATAAGTATGGAAGAAGCTGGTTCTTCAGCAAATCGTTTGTCAGATTTTGACTATCGAAGTCAGGCATTTCCGGTTATTTATTTTTAGCTCTTCGAAACTAATAAATTCTGCTGATATTTTAATAAACTATGTTTGATGTTTTTCGAGATTACCCCAATCTGGTATGCTCATTACTCATTCAGGCCAACCAAAAAAGCGACGTGTTAGTTCACTTAAGTTCGATCATTGAGTTATTTTCAACTATTCCAATACTCATAGGCTTAAGCTGTTTTACTCAAATTTCCGTCAAAGTTATTGATCGCTTCCCGGAACGGTAAAGGGGAACTCACTTCTCGTGGCTCGTTTCCTTCGGATGCGTTCAGCTTTTCCCTTTCCAAATCACACAATTTCTCCGCACGGAAAACCAGACATGCACCCCGTTGACCTCATCCGGGACAGCTCAATGTGGTACGCCAAAAATTTAAGTTTAACGGCGTGCCAGATGCCATTATAAGTCCGCAGGGCTAGCGGCGATCTATTATGAATGATTTTAGAAGTTTAAAACCCATTTCAGTTTACTCTACAAAACAAGCTGTTGATGATGGCTTTCTGATTCAAGTTGACCAGAATGTTTCCATGGAAGCAGGGGTCCGTCATCCGGTTTACCTGACCCGTTCAGTTTGGGATAAATATGTTGAAGTTCCCAAAGGGATGGAAATACATCAGGATCAGTCGGGCCGGTTATGGGATGTACTGTTTATGTTTGCCTTTTTCGCCCGGAAGGAATCTTCTTCCCACTTGCTTTTTAAGTTGCTGGTCCAACTGCCGGATGACGGTGATTGGGAGCAGAACGAAAAAGTAGCAGAAAGATCGAACCGGCTGTTGCGTGAAGTCACTCTCAAAGCAATGATTACAGCCCGTGATTTTGATGATCCGTCGCCTGCGATTTTCATTATGAAACCGTTTGAAGATTAACCAATTCTGATGATTGTTGTCAGAGTAAAATTAGAGGAGGTATTGATGATGAGATACAAAGATGATCCAAGACAAATTGCCGTACGTTATCCAAGTTATTGCGAAAAGTGCCAGGTTCGTTTGCCCCGTGGTACTGTGGCCTATTACTGGCCACGAACCCGCACACTGCTATGTTCTGATTGCGGAGAACCGGAATTTCGAAATTTTCTTTCGGCTGCGGCAGATGAAGACGCCCATGCCGGAAGGGGAAATCCTCTTTAAGCAAGACACCAGGAGCGGAGTGCCCATAGCCGTCAACCTAAATCCATAACTAGCAGATTATGAGTATGTAGCTGTTTTTACCCCCGCTCCTTTTGAGAGCAGGGTTAATTTTAGTTATTTCATTCATATCAAGGAACTTTCTAAAGTTATTAAACGGGATTGAGTTATGCTGATTCACCCCGTTTTTTTTATTAAATATAGCAATAATATTCTATATGTCAATACATTGAGTGCATTATTTCTTCTGAGCTAAGCTTATTTTTTTTCTTCTCCAGCCAATGATTCCTGTATAATAGTTGATCAATCCAAACCCAAAAATGTGATAGCTCCTGTAAACCGTGTCTTAAGACATTTCTTAAACGGTAGGTGTTATCAAACAAGGTTTTAAAACATTTAAAGAGACTAAGCAACTTGCCTGTTTTCTGGTATATCAGGGGGCGTTTGCTCATGATGATATTCCAGTTGACAATCATCAGGAGTAGTTTAAAATATAGATGACACAACCACCTTGTGTATTTCATATTCCGGATATGATGCACCCCTAGTACTGATTTCCATATTTTGAAGACCAATTCAATTTGCCAGCGTATTTTATAAATCAGGGGAATAGCCGAAATAGGCAAGATATCTTCAGGAACATTAGTGATACTCAGGTTAAAACGGGACATCAATTTAAATTTTTCACTACTGGTATATCCTTTTCGTTTATGTGTTTTGTTTGATTTTAAGATACGCTGTTGGTATACCTCGTCGGGTAGGAGATCAATAATCAAGCGAACCGGTATCTTCGGTTCATTCCCGATACACACGTCTTTTTCAATTCTGGTCAGACCATACTTTTTCATGCGCCGGTAGAGGGCACCAAAATCCATCTGTCGAAGTTCCCCTGCCTTCAACTCATAGACGATTGTTTTTGGGCGAAGTCTGGAAATGAAGAATGCTTTCTTTTTCTCGATATTTAGAAAGGATTTGAATGCAAAGTAACCAAGATCCCGGATGATCAGGTCATTGCGCTGAACCATTTCCAGGGCTTCAAGTGAATCTCTGACATCAGGTCTGTTTGCGGCTGTCAGGCTCAGGTCAATGATTTGCCCACTTTTTAAATCAAACTCAAACTGAACACAGGCGCCAGCTTTGGAGGCCGCACCTCCCGAACCTGGGAGATGTTCGCTGTATTGTTCCGGAAGTTCAAACCGGGTCGAATCTTTTATGACAACCCGATTGAAAAAGTTTAGCCATCCGCTATCAAGCTGGCTAGTTAACTGGCCGCTAAGTTGCTTTTCTATAAGCAACTTCAGAAAATTTACTGCCTGGTTATTGAATCGTTTATCAATACCTTGTTTACTTATCCCAATATCGTGTGAAGACTGGGCTTCAACTGCAAGTTGATTGAGACTTTTTAACTCGGAAAAACTGGATTCATACATCATTAAATCAAAAAACACAAACGGGTTTAACTTGGATTTACGTTTCTTAAACCCCGTTTTAATAGCCGCATCCATCAATTCTTCTGAACTGAACAGCTTCTTTAAAGAACTTGCTATTTCTTGGGAGTTGTCTTTGAACTCCCCCCTTTATATTTAGTAAAAAAACTAAAAACCGGATCTACCAAATTGAAAATCGACAAATCCGGTTTTCTTAGGTTGACGGCCATGGGCCGAGTGCCCCTTTTTTGTTCGTTCTCTTTTTTAGGAAAATTATGTTGCAATAGTTCCAGCCTTTTTGAACTATCTGAGAAGTGATCATGACGTTTTCGGGAGTTTCACGAGATTATTTTTGCTCATTTTAGATCAGTCGAAGTTTATACGGAAAGAAGACAAGTTCGCCGGATATTCAATGCGTAGCATAAAAGGAACTTGGAATAAATTGTAGGAAGTAGAAATATCGCCACTCGCCGTCAGATGATCTCTATATATTTTAGCGATCATGGGTTTCCTTTACCAACCATTTCGCGATTACTTCAAGAGGAACTCCTTTTGTTTCAGGCATCATAAAATGGACGAACAACAGTTGTAAAATCATAAAAAAGGTAAAAATACCGAAGATTAATTGGGGTGTTAGTGCATTAATTAGAACAGCTCCCAATAGGGCGGTAATCGCAGCAAATACATTTAATATGCCGGATCCCCAGGCTTGGCCGAATGATCTTACTTCTGTTGGGAATATTTCAGGAATAAAGACAAATATTACTGCTCCTTGTCCCACAGCATGAGATGCAACAAAGAGCAAAAGAAAAATAAGCGTGAACAGAGGGGAGGTATTTATATAAAAGCTTAAGGCAACCATCGATAGGCTAATAATGTAACCGATAGATCCAATGTACATCAGCTGTTTTCTGCCAAGTTTGTCGATAAGGGAAATGCCAACAAATGTGAAGATTAAGTTGATTAGTCCAACCGAAACTGAGCTTAGCAGTGATTCAGATGTGCCAAGCCCCGTTTTCCCCAAAAGCTCCGGAACGTAAAATAATATAAAACTAATACCGGATAGCTGATTGAAAAGTGCCATTAAAAATGACAGTAGAAGTATTCGATTGTATTTGCCCGAAAAGAGGCGTGAATTGCTCGTTGTATTTTTAGTGAACAATTTATTTATATGTACACTTAATTTAGATGTATTTGTTTTTGAGGCCTGAACTTTGTTATTTTTCAGCAACAGCCATCGTGGACTTTTTGGGATGCTAAAGATAAGAATGGTGTAAATTGCCGCGGGAAGTAGTTCAATACCAATCATTATTCTCCAGCTATTTTCTTCAAGAATTCCCTGCAGTAAGTAGTTGGAAAAATATGCCATAAGAATTCCAAGCACAATGTTGAATTGGAAGAGCATAGTCATACGCCCACGATTATGGGCTTCAGAAATTTCAGAAATATAGGTAGGAGCTGCTATTGTAGCCAAACCTATTCCAAGACCGCCTAGAAATCTAAAGAAAGAAAAGATGTAAGGATTTGGGGCTAAGGATGCTCCCAATATGGCTACTGTGCATAGAAAGCCAACCAGTATAAGTGTAGATTTACGACCAAACCTATCGGTAGGATGACCACCTATCATGGCTCCAAATACGATTCCCCACAGTGTCATAGAAATTATCAGTGTACCGTGAATCCAATCTGATGTATTCCATATCGCTTTAACAGCCAAGTTAACCCCGGATATAACAACTGTGTCAAATCCCATTAGAAAACCTGCCATTGATGCTTTAAGGACATGTTTTAAAGAGCTGCTGTTTTTCATTTGAAATCGTAAAAATTATCTCGTTTAATTAAAACGCTTAATCGATCTAGCGCTTGCTTTTTTGTGACGATCCTCTTGGAATTAAAGTTGTTGATAAATTAATAGTGTCATTTACTCTGTCACTTTCTTTTGTCTGTAGTTTTCGTAAAAGTGTGTCTATGGCAATTTGTGCAATTGTTTCTATTGGTTGCGCTACCACAGTTATGTCGGGTTTATGAATCCGAAACAAATCATGATCATCAAAAGCGACTATTGCCATATCATCCGGGATTTTTAGGTTCAGGCTAGTGATTGCTTCAAGGCCGCTAATTGCAAGATAGTTTGTTCCAAATACCAATGCCTCCAAATCATTATTCTTCTCAATAATCTGTTTAATATCGTCAACATAATCATGAAGATTAGACTTAAATGGAAAAGCAAAGACGAGAGGAGTTAAATGATGATGTTTCATCGCTTCTTGGTAACCAATAATCCTGTCTTCTTTTTCGGGTTTGTCAAGCGCCAGTGCTATCAACCCAATATTTTTGTAACCGCGGTTAATCAAATGCTCTGTCGCAGTGTACATGCCTTCTCGGTTGTTAACCATTACGACATCAGTCGACATATTCTCAAATTTTCGGTCGAACAAAACAATGTTCATGCCGGCATTAATCAATGTATTGATTTCTTTCTCAATCCCCATTGTAGGAGCAATTATGCATCCATCTACCCCTAAAGTCGTAAACATTCTCAGAAACTCTTTGGCTCTGGTTTTGTTATTCTCGGTGCTACAATAAATAATTTTGTAGTTATTATTATATGCCTTATCTTCAATTAATTTCGCGATGCTGGCATAGAATGGGTTTGAGATATCCTCTACCATCAAGCCAATAATATTGGTTTTTCCGGTTCTTAGTCCTTGAGCCAACTGGTTGGGATGGTATTCAAGTTCCTGAACTTTTAGAAGTACTTTTTTAACAAGTTTATCGCTTATTCTTTTTTCCTTCGCTTTACCATTCAATATAAATGAAACTGTTGTTTTAGAAATATTGAGGTTTTTGGCTATATCATTTATCGAGACCCTTGCTTTTGCCATTTTTTATAAATGTTGAATGTGGTTTTTATTCGGTTTACCCAGTTAGTTCGTTGTTTAAATAAAATGAAAGATTAGAATGAGCTGAATTATTTTTCAGAATGATTCTGCACAGATGTATCAACTCTTTTTCAGACGACGAAACTAAAGAATAAAAATTCTAAATATTTTTTCAATTTTCTTTTTTTCTTTTTCCAAATAATTTATATTTGTGTCGTGCTAAACCGATTTAGTGCTCTTTTTTTAACTTGTTTTTTAATTTTCTATTGATAGTTTAATAGCGACGGGAAATTAATATATTTTTTTGAAAATGTGCTAAACCGATTTACTAAAACTAATAAAATAAGAAAAACAGGACTTGATGATGCCTAACCTTATAAGGGTAATACTATTGATTGTTATGGTATCTTGTGTAGCCATTTCATGTAAAAATAATAATAGTGGAGCTGATTATTATTCTCTAACCAATACTTTATTGGGAGCAAAAGGCAAAGGTTTTGGAGAAAGGCAACGTTACCTCGAAGCCGGTTATACCTTTCCGGGTCCTACACTTCCCTTCGGAATGGTACAATTCATGACTACATTTTTCGATCCCAACAAAGGATTCGTAATCAATCAGATGAGTGGTGCTGGATGCCGTAATATGGGTAACTTTCCAATGTTACCGCTTTCGGGTAATTTAGAGGCGTCACCAAAAGACATGATGGGGTTTACCCCGAATATACAAATAGAAGAAGCGCACGCAGGTTATTACAAAGCAAACCTATTTAGCAACACAAGTTGCGAACTCACAGCAACTAACAGAACCGGATTTGCCCGCATTAACCTTAATGCTACAGATAAAGGCTCGATTATAATAGCTACTGGAATTAATTCTACTGAAATTTCAGAAGCCGAAGTCAAAATAACCGGTCCAAATTCTTTCGAAGGAATATCTGATGGAGGCAACTTTTGCGGCACAAACAGTAAATGCAAAATTTATTTTGCAGGAGAATTTGACAGCAATGCAGAAACTTTTGGTATATGGATGGAAGATTCTTTGGTGCCTAAAGAAACCTATGCAAAAGATCAAAATTCAGGACCTTATTTCACGTTTAACAATGAAGAACAATCCGAAGTACTATGTAAAGTGGGAATTTCGAATGTATCCGTCGAAAATGCAAAGCAAAACCTGAGAACCGAAAAACCTGGTTGGGATTTTGCATCGATTAAGAAAAAGGCAGAAAATGAATGGAACGATGTACTTGCTTTGATTAATGTTGAAGGCGGTTCGGAAGACAAAACGATCCAATTTTACTCACATCTTTATCATTGCTTCGCTCATCCAAGTGTGTTTAACGATGTAAACGGCGAATATATAGGTGCTGACTTTGAAATTCACACAGTTGAAAACGGCGATTATTATACGGCTTTCAGTAACTGGGACACCTATCGTACACAAATCCAGCTATTAAGTATGTTAGTCTCTGAAAAAGCTTCGAAAATGGTTCCCAGCTTGTTATCTTTCTCCGAACAGTCGGGCGGAGGATTACCATGCTGGGTTTGTGCCAATTTTGAAACCGGGATTATGCAGGGCGATCCAAGTTCGGCTCTAATCGCAAATGCGTATGCTTTTGGCGCCAAAGATTTTGACACTTCTGATGCTCTGGAAATTATGCGGCGTGGTGTCGAGATTCCTTCCGAGTGGGGCACTCAACAATCACCACCTAAGTTCACCAACTAAAAAAAACAATCTATGAGAAAACTAAATTTCTTCAAAAAAATAATCGTCTTGCTCATTCTCCCGATGATTCTGGTAATGTGCATGACAATCGAAAATATAACTCATCCCGACAACCCTAAGGTTAATAGCGAAATAGAAATTGTTGTTAACGTTAAGCTGGAGCCGGCGAATGACGACAATACTAAAATGATTTTTGCCGTATTGGCTCCCAAAAGCTGGAGTATTGCTGACAATGCAGTTCTTACTTTTTCAACAAACGGCTATACAGAAGGAGATGTTTCTGACGAACAAATGACATTGGTTGCAGAAACGGAAACCGAACCAACAACCAATTTGGCATGGCCGGCAGCATTGGGAGATCAATTGGGGTTGATGGGGAACCTGGGGCCTGTTGAGTGGGTAGTTTTCGAATCGCAAACTGTATTTAATATTATCGATGAAGAGGAAGAGCTAATCACTGCTCAAATAAATATAAAACTAACTACGGGCACCGAAAACATTAAGCTTTCGATGGGATATTTCTTTTGCGGAAAAAACAATGGTTTAAACGGCGATTTTTACCAGGCAAATGCAAAATCGAAGGTTTTACGCGTAACCGGAGGATCAAACGAATTGATCGACTACACAAGCAATTTGGAACCTACAACCGGAGTACTGGCCAACTACAGTGTTTTTTCAGTTCAAAATGATTCCAGTGAATATTACTTGGGTGTTTCCGGCAACGTTTTATTCAATGAAAAATACAAAGACTTTTCGCCGGTAACACAACAAGAAGCAACACTAGACTACGAGCGGCTGCCTGACAAATGGGTACGCTGGTATTTTATATACCATAAAACTGAAGGTAATATAAAGTACTATCAGCTTATGAACGCCATGAGCGGAAAATACCTTACCGTTCCTGAAGGTGAACCTGCCGAAGGACTTCAAATTGAGCAACTGTCTGCTTTGCCTGAAGCCCAGGAAAACCGCCAACTGTGGGAAGTTTCTGAAATAGAAAGCAGTCAATATAAAATAAGTAACAAAGGCTCGGGGCTAGCACTAACAGTGGCAAGTAACAATACAGATGAGAAACTGACTCAAACTACATATTCAGGTTCAGGACTTCAGCTTTGGAAGCTATATCAATACGAACTCTGCTCGTATCGCGACGATGAAGTGGTTCACTTTTTTGAACGAAACGACAAAGACGGCGGTTCTTCCGCTTTTGATCAGGGATCAAGTATTCCTTTGGACGATGGGCGAATTCTGTGGATTACGCAAGATGCCTGGGACGGTTGGCAGCTTACGGCGAACAACATGTTTCACAGTAATCACTTTTTCAGCTATGGGAACTCCATGTTTTTACAGTCATCGAAAAACAACTGGAATCCCGATGATGCGCCAAACATTACACGTGAGAACAGTGCACAAAACAAGCCTCGCCAAATATGCGATATCCAGCCTCATCAAACCTTTGCCTGGCCGAGTAATGGTGTGGAGCTAAACGGAAAGGTTTACCTCAATTGTGGCGAAGGAAGTGGATTATCAGCTGAAGGACAGTCTATTTACGAAATTTGGCCTAAGCAAGAAGGTAGTTTCGTGTGGAATTCTGTTCGGCATACAATCCCGAGCATAAGCACTTACAACGAAATCACTTACGCTTCAGGCATGGTCAAGTCTGACGATGGTTTTGTCTATGTTTTTGGAGCTAAGGTAGATCTTACACAATTTAGGTTATATGTTGCCCGATTCGCCGAAAATGATCCGCTTAACAACTGGACTTTCTGGAATGGAACAGACTGGGTTAATCAACCGCCTGCTAACAATGATGAGCTGGAAACGGCAAAGATATTTGAGGGGCAGGGAGCATCAGTAGCAGTTTCTCTTGTGCACGGGAAATATGTAGTAATGTCTCTTGATCAGGGATTTTGGGAAACGAGCGAGCATTTTATCCGCATAGCAACGTCTGATTCACCTACCGGCGGTTTTACCACACAGAAGCAAGTGTACGACATTTGTGAAAACATCTATGGCAAACAGGCAAGGTATTATACGCCCAATATTCATCCTGTTTTTGAAAATGGCCGGAATGAATTGCTCGTGACTTACAGTTTGAATTTTTCCGCCAACGAAGATCAGGATATCACCTGCAATGAAAACGGAGAAAAAGTTGTCGATGGAAACACAGTTACCAACGGCGATTATATCGATCCATATTTCTACCGCGTGAAAGGTGTGCGCATTCCCTACTCCCTAATTGGTATTGAAGCTGAAGACATTCCCAGTGGAATTAAGTCTTCTATGCAAATTGATAGTGATGTCGATATTTTTCCAAATCCTGTAACGAACGAACTTTATTTAAAATCAGCTACGTCATTACACAATAAAACCTTTCAAATTTATAACGTAACCGGCAATCTTATGAAAACAGGAAAAATAACCGGGAATAAAATTAATACTCACTTCCTTTCAGAAGGAATTTATTTGCTGAATATTGGAGACCAGGGTTTTGGTACAGCCCGAAAATTTATAAAAAGAAATAATCGCTAAGTAGTTGATATTAAAGAATATTTGATGAAACAAATGACCCTAAAAATTTACATTGCATTTGCATTACTTGTTTTGGTAAGTGCCTGCAGTACGCCCGAAAAAAATGCGGGCTTACCTTCCTGGGCTATCGGTCCTTTTGAACGCCCAGAAGGAGTAAACCCAATTATCACGCCGCAAAATACAACCTTTTATTGCCCGCTAACGGCGGATACTATTCCGTGGGAGAACGGCGATACTTTTAACCCGGCAGCAATTCTAAAAAACGATACCATTTGCATTTTATACCGCGCCGAAGATCAATCTGGGCAGGGAATCGGGAAACGCACTTCACGTATTGGTCTTGCGCAAACCGTTGACGGAACAACCATAATAAAAAAAGCAAAATCGCCGGTTTTATACCCTGCAAATGACAGCCAACAAGAACTGGAATGGCCCGGTGGTTGCGAAGACCCACGGGTAGCAGTAACCGAAGACGGCACCTATGTGATAATGTATACACAGTGGAATCGGAAAACTGCGCGTCTGGCTGTGGCACACTCAAAAGATTTATTACACTGGGAGAAGTTTGGCCCGGCTTTCAAAAATGCTTACAACGGAAAATTTGCCGATCGCTTTTGCAAATCTGCTTCAATTGTCACCACTTTAAAAGATGGGAAGTTGGTTATTACAAAGGTTAATGGAAAGTATCTGATGTATTGGGGCGAAAAAAGTATTTACGCGGCAACCTCAACAGACCTGATTAATTGGGAGCCTTTGGTTGACGAGAACCAGGATGTAATTGCTTTGGCAAAACCCAGAAAGGGATATTTCGACAGCGATCTTACCGAATGCGGTCCTCCTGCAGTTTTAACAAACAACGGTATCGTACTCATCTACAACGGAAAAAATAAATCGGGAGCCGACAGCGATACGTCCTACACGGCAAACGCCTATTGCGCCGGCCAGTTTTTGTTCGATAAAAACGATCCGTATAAAGTGATCGGCCGCCTGGATAAACCCTTTCTTGTTCCGGAAGCACCTTTCGAGAAAAGTGGGCAATACCCGGCAGGAACCGTATTTGTTGAAGGATTGGTTCATCACCAAAATAAATGGTTTTTATATTATGGATGCGCCGATTCGCGTGTAGCTGTAGTTGTTAGCAACAAGAATATTCAATAATCAAATTATTATAAGATGAAACGAGGTCCAGAGGGCCGAGATACATCTTATGCAAATGAAAATATCAAATATTAATAAGATGAATTGTAGAAAAATAAGCCTGGTTTTAATCGCTTGTGTCCTTTTCAGTTTTGCACAGGCACAACAAACCATTCCTCAGTTTAAAAAGAACGAGCGTGTTGTTTTTGTTGGCAACAGCATTACGCACGGCGGGCATTATCACTCTTTTATCTGGCTGTATTACATGACCCGCTTTCCTGAAATGCCAATTTCGGTAATGAATGCGGGGATTGGAGGAGACACTGCCGGCGATATCGCCCAGCGTTTGGAAGAGGATATTTTCAGCAAAAACCCGACATACATGACCATGACCTTCGGGATGAATGACGTTGGTTACTATGATTTTTACAAAGATGATGCACAGGAAATTGCCGAGCGTCAAATCAAAAAATCGTACGACAGTTATCAGATCATAAAAAAACGCATGCAGGAGGCTAAAAATGTAACCAAAGTTCTTATTGGAGGCTCGCCTTACGACGAAACTTCAAAAATTGAGAACCAGATTTTTCCTACTAAAAATGCAGCGTTACTAAAAGTGAACAATTTCCTTGAAGCTTCGGCAAAAGAAAATAATTGGGGTTTTGTTGACTTTGCCCGCCCGATGATGGAAATTGATTTGCGCGAACAGAAAAAAGATTCGCTATTCAACCTTGAAGGAGGCGACCGCATTCACCCGGATAATGACGGACATATGGTTATGGCTTACCTTTTTCTGAAAGCACAGGGATTAGACGGAAAGAAAGTTGCCGAAATTGATATTGATGCAAATGCTGCAAAAGTTAATCTGGCAGACAATTGTAAAGTTTCTGATTTGAAAACCAACGGAATAACACTTTCTTTCAACTACAAAGCAAATGCTCTTCCTTATCCGGTTGATTCAACCGCCCGTGGCTGGGGAAGCAAAAAATCGCAAAAGGATGCGTTGAAACTCATCCCCTTCACAAAAGAGTTTAACCAGGAAATGTTAAAGGTTAGCGGACTTTCGAAGGGCAACTACCAATTAAGTATCGATGGCCAACCAATCGGAGTGTTTTCGGCATCTGATTTTGCCAAAGGTGTAAACATGGCAGAACTTACAAAAACGCCACAATATCGTCAGGCATCAAAAATAATGTTGCTGAATGAAAACCGGCTGGAAATTGAACGCAGAATACGCGACTACGCCTGGATGCAGTTTTCTTTTTTACAGGAAAAAGGGCTGTTGTTTGCCAACAATCAGGAAGCTATCGATACCATTAGCGCAAACTGGGACAATGCGTTTGTGCGCGGAAACTTTGGGGTTTACGAACAAGCACAATATCCTGAAATAAGAAAAGTGTGGCAAGATGAGATGGATTTAATTGTAAATACAATCTATTCTATCAACAAACCAATTGCTAGAAAAATTGAATTGATCAAAGTTCAATAATTTAAGTACACAGAAGTTTGAATTCAACAAAAACATACCGCTACTTTTTGTTCGCTGTCTTTTCTGCACTGGCATTATGTTCTCAGGCGCAAAAAGCTTGGTTTGCCGACGGCTACCACGGTGGAGTTTACGGACACTATCCAATGTGGCAGGCGAAGTTTATGGTCGATAAATTAACCGAAAACCCGGGTTGGAAAATCAACCTTGAGATTGAGCCGGAAACGTGGGACAGCGTAAGCGTAAACGATGCTGAAAACTTTGAAGCTTTTCAAAGATACTATTCCGAAACCGGACGTTTAGGCCGGATCGAATTTGTAAATCCGGCTTATGCTCAACCTTATGCTTACAATATCTCAGGGGAAAGCATTATTCGTCATTTTTCATATGGTATAAGCAAAATCAGGGAATATTTTCCTGAAGCAACCTTTTTAACCTATTCCTGCGAAGAGCCTTGTTTTACCAGTAGTTTACCACAAATCCTAAAAGGTTTTAGGTACAAATATGCAGTAATCCGAAATCCAAACACTTGTTGGGGCGGATATACAAGCGCCTTCGGGAAAGACCTCGTAAACTGGATCGGGCCGGATGGAACTACAATTCCGGCCGTTCCCAGGTACGAATGTGAAGAACTGGCTGACAACTCAACCTGGCAAACCGATTCGTGGACAAATTCAAAGGAATTTATTGCCAGCTGTTTTGCCAATGGAATTCGATACCCTGTAGGTATGACTTTTCAGGATGCAGGCTGGGATGGCGGCCCATGGGGCAATGAATATAAGCCAACAGAATATACCTGTTGGACACCTTATATTGAAATGATCGGCGAAAAAGTAAAGCCAATCGACTGGATGTTTTCGTTAGAAGATGTGAAACCGGGATTGGTTTGGGGAGCACAGGTTTTGCAAAAACTGGCTCAGGAAATTCGGGTTAGTGAAAACCGTTTAATCATGGCAGAAAAAATGGCTTCTCTGAACTATATTCTTTCGGGAGAAGAATATCCGGTCAGCAACTTTGCTGAAGGTTGGCGAACTTTAATGCTGGCACAGCATCACGATTGCTGGATTGTGCCGTACAACGGTAGTCCCGGATATACCTGGGCAGATAATGTTACGCGCTGGACAAACACTTCTAATCGTATTGCTGAAGAAATAATTTTGAAATTGTCTGATGCAAAAGAGGGTGAGCAAACCAGTGCAATTCGGGTTTTCAACACGCTTGGAGTGCCACGTACTGATGTTGTAAAAATTAATATGCCGGAAGGTTTTAGTGAAAAGGAAGTAGCCGTTTTCAACATCAACGACAAACAAGTTCCCTCTCAGATTTTAGAAGATAATTCAGGAAAAAAGGTGCTTGCTTTTGAAGCTGAAGTTCCGGCAATGGGCTATTCAACTTTCAATATTAGAAGTGCGAAACAACAAGCTACAAAACCATCAGTAAAACAACTTCCGGACGGTAAAACCCGAATTGAGACATCCTTTTATATTGCTGAATTCGATCCGGCTAAAGGCGGCGAAATCACAAGTTTAATTGACAAGAAAAACAGCAATCGCCAATTAGTAGAAAAAGGAAAAAGTCTGAACGGACTTCGCGGATATTTTTACATGGAAGAAAAGTTTCAACAAAGTTCTGATTCTGAAGCAAAAATATCGGTTGTTGAAGACGGCCCGTTGTTCACCCAAATAAAGGTTGAAAACCAGATTGCAGAAAACGATTATGTACAGCTAATTACTTTTACAAAGAACAGTCCACTAATCGATTTCGAACTAAAAATAGACTGGAACGGGCAACCCGGAATTGGCGCTTACGACCAAACCGATAATTACGAAGCAAAGGAACGCAAAAAGGCATTCTATAACGATGCATTTAAATTGCACCTTCAATTTCCACTGGCTGGTGTGAACGGGAAATTATACAAAAATGCTCCGTTTGATGTTTGCGAAAGTCAGCTCGAAAATACCATTTACAACAGTTGGGACAGCATTAAACACAACGTTATTCTAAACTGGGTGGATGTAGAAAATACAAGTGGCGATTATGGGGTTGCATTACTTTCAGATCATACCACAAGTTATATTCAAACCAGTGAATTGCCACTTGGATTAACGGTTCAATATACCGGCAAAGCATTGTGGGGGAGAGATTACCGGGTTGATGGCCCAACAGAGATACAGTATGCGTTGTTGCCCCATTCAAAAAATTGGGTAGATGCCTCTGTTGAATTAGCAAGCCAAGCTTGGAATGAACCGCTAATTGTCCAATTTTCAAATGCAGGTGATACTGTCTCGGAATTTTCATTGCTGGAAACGGGCGACGATAATCTTCACATCACATCTGTGACATTGGATGGCAAAGATTTATTGGTACGTCTCTACAATACATCAAACAATCAAAATCACGAAGTGCATTGGAATTGCAATGCCACAGAATTTGAACTTGTTGATTTAAACAACAACACGATTTCATCCATCATAAAAAATAAAAACAAAAACGGGCAATGGGTTACAAAACCCAAGCTACCTCAGTTTGGCTTTCAAACCGTCAAACTAACCCAAGTTAAACTGTAATAAAATGATCAGAATTTCGAAATATATCAAATTTACATTCATGCTTTTTCTGGCAGGATGCACGAGTCAAACAACGCTGCAAAAATCAGAGCTTAAAGATTATGCATCCTATGTTAATCCATTCATCGGAGCCAGCACTAATGTTGATGCAGCCGGCGCTTATCATGGTTTGGGAAAAACTTTTCCCGGTGCTGCTACTCCTTTTGGAATGGTGCAGGTTAGTCCGAACACGATAACAGGAGGCGATAATGGCTCCGGTTATAGTTATGAGCACACTACAATTGAAGGTTTTGCGATGACGCAAATGAGTGGTGTTGGTTGGAACGGTGATATGGGAAATTTTTTGGTAATGCCAACAACCGGAGATTTAAAAACCAGTGCTGGTAAAGCTGAAGCGTCCGATGAAGGCTACCGTTCGCGCTATTCAAAAGCTACAGAAACAGCATCAGGAGGATATTATTCTGTGGTGCTCGACGATTACAATGTGAAAGCAGAAATGACCGCCACTACCCATTGTGGAATGTATCGTTTTACTTTTCCTGAAAATGATGAATCCCGCATTCAGATTGATTTGGCACGTCGTGTTGGAGGAACTTCAACATTACAGCAAGTCGAAGTAGTTGACGATCATACAATCTCCGGTTGGATGAAGTGTCCTCCTGAAGGAGGTGGCTGGGGAAACGGAGCGGGAAAGGCTGATTACACGGTTTATTTTTATGCACAATTCGATAAACCACTCAATGAATATGGGATTTGGAGCGCAACTATTCCAGATGACTGGACACGTAAACTGGAAGATGTAACCAACGATAAATATCAGGACGCAGTTGCCAATGCGGATGTACATATTGGTGCAAAAAATAGTCAAGGAAAACATTTAGGATTTTATACCAATTTCAAAACAGTTGATAATGAACAAGTAACTTTGAAAGTGGGAATATCCTTTGTAAGCGCCGAAGGAGCGCAGCAAAACCTTGAAGAAGAAATTAAAGGGTGGAATTTTGAAGAAGTCAAAGAGCAAGCCAAACAATCATGGAATACAGCTTTCAATAAATTAGCAGTAAAAGGTGGAAGCGATGAAGAAAAGGCGGTATTTTATACTGCACTCTACCACTCGATGATCGATCCGCGAACATTTGAAGATGTAAACAACATTTACATTGGAGGTGATAATAAACCTCATGTTTCTGAGAATTTTACCAAGCGAACCATTTTTAGCGGATGGGATGTTTTTCGCAGCCAGTTTCCACTGCAAACTTTAGTTAATCCTGAAGTTGTTAATGACATGCTCAATTCGCTTTTAACCCTATCGGAAGAAAGCGAAAAAGGTTTTTTTGAAAGATGGGAACTGGCCAACGCATATAGTGGCTGCATGATTGGCAACCCGGCTGTTTCGGTTTTAGCAGATGCATGGGCAAAAGGCATTAAAGGCTACGATTTGAATCTCGCGTATAAAACGGCATTAAAAACCTGTGAGTTAAGCGGAAATGAAGAGCTTGGATTCACTGTTCGTTGCAACACTCCAGATTTCGGATATGAGGGTTTTGCTACAGGTGACTACTCCATCTCAAATACCCTTGAATTGAGCTATACTGAGTGGTGTTTTGGCCAAATTGCTAAATCGATTTACAAGAAAGATGATTACAAAAAATACTCGGAATTAGCCTTAAGCTATCGCAACGTTTTCGATCCGGAAAAAGGTTGGTTTCGCGCACGAAACGAAGACGGTTCGTGGAAAGCCTGGCCCGAAAAAGGGCGTTTGCAGGATTGGTACGGAACGGTAGAATGTAATCCTTACCAACAGGGTTGGTTTGTGCCGCACGACGTTGATGGCATGGTTGAACTGATGGGCGGACGTGAAAAAGCATTGGCGGATCTGATCAACTTCTTTGAGAAAGTTCCTGAAAACATGATGTGGAACGATTATTACAATCATGCCAACGAACCGGTTCACCATGTTCCTTATTTATTCAATCGTTTGAAAGCTCCATGGCTAACTCAGAAATGGACACGAGAAATATGCCGACGAGCATACAAAAATAAAGTTGAAGGCTTAGTTGGAAATGAAGATGTCGGTCAAATGTCGGCCTGGTATGTACTTTCTGCCATTGGCTTACAACAGGTTTGCCCGGGCGATTTACGCTACGAAATTACCAGTCCGGTATTCAATGAAATTACTATTCAACTTGATCCTAATTACACGTCGGGCAAGAGTTTTACCATTACGGCAAAAGATAATTCAACCGAAAACATTTACATCCAAAAAGCAAAATTAAATGGCGAACCTTTGGAAAGATGTTATCTCGATTATTCGGAAATAACTGCCGGCGGGACATTGGAATTAGAAATGGGACCAGAGCCAAATACGAATTGGGGAATCGAATAAAAAAGAAACTGACATGAAAAATATAATTACAATTCTACTCTTTTGTGTGATCTGCGCAGTAACAAGTTCCTGTGCACAACAAACCGATTTGGTGAGTTATGTGAACACGCTCCAGGGAACCGACTCAAAACCAGATTATAGCAATGGTAATACCTACCCAACAGTTGCGGTACCCTACCCTATGCATGCATTTTCGCCTCAAACCGGGAAAAATGGCGATGGATGGAAATACCAATATTCTGCTACTACAATCCGAGGATTTCAATTGGTTCACCAATGTAGTCCATGGGTTAGAGATTATGCCACTTTAACGTTGATGCCACAGCTTGGTAAGCTAAAAGTAAATGAAGACGAACGTGCAGTAAAATTCTCGCATGATAATGAAATCGCCCAACCGAATTACTACGCCGTTACACTCGATAACCAGGTTAAAGCAGAAATATCGCCGGTTGAACGTGGCGGCATGATGCGCTTTTCCTTTCCGGAAGACGGAAATGCCTATTTAGTTTTAGATGGTTACATCGGTCAAAGCATGGTGAAAATTATACCTGAAGAGAATAAAATTATTGGTTGGGTGAACAGCGGCTTCTTATTTCCAAAAGAGATAAAAGGCTTTTTTGTTTTGGCATTTGATCAGCCATTTGATTCATACGGAACATGGGAAAACCGCGAAAATATAGTAACAGCAAACGGAACGACTGATGAAGGCGATGGAAAAGGCGCTTACCTGGAATTTAAGGAGGGAACTACTGTACAGGTGAAAATATCAATGTCGTATATCAGTCCTGAACAGGCGCAACTAACCCTCGACCGTGAGCTGGGCAATTTTACTGATTTGGAAGAAGTAAAAGATGCGGCCGCCGGCTTATGGAATGATTTACTCGGACGAGTTCAGGTTGAAGGAGGAAGTGAAGAAGATAAAGCTACGTTTTACTCTTGCCTGTTTCGCTCCAATTTGTTTTCGCACAAGTTCTATGAGATTGACGAAAACGGCGATCCTTATTACATGAGCCCTTACGACATGAAACTACACAAAGGCTACATGTATACCGATAATGGTTTCTGGGATACTTTCCGATCGCAATTCCCATTAACCAACATCCTGCACCCTACTATGCAAGGACGATACATGCAATCGTTGATCGACGCCAAAGAACAATGTGGCTGGTTTCCCACCTGGTCGTGCCCGGGAATGTCTGGAATAATGATTGGCAACCACGCTATTTCTTTACTTGCAGATGCTTGGGCAAAAGGAATCCGAACTTTCGATACTGAAAAAGCACTAGAGCTGTACTACCACGAAATAACAAATAAAAGTTTTTGGGGAGGTTCCAGCGGTCGCGAAGGCCATAAATTTTATTTCGACAAAGGATACATTCCTTATGAACAAGCCGGCGAAAGTGCAGCCAAAACACTGGAATATGCATACGATGATTTTTGTGCTTACAATCTGGCAAAAATGACAGGGAACAAAAAGTACGAAAAGATTTACGGAGAACTTATTTACAATTACAAAACGATCTGGGATGAAGAGAGCGATCATATGCGAGGCCGAAAAGAAAATGGAGACTGGGTATTTGAAGACTTCAATCCATACCGCTGGGGAAATCCTTTTACCGAAGGCAATTCCGCACAATATACCTGGTCTGTATTCCACGACATTGATGGATTAATTGAAATGATGGGCGGTCGTGATCAGTTTAACACACGCCTCGATTCTTTCTTCACCGGCACCAACGAATTCGACAAAGGCAGCTACTGGGAAGTAATCCATGAAATAAAAGAAATGCTGGACGCCAACATGGGGCAATACGCACATGGTAATCAACCCTGTCAGCATGTACCGTTTTTATACAATTACTCCGGCCAGCCATGGAAAGCTCAGGCACAACTTCGCAAAGTAATGAGCCAATTATACAATGCCTCACCACAAGGTTATCCCGGCGATGAAGATCAGGGAGGCTTATCGTCGTGGTACGTGCTTAATGCTCTGGGAATTTATAGTGTTTGCCCAGGAACAGATCAATATGTGCTGGGTAGTCCGCTCTTTGAAAAAGCCACCATTAAACTCGAAAACGGAAATGAATTTGTAATCAGAGCTGATGGCAATAGCCCCGAGAATGTGTACATCGCTTCGGCCGAATTGAATGGAAAATCATTCTCAAAAAACTGGATTACTTACGACGATATCAGTAACGGCGGTGTACTTCATTTAAAAATGAGTAATCAGCCAAATTACAAGCGTGGAACAAGCGAAGAAGACGCGCCATTTTCTGTGTCAAAAAACTATTAAAAATAAACTAAAAACTAAAAATAAAACAAATGAATGATGAAAACACTAAAGAGTTCTGAACAAGGCTATTAATCAATAGCGAGTATAATAAGGTAGTATTAATCACATCAAACCAAAAAACATTAATGAACCAAATTTATTGCTTATGAAAAAAATCATTTATTCGGTGATTGCACTAATGGGACTATGGCTTTTCTTTTCATGCAACTCTGCTGATTTTCTGGATGAAACAGAAACAACAAACCTTGATGAGTCAGCCGTTTTTTCCGATAGTACTTACACCACAGCGTTTTTGTCCGATATTTATACAAGTATTGGATTCGCTAGTAATTTTGATCGATTTAATGATGGGGCATTTTGGGCCACTCCAAGTGGCGGCTTGCAAACTGCTTGCGATGAAGCAGAACCCCGTCAGTTATCTACGATTACAACTGACGTTCAATTTGCTACGGGGACTGTAAACTCGGTGATTATCGATAACAGTTCGTGGGTAAAACCCTATGAGAATATCCGTAAGGTAAATCAGTTGCTAAAGCATTTGCCCGAAACACCTTTGACAGAAGGACGGAAAGAGATTTATGCTGCTGAAGCCCGATTCTTAAGGGCCTGGTATTACTTCGTTCTTGTGCGACATTACGGCGGCGTTCCCTTGATTGGCGACACCATTTATGCTAGGGAAGACGTGATAAAATCGGTACGTGATACTTATGCAGATTGTATTGATTATATTGTTTCTGAATGTGATGCGGCTGCTGCTGTGTTGCCCGACAATCCCTCAGGACGTGAAAGAGGTAGAGCTGGTGCCGGTTCATGCAGAGCACTAAAAGCCCGTGTACTTTTGTATGCCGCAAGTCCACTTTATAACGGAAGTGACTTTGCTTCGGATCAGCCGGAAATTAAAACATTAATTGGCTACCCGGAGTATTCTCTCGAACGCTGGAAACTGGCTCGAGATGCTGCAAGGGTGGTAATCTCAATGGGTGTTTACTCCCTTTATGTAGATAACTCCGAGGAAGCCGGCCGGGGTTTCTACCGTCAGTTTATTCCCAGCGACTGGGTTTCAGACGGTGCCTACAGTGGTATAATTATCGAACACAAACGTTCGCCGGGCAGGTGGCGCGAAAGCCTTTTTCAACCACCTTCGCGAGATGGCGGTGGCGGTGGATGGCCCTACCAGGAATTGGTGGATGCATTCCCAATGAAAAACGGGAAAGCGATTACCGATCCATCTTCGGGCTTCAATCCGAACGATCCGTATGCAAACCGCGATCCCCGTTTTTACAATTCCATAACATACGATCAGGCTCCACTCAGAAATGCTTCGATCGAAGATGTTCCGGTAAATATTTTTCTAGGAAGTTATAACGGAACTCCTGAGGGCCAGGATGCAGTTCACAACGGTACACCAACAGGTTATTACTTCAAAAAACAGCAGCACAGAGCATGTGCTACAAACTACTTTATCGATGTTAACCAGGCTCGCCCAGTGATGCGCTACGCTGAAGCACTCCTTAACTTTGCTGAAGCTGAAAACGAATACGAAGGACCGACTTCAGCTGTTTTCGATGTGTTGAAGGCAATTCGTGAACGCGCAGGAATCGATCCGGGCGAAGATGGAATGTATGGAATAAATCCTGACATGGACCAGAGCGAAATGCGTGAATTCATTCGCACCGAACGTCAGGTTGAATTAGCTATTGAAGGTTTCCGTTTTTGGGACGTACGCAGATGGATGATTGCTGATCAGACGGAGAACAGAACAATGCATGGAATGGAAGTACATCGCGATGGAAACAACGTGAGCTACGAAACATTTGAAGTGCGTAAAAGAGTTTTCCGCCAGGCGATGTATTTCTGGCCGATACCTTACGCTGAAGTAGCCAAGTCGCCGGAGCTTATCCAAAATCCATTCTATTAATGTCAATCTTCAAAAAAAAATTGATAAAATGAAAAAATCATTATACAAACAGTTTGTGCTTCTACTCATTTCATTGACTTCGATGGTAGTTAGCTGTGAGGTTTTTGAACCGGAAGACAAGGTTTATGTCGAAAGTGAGAAAACCATTGCAGGCAGCTGGAAGATTGTAGAAGCCTACCGCAATGACGTGGATATAACCGACTTGATGGACTTCAGTGAGTTTCGCATCAAGTTTGATTCGAATAACAGTTACACGATTGAGAATTACCTTCCTTTTGTGGTAAGCAATAACGGAAGCTGGAATCTCGACGATCCGCAGTATCCTTTCAAAATTTTATTTACGGTGGAAGGATCAACAGAACCGCTTGTTTCCGATTTGAACTTTCCAATTGTAGCTGGTACGCGCCAGATCGGACTGACCTTTAGCCCCGGCTGTCCCAGCAATCAATATACTTATGTGCTAGAGGAAGTAACAAATTAATTGACGTAAAAGATACATTTATGAAAATATATGTTAAAAAAAATGGATTAACTTCAATCGCAAAACTGTTTTCGATTTTCTTGTTCTTTCTGCTGACACAATGTTTGTATTTGGATTCTGTTGATTATGAACCAACCGTGAAGGCTGGAGAAGTAGCAACTTTCACGATGAATATTCGGGTAGAACCTGCTGAGAATAGCAGCGACGTGAGGTTAGTGATTGGTTATTTGGTTCCTAAGAGCTGGAATGCAGCGAATAACACCGAAGTTACTTATACCAGTAATATTGATGAAGGAACAAAAAAGATGTCGGTAATCCCGGAGGATAATCTGCCCAGAAATGGAAACGGTTTAACCTGGAAAGATGGTCTGAAAAATAAGTATGGATTTGGACCGAATGTATTGGATGACATGGAATGGATCGTTTACTGGTCGGATCAGGTTTACAGTGTTACTAATGGCGAAAAGCTAACGGCAGCCGTATCGCTGAAAACCAAAACTGGTTCTGATAATCTTCGTGCGAAACTCGGATTCTTCCTAAACCATACAAACGATGGTTTAAGCAGTAGCACCGACCACAGTAAAATAATGTATACTGATTGTTTTGAGGTTGTAGAAGGAGAAGGAAGTGTGATTGATTTCTGCGAACTACATTACAATTCAGCTCAGCCTATAAATGCTACCAAAGACGATATTCTTACCATTAAATTTCAGGGAGATATTGGTGAAAACGTACTGGATAATGCCGGCGAAGTTTACTTCTGTGGTACAGCATATACTGACAACGGAAATTCTTACACCGTTTGTGGCCCCGAACCTAAAGCTCAAATGCGAAAAGAGAATGAGTTTGGGCATACTTACAGCCTAACGTTCTGGCCCGCCGGTTTCTTCGGAATACCCGATGACGAAGCCATTATAAGAATAGACTATTCTTTTTTAAATGAAGATGGAAGTATTGAGTTGCAACAGACGGCAGATGACGGAACTGAAACTCCATTCCTTTATGAATTTATCTGCAAGTAAGTGGGGCAAAGTCAATTTTAATCACATTAAAAATTAGAATTTATGCAAAACAGAAATAGATTGTTTGGTAAGAAACTTCTCTTGCTTTCATTCATCCTATTTTCAATTGGAAGCGCTTCGGTATACGGGCAAGACGAAGACTCGCAAGTTCGTGTCTCCGATCTGGGCGTCGTTATCGATAATTATGGCAATCCAATTCCGAATGTCAAAGTTCAAACAAAGGGAAATGACATTGTAGTCACTTCTAATGAACTAGGACAATTTGAACTAAATGCAACAGAGGGAGGAGTCATTATCCTCTCGCATCCGAATTTTTACGAAAAGACAGTTAAAGTAACAGACAAGCTGAAAGATAATGCCGGAGCTACTATACAACTGGATGAAAAATACCTGGAAAAAACGGAGCAACTTGATTTGCTATACAGTGTAACAAACAAGAATGAATATCTTGGAGCTGCTTCTACCATTTATAACAACGAACTAAGCAGTACACTTTCCAATACGATCATCAGTTCTTTCTCCGGAAGACTTCCGGGATTGTACGTAGAACAACACCACGGGTTTAGAAGTCCGTCAACCAGTGCCAATGCTACCCAGGATTTGATTGGTTGGGTTCCGGTCACCGGCCAGGGAATGCCAAGCGACAACACCCAGTTTTACCTGAATTCGAGAGGCATGTCTCCCGTTACAGTAGTTGATGGTATCCAAAGAGACTTATTCTCTCTCGATCCTGAAGATATCGAATCTGTATCGATCCAAAGAGACGCCTTGTCTTCAATTCTTTTGGGAATGAGAAGTTCGAGAGGTGTTCTACTCGTTACAACGAAAAAACCAACTAAGGGAAAATTTCAGCTTTCGTTTACCGGTAAGTACGGTGTACAAAGTGCAATTAATACACCCGATGCACTTCCGTCTTATCAATATGCATACCTGCTGAATGAAGCCCTGCAGAACGATGGAAAAGAACCGGCTTACACCGCAAATGATTTTGCAGCTTTCAGAAATGGAACGAATAGCTACACTCATCCGGATGTAAACTGGTACAACAAAGCACTTCGGGACAATGCTCCTATTCAAAGCTACAATTTAAATGTAACCGGCGGCAGCAAGTCGGCCAGTTACTATGTCAGCGTTGGCTACTTCAATCAGGAAGGATTGTTCGAGTCTTCACCGATGAACTCTTACGAAACTAACCTCGAAATTGACAGGTATCTGATTAGTTCAAAGCTTGATATAGATGTAACCAAAGAATTTAACATCGGAGTTACAATTATCGGGAGAATTGCGGAGGGAAATCAACCCGGAGCAGGTTATTCCAATATTCTAAATGATATTTACCGTACGCCTAACAGTGCCTATCCGATTAACAATCCCGATGGCTCATATGGGGGTAATGTATCTTTTACAAACAATATCTATTCGCAAACAATTAATTCGGGTTACATCACTGATGAATCTCGAGATATCATGGCCAACCTTAACCTGAAATACGATTTGTCAAGATTTTTGGAAGGTTTATCAGCAACGGCCACAACAAATATTTCGTCACAAAACAGAGGAGCTACTCAACGTAGCAAACGAAGCTTGGTTTATGAATATACGCTGTCAGAAGATGGACAAGGTGGTTCGTATGATCCATTTGGGGTACTCGCTTCTCAGTCAAACAGTTTTATCCCCGTTTCAAATGCAACATATTGGTACGGGCAACTCGCATTGTATTATAAAAAGAGTAATGGAGATCACAATTTCGACGCTTCGCTTGTTGGCGATATGCAAAACATACTGATTAACTACGACTTGCCAATGCGACCGGCAAACATAACGGCTAAAGCAAAGTACAATTATGCTGAAAAATATTTTGCTGAGGCTGCTGTAAATGAGAGTCATTTTAACCGGTACATGCCGGGTAACCAATGGGGGACGTTCTACGCTGCCGGCTTGGGATGGGACATCAAAAAAGAGGCGTTTCTTGATCAGGCAACTTGGTTAAACCAACTAAAACTACGTGCAGTATTCGGACAAACAGGAAACGGAATGGAAAACTCAGGGTACTACCTGTGGCGTCAAACTTTCAAACAAAGTGTTACCGACTACACCTATCCGCAAGGTTATGCACAAGGTATGGGACAAGGAACCATTGATAACGCGCCAATGGCAAATCAAAACATTACCTGGGAAAAGGCCTATAAATTAAACCTTGGTGCCGATATCAGTTTGTTTGATAATCATCTGGCAGTTACCGCCGACTTCTATCGCGATAAATATTACGATTTGTTGCAAATCAGAGGAAAGGACATAGCATTGCTTGGCTTTGCTTACCCTGCCGAAAATATTGGTGAGAAGCTTTATAAAGGTGGAGAACTGAGTGTAACCTACCAGAGTAATGTTGGAAACTTCAACTACTTCGTTACCGCAAACTGGAGTATTAATGCTTCTGAGGTACTGTTTATCGATGAGCAATACAAACAGGAAGAGTACAATAAAATCACAGGCCAACCAGATGGTGCAATCTTTGGTCTCGTGGCTGACGGCTTTTTCAATTCGCAGGAAGAAATTGATCAAAGCGCAGTTATTGAAGGATTCGATCTTATGCCCGGAGATATCAGGTACAAAGATTTGAATAATGATGGAGTCATTAATCAATACGACCATACAGTGATTGGTCGTGAAAAACCACTTTCGTACTATGGACTTACTACCGGGTTTAACTATGCCGGATTTGATTTTCATGTGATGTTTCAAGGCGCGTACAACCGTGACTTGTATTTGGCCGATAACACACTTATGGCAGGTTTCCAGGGCTACGGACAAAGTTACGGACAAGCCTATACACATATGATCGACCGCTGGACACCCGAAACAAAGGAAACAGCACAGTATCCTCGTCTTTCAGCGGGAGGCAATACTTACAATATGGGACCAAACTACTGGGCAACATCATTTTGGGTACGTTCAGGAAACTATTTCCGTGTAAAAGACATTCACTTGGCTTACACATTGCCGCCCGTTGTTACGGAACGTGTTTTCGGCGGTGTAAAAGTAAAACTATTTGTAAGCGGTCAGAATGTTTTTACCAAAGCCGACTGCGATCTTGTTGATCCTGAAATTTCAAACTTCGGAAACTACCCTGCACAACGTGTGCTTAGTACCGGAGTAAATATCAAGTTCTAACATTAACCTAAAAATTGTAAGAAATGAAAATTAAAAAATATATGCTGATGTTGGGAGTTGGTTGTACGCTGTTTAACACTTCTTGTACCGATGATTATGAAGTTGTTCCTTTAGAACAGTTTACGCTGGACTTTGTGTTTTCCGAAACCGATTCTTTAGGAAATCAGGCTTACCAATATTTGAATTCGGTTTATTCTCAAATGCAAAATGGGCACAACCGTGTGGGCGGCGACTACCTTGATGCTGCAACCGACGACGCCATATCATCTTCATTAACAGAGAACGATGTTTATAAACTGGCAACAGGCCAATATACGGCAGCCAGCCAGATCGGTTCCGACATGCGCTGGAATCAGTATTACGCTGGAATCAGAACAGCAACAACGTTTATTACAAACATCGACAGAGTTCCTTTAATGGATACTTTTAATGATGGACAACCACTGAACAGAGCCTGGAAAAGTGAAGCTCGCTTTATTCGTGCCCTGCATTATTTCAATCTGCTTAAACGTTACGGTGGTGTGCCGCTATTGGGTGATCATGTTTACCAATTGGGAGAAGATATGGAATTGCCTAGAAATACTTTTGAAGAATGTGTTGACTACATTGTTAGCGAACTGGACGCTATTAGAGACAGCCTAAGAACTGCTCCGATTACCGACCTATCAACAAAAGGGCATGCAGTAACACGCGAAGCAGCAATGGCTCTAAAAGCCAGAGTTTTGCTTTATGCCGCCAGTCCGCTGTTTAATGGGCAAAATATTGATCCTTCCAATGAATTAACCGGTTATACTGATTATAGTGCCGAACGATGGAAGCAGGCAGCAGATGCCGCGAAGTATTTTATTGACAACTATACATTTTTTGAACTGGCACCTGATTTTCAGAATGTTTTTACGGTTGATGCCAACCCGGAGATAATATTCTTTCGCCAGGGAGGAAATAACCGTAGTATTGAAACCACAAACGGCCCGGTTGGATTTAGCAGCCAGAACCTTGGGAATGGCCGAACAAGCCCGTCTCAAAACTTAGTGGATGCATTTCCGATGCTGGACGGGAAATCAATTTCAGATTCATCGTCGGTGTATAGGTATAGTGTATCCTCAATGTATCAGAACCGCGATCCGCGTTTAAAGAAAACCGTACTTTACAACGGCGCTACGTGGTTAAATACAAGCTTAGAAACATATCAGGGCGGTAAAAACAACCCTGCCGGAGCGACTCAAAAAACAAAAACCAGTTACTACCTGCGGAAGTTTATGGGGGCCTTCGAAAACGAGGCGAATTATTACGATGTGCGCCACAACTGGATCTCGTTTCGCTATGCCGAAGTTCTCCTGAATTTTGCTGAAGCTCAGAACGAATACGCAGGTCCCGGTGAAGATGTTTACCAGGTGATAAAAGACCTTCGTGCCAGAGCTGGTATTGAACCCGGCAACGACGGCATGTACGGATTAAATTCTGGAATGGACAAAGAAGAAATGAGAACCATCATTCAAAACGAAAGAAGGATTGAGCTTGCTTTTGAAGAACACCGGTATTGGGATATCAGGAGATGGAAAATAGCGGAGGATGTATTCAATCAACCGGTAAAAGGATTGGTGATTATTAACAGTGCCGGAGTTATGATTCCAAACTTTGTGGATGTGTTATCGGCCAGTTTCGAAAAAAGACAATACCTGTATCCTATTCCTTATTCGGAGGTGATCAAAAACCAGAACATGGTTCAAAATCCAGGTTGGGAATGATCATTGTCAATAATATATATGTCAATTTATTGAATATGAAACGAGCACGTAAAGTTTTCTCAGCATGAGAAATAATTCGTAGTGCGAGTTCTATACGATACCATATAAATAAACAATCATAATCGTATGAAAAAAATAATATTATTACTAATAGGCATACAGTTCTTTCATGTGGTACTGGCACAGCAAGTTACTGTTACAGGAATTGTTTCGTCTTCCGATGGTGAGCTTCTGCCTGGAGTGAATGTTGTAATAGAAGGAACGACCATTGGAACTACAACCGATATTGACGGAAAATATCAAATCTCAGTCAAGCAAGGAGAAAAACTAATCTATTCTTTTATTGGTTTCAAAAAGGAAGAACAGATTGTTACCGGACAAAATAAAATAGATATTGTTTTAGCTCCCGACTTAAACGACCTGGAAGAAGTAGTCGTTGTGGGTTATGGAGAAACAAAACGGATAACAAACACCGGATCCGTTAGTGCTATTCAGGCACGAGAGTTGAGAACCATCCCAACTTCGAGTGTGCAAAACGCGTTGTACGGCAAAATGCCGGGATTTTTCACGCAGCAAAGATCCGGTCAGCCGGGTAAAGATGCTTCTGATTTCTTTATCCGTGGAGCCAGTTCACTAAACTCTGAGGGGAACCAACCACTGATTATTGTAGATGATGTACAGTATTCTTTCGATCAGCTTTCACAAATTAACGTTAACGAAATTGAAAGTATTTCGATATTAAAAGATGCTTCAACAACCGCCGTTTATGGTATTAAAGGTGCAAACGGGGTATTGGTGGTAAAAACCCGCCGAGGACAGGAAGGCAAACCCAAAGTTAACGTACGGCTCGAAAGCGGAATGCAGACTCCGGTACGCCGACCAAAGTTTTTGAACTCGTACCAAACAGCAAAACTTGTAAACGAAGCTTACGCAAACGACGGACTGCAACCTCAGTTTTCTCAAGAAGATCTGGACTTATTTCAAAGTGGTGAGGATCCATACGGCCACCCTGACGTAAACTGGTACGACGAGATCTTTAAGAAAGTAGCCTTTCAGCACAATGCTAATATCGATTTTTCGGGTGGTACAGAACGATTGAAGTATTTCATTTCGGGAGGTGCATTTACACAAAACGGTTTGATTAAGGATTTTAACGACCCTTATAACGAAGTTAACAGCAATTACTTCTACCGGAGATTCGACTACCGGACGAACCTTGACTTTGATGTAACCAACACATTAAAATTGAGGCTGGACATTACTTCCCGCTTTGGTAATATCAATCAGCCAAGAGGGCAAAATGTTGTCGGAGAAATTTACAATTTCTCAAAAATACACCCTTATTCTTCTCCTGTTTTAAATCCAAACGGCACGTATTCTTATGCCTACGACACCGACGAAAAATTACCTACAATAAACGCAAGGATTGCGAACGGTGGTTATGAGCGTATCAGAAGATCCGATTATAACGTGCTTTTTGGGGCTACACAACAACTCGACTTTCTGATGAAAGGCTTAGAAGCATCAGGACGAGTTGCTTTCTCTAGTATCGAAGAAAATAATCGTCAGGTATTCAGAAGTTCGTTCCCAACCTACCACTACGACGCTGAAAATGACAGCTATAACATTGACCCAAGAGGCCAGTATGCTTACGGGAGCTATGCTGTTTTAGGATCACAAAACAGGTTTGAGAAAGACTTAAATATTCAGGCCTTTTTACGTTACGATACCCAAATTCTGTTTAATCACAACCTGAATGCAATGTTGCTTTACAACAGGCAGAGCAGAACATCACAGGCAAACGTACCCGCAAACTTTGAAGGTTATACCGCAAAAGTAAGTTATAATTATAAAGAAAAATACTTGATTGATTTTAACGGGGCATACAACGGAACAGATCGGTTTGGAAAAAATAACCGCTTTGGATTTTTCCCTGCAGTAGGCGCTGGCTATGCCGTTTCTGAAGAGCCCTTTTTTAAAGACGCGTTCTCAAATGTACAGTTGTTTAAAATCAGAGCGTCTTACGGTCTGGTAGGATCTGATGTTGCTCCCGGCGACCGCTACCTTTACAGGCAGGTGTATCAAAACGGCGGGGGTTATTATTTCGGAGAAAGCGTTTGGACCTCACCTTTCCCAACGGTTTACGAAGGAAGCCTAGGCAACAACAATGTCACCTGGGAAAAAGCAAGAAAGTTTGATGTTGGAATTGACGCGAATCTTTTTGATAAGCTATCGATAACTGCCGACTATTTCTACGATTACCGTTTTGACCAGTTGGTAACAAAGCAGGATATTCCGGCTATTTTGGGTATTGGCATTTCTCCGTCCAACATCGCTGAAACAGAAAACCGTGGCTTCGATGGAAAAATTGACTATCAAACTAAAATCTTTAAAGAAGTTCACTTTAACACAAGCTTTGTATTCTCTTATGCAAAAAACAAAGTATTGTACAAAGCCGAAGCCGAACAAGCTTATCCATGGCTGCAGGAAACTGGTCGTCCTATCGGGCAACCTTTTGGTTACACCTTCACAGGCTTTTACAGTCAGGATGACATAGCCGGATTGAACGACGGTGACCTCGACAATGATGTCGCGGTTCCGTTAAACGATGTTCCGGTTCAAGCCGGTGATTTGAAGTATGCTGACCTGAATGACGACGGAGTTATCGATAATTTCGACCGTGGCCCTATTGGGAAACCAAATTTACCGAATACAACCTTGGGCTGGTCGTTGGGAGGTTACTTTAAAGGCTTTACTGTTAATGTATTGTTCCAGGGGTCTTTCAACTACAGCTTCAGTGTTGTAGGTACGGGTATCGAACCATTCAAAAGTCAGTTTCAACCCATTCACCTCGATCGATGGACACCTGAAACTTCAGAAACAGCTACATTCCCAAGGTTAACAAGTAACCCAACAACAGTAAACAGCGGATCGGCTTATATGTCAGATTTTTGGTTGGTTGATGCGTGGTATGTGCGTCTAAAAACTGTTGATGTGGGTTACCAGATTCCACAAGAACTATTGCCGCTCAATATCAACAGCGCAAGGTTGTATATGAATGCATATAACTTGGTAACCTGGACAAGCTACGACAAGTATCAACAGGATCCGGAGATTTCAACAAACACTGCCGGTGACGCATACATGAATCAGCGAGTGGTTAATTTAGGTCTTCAGATTTCGTTTTAGCAAATAATAGTTTAGTTTGATGATGGAGTAGTTCCTGCAGAAATGCAGGAACGCTCTTCTTTTATTTCGATGAAATTCTAATAAATTGAAAATGAAAAACATTTTTCCGGTACTTGTTCTGATGCTACTAACAACTTGTGCTAACGCCGAGGTAAGCTTACCCCATTTCTTTTCCAGTAATATGGTATTGCAACGCGATCAACCCATTAAAATTTGGGGAAAAGCCGACAAGAACGAATCTGTTTCTGTAACAATAGATGGTATTAAACAAAAAACAGTTGCCGGGAAAGATAGAACGTGGAAACTCGAAATGCCTGCTATGAGATTCGGAGGGCCTTACGAAGTAAAAATTGAAGGCCAAGAGAATACCATAACATTTGGCAATGTATTAATTGGCGATGTTTGGATTTGCAGTGGGCAATCGAATTTGGAGTTCAGTCTGGATAGCGACTTAACTGCCGACGAGGAGATAAAAAATTCAGAAAATCAGAATATCCGCTTGCTCATTGTTCCAAAATCAATTCAAACAAAAGAGAAATATGATATTGGCGAAACTACCTGGGTAGAATGCAATCCTTCAACTTCTGCGCATTTTTCGGCTGTAGGCTATTTCTTTGGTAGCAAGTTGCAGGAACATCTAGATGTACCTATCGGACTGATCAATTCATCGTGGGGCGGAACAGACATTGAACCATGGACAAGCTGGGAAGCGTCGATGAATAACGATGAATATGCACCATTTAAAGGAAAAACGCTTGAAGAAGCAGCTGGTTTTACCTCCGAAAATGTAGAACTCTTTAAAGCCGCCATGAACGATGATCCGGCAATGGCAAAAAGATGGTACGATCCTGATACCAAAATGAAAGGATGGGAAAAAATGGCCGTACCAAAAGCCTGGGATGGGGACTTAGGAAACGAAGATGGAATTGTATGGTTTCGGAAAGAAATTGAGCTTCCAGCGGAAGCTGAAGGTGCGGTTGGAAGCATTCAGTTGGGTGCGATTGACGATGAGGATATTACTTGGATCAACGGTGAAAAAGTAGGCTCGATTAACCTGTGGCTTGCCAACAGAAAATATGACATAAAAAAGGGAATTTTGAAAGCCGGGAAGAATACGATTATTGTACGCATAAAGGATACCGGCACTATTGGAGGAATGTTCGGAAAAGCTGAGCAACTTTACCTTGAAGTAAACGGTATAAAATATCCTTTAGCAGGACGGTGGGATTACAAGCCTTCTGTACTAAGCTCTGAATTTGGATTCAAATCGGCAGGAACAAGCCCAAACAGTTTTGCTTCGTTGTTGTATAACGGAATGATTCATCCAATGGTTGGAATGGGAATTAAAGGCGTGATTTGGTACCAGGGTGAAAATAACGCAGGCGAGGCATTCCGGTACCGCAAGCTGTTTCCCAACATGATTGAGGATTGGAGAAAACAATGGGGCTACGATTTCCCATTTTTGTGGGTGCAATTGGCTAGTTTTATGGCCTTAGATGAGCAACCATCGGAAAGCGAGTGGGCCGAGTTACGCGAAGCTCAAAACATGACCTTGTCGCTACCCAAAACAGGGCAGGCTGTAATTACAGATATTGGCGAAGCATTTGATATTCATCCCCGAAATAAAAAAGATGTTGGATTCCGATTGGCCCATATTGCCATGAATATTGCTTACGGTGAAAGTGTACTGCCTTCTGGACCGGTTTTCGAGAAAATGGAAAAAGATGCAAATAAATTGGTCCTCTCTTTCTCAAATATTGGAGATGGGCTGGCCACTCAGGACAATAGTAAATACGGCTACGTAAAAGGATTTGCCATAGCAGGAGAAGACAAAAACTTCTACTGGGCGCAGGCTTATATTTCGGATAATAAAGTAATTGTATGGAGCGATAAAGTTAAGAATCCGGTTGCTGCCCGTTATGGCTGGGCAAACAATCCGATTGAGATCAATTTGATTAACAGTGATGGCCTGTTAGCTTCTCCCTTCCGAACGGATCAATGGTTAGGTATAACAGAAAAGAGTAAATAACTTTTTGGCATTCCTATTAAAATGAGTACAACATAAAAGAGTCATACTGTTAATTTTGGCCTGCAATAACTAAAAAGAATGAACCCAATGAAAGTCATTAGAGCTGTAGCACTGCTTATCGCAGTTTTCGGAATTACTTTACAAAGTTGGGCTGCCGATGCCAAACATTTATCCACGCACAGTCCTTCGATGGACAAAGCCATACCTGTTGTAGTTATCACTCCGGAAGGATATTCTAAAAATGAATCATACCCTGTCCTTTACCTCCTTCACGGTTATAGTGGTAACGAAAGCGATTGGATCAACAATGTGCCTGAAATTAAATACTATGCCGATCTGTATCAATTTATTATCGTGTGCCCTGATGGCAATTTTTCAAGCTGGTATTTTGATAGTCCGGTAGATAATTGCTGGAAATATGAAACCTACGTTGCCAAAGAGCTGGTTGCTTGGGTGGATGATTCTTTTAGTACCATTCAAGGCCCCGCAGGACGGGCAATAACAGGCTTAAGCATGGGCGGACACGGCGCTTTTTACCTTGCTATCAGAAATCAGGATGTATACGGTGCAGTGGGAAGCATGAGCGGCGGCGTTGATATGCGGCCGTTTCCAAACAATTGGGAGCTTTCGAAAAGACTGGGCGATTATGCCACAAACAAAGAAAACTGGGAGGAAAACTCGGTGATCAACCTAGTTTATAAACTGAAACCGGGATCGCTTCAAATCACTTTTGATTGTGGGGTGAACGATTTTTTTTACTACGTAAATTGTAAACTGCATGAAAAACTGCTGGAGCGAAATATTCCACACGATTTTACTGTAAGGCCAGGAAGTCACAACTGGGAATACTGGAAAAATTCTATCGCCTACCAAAGCGTATTTTTTCATCATTTTTTTAAAAAATCAAAACAAGAATAATCGAAGTAACCGATAAAAAAAAAACTATCATGAGAAAAATATTCATCAATATTCTGATTCTATTAAGTTTGACGATTGGGAAGTCCTATTCCCAGTCATTTAACTCAGCAAACGAAAGAAAAAGTTGGAATGCAAATTGGATTGAAGCCAATAACACCGATGGAAATGCTTACGGTGTTTACTATTTCAGAAAAAGTATAGACCTGGATGAAAAACCGGAGCTTTTTATTATCCATATTTCGGCAGACAACCGCTATAAACTTTTTGTAAATGAAGAACTAGTATCTTTAGGGCCTGCACGAGGGGATATTTATTTCTGGAATTATGAAACACTTGATCTAGCCCCCTTTCTAAAGTCCGGAGAAAACAATATTTCAGCTTTGGTTTGGAACGAAGGAGAGCTTCGACCGGAAGCACAAAATAGTATCCGCACCGCTTTTATTTTACAGGGCAACACCGAAAAAGAAGAAATCCTGAATACCAACGAAAGCTGGAAATGCATGCAAGACAAAGGGTATAGTGCAGCTCCCAGTATTTTCTGTGCAAGCACAGGAGAAATGGTTGATATGCACAAAAGCGTGATGCATTGGAATAAAACTACTTTAGATGATAGTAGCTGGCCGAATGCAAAAATCCTGTCTCGGGCATTGGTGAAAGGAGAATGGGATGGATCGGGCTGGATGCTTGTTCCGTCAACTTTACCGCAGATGGAGATGAAATATGATCGTATCAAAAGCTTGCGAAAAATTGATGGGATGTCTGTTCCTGTTGGATTCCCTGAAACCAAAACGGCTGTTACAATTCCGGCACATTCAAAAGTAACAATGTTGCTCGATCAAACTTATCTTACAAATGCCTACCTATCGCTAACCTTCGATAAAGGAGAAAATGCACAGATAGGTATAAAATACGCAGAAACGCTAATGGATGAATTTACTCCATACGGTGCGCGAAAAAGTAACCGAAACGAGGTGGATGGTAAAATCTTCTATGGTAGAAGGGATAGTTTAATCTCCAATGGGCAAGTTGGCCAAGACTATACGACACTCTACTGGAGAACGTTTCGTTATATTCAGTTAACAGTGCAGACTAAAGACGAGCCGCTGAATATTACTGATATTTACGGCATATTTACCGGCTATCCATTTCAACAAGAGGCAGTTTTCAACACAGAAAAAGAGGAAATAAATAAAATGCTTGATATTGGCTGGCGTACCGCCCGGCTTTGTGCAATGGACACGTATTGGGATTGTCCGTATTACGAGCAGTTACAATACATTGGCGACACCCGTATTCAGGCGATGATTACGTATTACAACAGTAGCGATGATCGTTTGGCTCGTAATGCGCTTACTTTAATGGATCATTCGCGATTAGCCGAAGGGGTAACATTAAGCCGGTATCCGTCAAAAGGCACGCAGGTTATTTCTACCTTCTCGTTGTGGTACATTGGTATGCTATACGATTACTGGATGTACCGTCCTGATGCTGAGTTCGTAAAAGAGAAACTCTCCGGAACGAGAACAATTCTTGATTTCTTTGGTAAATATCAGCAGAAAGACGGATCGCTAAAAGATACACCCTACTGGAATTTTGTAGACTGGGCAAATGGCGATGGCTGGATGATTGGTATTTCGCCCAAAGGGTCCGATGGTAGCTCTGCAATTATTGATATGCAATTGTTGTGGGCTTACCAGTGGGCCGCAAAGCTGGAATCGAAGCTTGGAATGCCGGCATATGCTGAGTTATACACGCAAAAGGCAAAAAAACTGAAAGAAACCATTCTGGATAAATATTGGGACTCATCTAGGAGTTTATTCTCCGATACGAAGGAAAAGAAACACTTTTCGCAACATGCCAACGCATTGGCTATTTTAATCGGTCTTGTGGAAGAAGAAAATGTGAAACTGATTTGTAATAGCGTGCGAACAGATAAGTCACTCACACAGTGCACGCTCTATTTTAACTATTATTTATTTCAAGCACTTGTAAAAGGCGGAATGGGAGACGATTACATGGACTGGCTGGATGTTTGGCGTAACGCAATGAAAGAAGGTCTGACAACCTGGCCCGAAACCTCTAACCTGGAATATACACGTTCGGAGTGTCACGCATGGTCTAGCAGTCCCAATATCGAATTTTACAGAACGGTACTGGGAATTGATAGCGATGCACCCGGATTTTCATCTGTAAAAATCGAACCTCATTTAGGGATGTTAACCGAAGCGAGCGGAGAAATACCACATCCCAACGGGAATATATTTGTCAAATATGTGTTAATAAACGAAAATTGGAAAGTTGAAATAAGCCTTCCGGTGAATACCCCCGGAATTTTTATTTGGAAAGGGAAAAAATATAAACTAAAGGCTGGAGATAATTCTTTTTTGATTTGATGAGTCGTTGGTGAATTTAAATATTGGCTGCACATTTTATTCTTGCAGGTAACGGAAAGTCTTGTGAACTGTAGATACTTAGTTTTCCCTTCTTGTTTTCATACTTGCAACACCCAAAAATTTCGCTTGATAATTTCATATAATTCTTGCTGCTGTTGATCCATGTTTAGCAGCTTGGTTTGGTTTTGTTTTGAATCTGGCAAATTGTAG